>OCPI01000332.1_pt1 | contig 20694 bp, 19 predicted proteins | sample 1476291 | NCBI WGS metagenome assembly OCPI01 (sample SAMEA2580054, study PRJEB22360) | human gut metagenome | reverse complement strand
GTGGCCGCCGGCGTGCTCGGCGGCGGCGGCGGCGGTAAGGACGACGTCGCCCAGGGCGGTGGCCAGGATGCATCCAAGATTGGTGCCGCTCTGGACGCCGTTCGCGACGCTATCGCACAGGCTCAGGCCTAAATATGGCAGAATTCCAGCGCGGAGTGCGGATGGGTGTTGACGTGGGTAAGGCTCGCGTCGGCACCGCCCTCAGCGACCCTGACGGCATCCTCGCCACCCCGCTCAAGACGCTGCGTCGCGACGAGAAGAAGAACTCTGATCGTCGCGTGCTACGCAAGCTGATTGAGGTGAACGAGGTGGTCGAGGTTTTCGTCGGCCTCCCGAAGACCATGCGCGGCGGGGAGTCCTCCTCGACCGAGATGGCTCGGGAATACGCTCAGGCTCTGCGCTCCGAGCTGGATGCCGAACATAAGACACACATTAACATTTGGCTGGTGGATGAGCGACTCACCACCGTGAGCGCTCACCGTGCACTGCACGAGGCTGGGGTTTCCAGCCGAGATTTTAAGACTATGGTTGACCAGGTGGCGGCTGTGAATATTTTGCAGTACAGCCTGGATGCCCTCAAGGCAGGGCAATCTGTAGCCGGGTACAAGGTGAGCGATCCGGCCCACGAAGAAGACCGACCGTCCGAGTCAGAAGGGACCACGGTCGGGGCCGTCAACGAAACGGAGAACCTTCAGTGACCGAACAGAATAAACAGCCCGAGGAACACCCCGAGGAAAGCGGGCTGGACCTTTTCACGCCGACGAAAGCCGACGAAGAGAAGGGTATTACCGGCATTACTTTGGAGCACGAGGTCGTCTCTGTAGCGACTCTGCGTGCTCGTAAGCGCCGTCGCCGCGCTATCATGCTGAGCGCTATGTCGCTGTTCGTGGCGGCTCTGGTGATTATTTCCGCCGCTTTTATTGCGCGGTACGACCCGTTCAAGACGCGCGATTACTCGGGTGGCGGCAATGGTACGACCGTGACGTTCACGATTCGTTCTGGCCAGTCCACCGCGCAGGTGGCTCAGGAGCTAGAGGCGGCGGGCATTGTTGCTGATGCTGATAAGTTCATTGAGGTGTACACCAAGGAGAGCAAGGGCAAGTACCTGCAGCCTGGCACCTACGACTTGCAGCAACACATGAGCAGTTCCAGTGCCATCAACACCATTATTCAGGCGAACAGCAATGTGCTGTACCTGGCAATTCCGCAGGGTAAGCGCGTGACCGAAACTATCGACCTGATTGTTTCGGGTTCCGATGGCGCGTTCACCCGCAAGCAGGTTGAGGACGCAGTCAGCAACTACACCCAGTACGGCGTGCCGAGCAACTTCCCCTCGATTGAGGGTTGGCTGCATCCGGGTGAGTACCGCTTCCCGAAGGATACCGACATCAAGAAGGTCATTCAGACCATGGTCGACAAGACCAAGGCTGACCTGAAGGAAGCCGGCGTGAGCGGCGACCAGAAGACCTTCGAGGTGCTGACCATCGCCTCCATCGTGGAGCTTGAGGCTCAGCCGAAGGACTACGTGGCGGTTGCGGGTATCATCGAGAATCGTCTGAACAACCCGGATGGTGAGACCTCCGGTCTGATTCAGTCGGATGCGACCGTAACCTACGGTTTGGGTGTCCGCTCTTACCACCTGACGGAGGAGCAGAAGGCAGACAAGAACAACAAGTACAACACGTACGCGAATAAGGGTCTGCCGAAGGGTCCGATTGGTTCCCCGCAGCTGGCGTCCATCAAGGCCGCTGCCGCTCCGGAGAAGAACCCGTACTACTACTGGGTGACCGTCGACCTGGATTCCGGTGAGACTAAGTACTCCCGCACTTACGCTGAGCACCAGCGTTACGTGGAAGAGTACAACCAGTGGTGCTCGAAGCACCCGAACCGCTGTAGCTAAGCTGTAGCTGATGCAGAGGGCGGGCGCCGTTCCCATAAGAGTTGGGCGGTGCCCGCCCTCTGGTGTACCCGCTAAAATGGGAGGTGGCCCCCGCGGCCGTCCGTGCCCCAGTGTTGAGAAAGAGAGCGAGAGTCCATGCCGACCGAATCCTACCGTGAGGCACCTTCCATGCGCCGCGCCTACGTGCTGGGGCACCCGATTGATCATTCGCTCTCGCCGGCGCTGCATCGGGCCGCGTATGCGTACCTGGGGGAGGCAAACCTGGGGTACGACCGTCGCGACACCCTGCCTGAGGATTTGCCGACGATTATGCACCGTGTGCGTCACCCGAAGGGTACGGAGGACGCCCCGTACATTGCGGGTCTGTCGGTGACGATGCCGTTGAAGACCGCCGTCATCAAGTATTGCGATGAGCTGAGCGAGACCGCCCGCGTGACCGGTGCGGTGAACACGGTGTATCCGCGCGGTGAGAAGGTTCTGGGTGATAACACCGACGTAATCGGCATTGTGAACGCACTGTTGCACGCGGGTCTGGAACCGCACCCCGAGGGTGATGAGCCCGCCGTGATTGGCGGGGGAGCGACCGCGATATCCGCTCTGGCCGCCCTACACAAGCTGGGGTACCGCTGTGTGAGTGTGTACGCCCGCTCTCTGCACAAGCTGGGTGACCTGCAGGCCGTGGCCGAGCACCTGGGTGTTCAGCTATCGATCGTGGCCCTGGCCGAGTTTCCTGCCGAGCAGAAGGCGCGCCGCCACAACCCCGTCATTTCGACCCTGCCGGCCCGTGCGGCGGACGACTGGGCCCCGCAGCTGACCGACCCTGCGGGAGCCCCCGAGGCCGCGGTGCGCCCGGTACTGCTGGATGTTGCGTACAACCCGTGGCCTTCGGTGCTGGCGAGCGCCTGGGAGGTGAGCGGGGGAGCCGTGGTGTCCGGTCTGGAGATGCTGCTTTACCAGGCTGTTGAGCAGGTTTTGCTCTTCACGGACCGCACCCTGCAGCCCGCCGAATTGCTGGGTCTGATCAATGCGATGTGCGAGGCGGTAGGTCTTCCGTCCCGTGAACACCTCCCGGCACCGCTCGCCGAGTAAAGCCCGCATTTTATACACTTTTTACATTGAAGAATTATGAATCCTTCCACCTGCGCTGCGTTGCGGGTGACACGAAAAGAGGTTAACCTATGGCTCTTCGTTGGCTCACTGCCGGAGAATCCCACGGCGAGGCGCTCGTTGGCATCATTGAGGGTGTTCCCGCCGGTGTGGAACTCACCAGCGATATGGTGCGTGACGCCCTGGCTCGCCGCCGTCTCGGCTACGGCCGCGGTGCCCGCATGAAGTTCGAGGAGGATCGTGTGCGCATCCTGGGTGGTGTGCGCCACGGCCTGACTCAGGGCGGCCCGGTCGCTATTGAGATTGCCAACACCGAGTGGCCCAAGTGGACTGACGTGATGAGCTCCGATCCGGTTGACCCCAAGCTGATTGAGCACCGCGCTCGTAACGCGGCGCTGACCCGCCCGCGTCCCGGCCACGCCGACTTTACCGGCATGCAGAAGTACAACTTCTCTGAGGCTCGCCCGGTGCTGGAGCGCGCCTCCGCACGTGAGACTGCGACCCGCGTGGCTCTTGGTGTGGTTGCCGCTCAGATTTTGAAGGCTCTGGGCGTTGAGTTGGTCTCGCACACCGTGGCTGTGGGTGGCGTGCACGCTCCCGAAGGTGCCCCGGTGCCTTCGCCCCGCAATGTTGACCAGCTGGACGCTGACCCGCTGCGCTGCTTCGACAAGGCAACCTCTGACGCGATGGTTCAGCGCGTGGACGAGGCGCACAAGGACGGTGAGACTCTCGGCGGTGTGGTTGAGGTGCTCGCGTACGGTATGCCTCCTGGATTGGGTTCGTACGTGCACTGGGACCGCCGCCTGGACGCGCGCCTTGCTGCAGCCCTGATGGGTATTCAGGCCATTAAGGGCGTTGAGGTTGGTGACGGTTTCGCCACCGCCGACCGCCCCGGCACTGCCGCTCACGACGAGATTTCTATCGGTGAGCACGGCGTTACCCGCGATACCAACCGTGCCGGTGGTATTGAGGGTGGCATGAGCATTGGCGATTTGCTGCGTGTGCGCGCGGCCATGAAGCCCATTGCGACCGTACCGAAGGCTCTGAAGACCATTGACACTTCCACCGGTGAGCAGGCTCGCGCCCACCACCAGCGTTCGGATGTGTGTGCCGTTCCCGCCGCCGGTGTGGTGGCGGAGGCTATGGTCGCCCTGGTGCTGGCTGAGGCGGCACTGGAGAAGTTCGGTGGCGACTCGATTGGTGAGACTCGCCGCAACATGGATTCCTACCTTGAGGCCATTCCGGCTTCGCTGGCGTGGGAGTCTAACGTGGCCGGTTGGGACGCGTAGTGCCCCTTCCGGCGGAGTCTGAGGGTCGCGGTTTCGGGGAGGTTTCTGTGGAGCAGGGTGTTCGCCCGGTCGCTTCGAGCCCCCTTGCGCGTATTGCTGCGGCTGCGCAGCGTGCGCGAGGGGGCGCTTCGCCGCGCCCGGAAGCCGGTGTACCGGAAGCCGGTGTATCTGCCGCAGCTGAGCAGGCTGTTGAGGCCACGTCGGCTGAGGATACCGCCCGTGAGGCTTCTTCCCGCCGGGCGTCTCGCGTGCCTACTCCGGCCGACCTGATGCGTTCGGGTGTTCGCCCCCGGCCCGCCGCCCCCGTGAGCGTGCGGGGCGTGCGTCTGTATGCTTCCTCGGCCTCCGAGGATGCTGACCCGGCCGCGGGCCTGGACGAGGACCTGCGCCTGAAGCTGCTGAGCGCCCTGCAGGGCATGGCTGAGGAAGAGCCTCGCGAGGAGCCCGCACAGGCGGAAGTACCCAAGTCTGCGGCCCCGAAGCCCGTAGCTCCCAAGCCTACTGCTCCTAAACTGGCACCCCCGAAGCCGACCGCGCCGAAACCCGCCGCACCCAAGCCGTTGCGTCCGACCCCGGCGCTATTCGGCAAGGTGCAGGTTTCAGCGACCGAATCTGTGGCCGAGGAAATTGCGGCGGTGGACTCCGCCGAGGCCGCCGCCGAGGTTGAGGCGCGCGCCGCATCCGAGGCAGAGATGGACGCCGAACTTGGTGCTCGCGAGGCAACCCAATGTGAGGCGATTCGAGTCGAGGTCAGTGATCTTGAATCTGGTGAGCTTGCACAGGCCGAGTTCGAGACTGTTGAGCTTGACGTCATTGAGTTTGAGGAATCTGCTCGCATCCACCCGCAGCAGGTGCGCGAGATGCACGAGAACTTTGCCGAGCAGTCGCGCCCCATCGTGCTGATTGGCCCCATGGCGGCGGGTAAGACTTACATTGGCACGCACCTGGCGCGTTTCTACGGCTACGAGTTCCTGGACGCCGACCAGCTCATCGTGGAACGCCACGGCGAGGTCTCCGAAATTTTCGAGATTTTCGGTGAGGCGCACTTCCGCGAGCTGGAACGCAAGACCATCGAAGAGGTGCTGACCTCCCCGGTGTACCGCAACACGGTGTTTTCGCTCGGTGGCGGCGCGCCCATGACCGACTCGGTTGCGGAGCTGCTCAAGGACGAATGCGTGGTGTACATCCTTGTTGATGCTGAGACCGTTACCCCGCGCATTACGGGCAATAAGACCCGCCCGCTGCTGCAGCCGAACCCGGTCGAGCGCTGGACCGACATTTTTGAGCGTCGCCGCACCCGCTACGAGGAGCTGGCGCACTTTACCCTGGACGCTCGCGGCGGCCGACCCATTACCGAGATGACCGCAGAGATTCAGGCGTACGTCACCGCCAGCCGCAAGGCGCGGGCGAACAACTCCTGACCCCTTCCTACCCACTCTCCTGTGAAAGGACACATGATGAGCACTCAGCCCACCTTCGGCGCTTCCGGCGAAGCGGATATCACCCGTATTCCGGTGACCGGCAGCTCCCCGCGCGAGAACTACGAGGTGCTGATTGGCCACAACCTGCTCGGCACCCTGCCCGAGATTCTCGGCAACCGCACGAAGAAGGTGCTCGTGATTCATCCGCGTGCCCTGCGTTCCACGGGTGAGCTGGTCATGGAGGACCTGCGCGCGATGGGTTACGAATCCTTCAGCGCTGAGATTCCCGACGCCGAGGAGGCGAAGCACTACCAGGTGGCGGCGTTCTGCTGGCAGGTGCTCGGTCAGAACGACTTCACCCGTACTGACGCGATTGTGTCTGTGGGCGGCGGTGCTATTACCGACGTTGCCGGTTTCGTGGCGGCGACCTGGCTGCGCGGCGTGCGCGTGGTGCACATTCCGACCACCCTGCTGGGCATGGTGGACGCCGCCGTGGGCGGTAAGACCGGCATCAACACCGCCGAGGGTAAGAACCTGGTCGGCGCGTTCTGGCCGCCCGCCGCGGTGCTCTGCGAGATTGGCACCCTGCGCACCCTGCCTGAGCACGAGTTGCTGACCGGCATGGGTGAGGTCGTCAAGTGCGGATTCATCGCAGACCCCGAAATTCTTGACCTGATCGAGGCAAACCCGCAGGCCGTGCGCGATTCGCAGTCCGCCATCATGCGCGAACTCATTGAACGCAGCGTGCGCGTGAAGGCGGAGGTGGTCTCCGAGGACCTGCGTGAATCCGGCCGCCGCGAAATCCTGAACTACGGCCACACCCTCGCCCACGCGATTGAGCGCAACGAACGCTACCAGTGGCGTCATGGCGCGGCTGTTGCGGTGGGCATGGTCTACGCCGCCGAGCTGTCCCTGGCCACCGGTCACGCTGACGAGGAGCTCGTGGCACGCACCCGCCGCATCCTCGAATCTCTGGGCCTGCCCACCTCTTACAAGGCAGACGCATGGCCCCAGCTGCTCGAAGCAATGCGCCGCGACAAGAAGGCACGCGGCAACCTGCTACGCTTCATCATTCTTGACGGTTTGGCTCGCCCGCGCGTCTACGAGGTGCCGGACGAATCGATTCTGTATATGACCTACCAGGAGATTACCGAGTAGGTGATGAGTCCCGTACATTCACCGGATGCACCCGGCGCGTGTTTGCTAATACGCGCCAGCCGGGCGGGGTGCCACAGAAACTGTGGCGCCCCTGCTAGGCAAATTCGTGCGCATCCTGTAGAATGTACGGGACATATTTTTGCTCATTGAAAACTTAGCGCCTCGCCGGGTACCACTACGGCGTGGGCGTCGATGACACGAAGGAGAGCCCCATGGCATCCACTACCGATATTAAGAACGGCGCCGTCCTGAAGATTGACGGCAACCTCTGGTCCGTCGTTGAGTTCCAGCACGTTAAGCCCGGTAAGGGTGGCGCATTCGTCCGCACCAAGCTGCGCAACGTGACCTCCGGCAAGGTCGTCGACCGTACCTTCAACGCTGGCGCTAAGATTGAGACTGCAACCGTTGACCGCTCCGACTACCAGTACCTGTACCAGGACGGCGACGACTACGTCTTCATGGACATGAAGACCTACGACCAGATCAACGTTCCCGCAACCGTTGTTGGCGACGCAGCAAACTACATGCTCGAGTCCCAGACCGCGACCATCGCTCTGCACGACGGCACCCCGCTGTACATTGAGCTGCCCGCATCCGTGGTTCTGGAAATCACCTACACCGAGCCCGGCCTGCAGGGTGACCGCTCCACCGGCGGCACCAAGCCCGCAACCGTTGAGACCGGCTACGAAATCCAGGTTCCGCTGTTCCTGGAGACCGGCACTAAGGTGAAGGTTGACACCCGCACCGGTGAGTACCTCGGTCGCGTGAACGACTAATGAATTCGCGTACTAAAGCCCGATTGCGCGCCCTCGAAGTGCTCTTCGAGGCGGATCAGCGCAACGAAGATTATATTGAGGTACTCCGCCGCCGCCGACTGTACACGGTAGCGCAGATTTCTGCTTACTCTGAGGAAATCATTCGTGGCGTTCGCGACCACGATGAAGAGATCCGCGAGTTTGTGGAGACTTACGCCCGTGACTGGTCCTTCGAGCGTATGCCTGCCGTGGACCGTGCCGTGCTGCGTATTGGCACTTGGGAGCTTCTGTACAATGATGAAGTTCCGGATGCTGTCGCAATTTCTGAGGCTGTCGGTCTGGCGCGTGTGCTGTCCACGAATGAATCTCCGAAGTTCGTGAACGGTCTGCTGGATAAGCTCCGTCAGGTGAAGCCGACCCTGCTCGCGTAAGACATCCCGCCGCGGCCTGCTGGCTTGTAGCTGGTTGGTTTGCCGCCGTTGAGGATGCACCCGCAGGGAGCGTACGTGAAACCCCCGCCGTGCTGTAGTTCGCTACAGGACGGCGGGGGTTTTCTGTGTCTAGGTTGCGCTTGGTTGGTGCAGTTCTGCGTGGGGTTCCGTATTGGGTGCGGATGCGCTCGCCGGGTATGGGAGAGGCGCCGGTTAAGGTGCATCGGTGGAGGCTTCACCGGACAACGCGGGCGGGGGAGTGCCCCCTCTGCGGCGCTGGGGCGCCTCGAGGACGGAGTCCCCGCCCCACTCCATACCAGCTCCGTCCCCGCCGTGAGCGGTCTCTCGCCGAACCTGAACGTAGCCTGTGAACTGTGGTACCCTACTAGAAGCACAAAACCTTTAAATCCGTCCCGTGAGGCGGGGAAGGAGACGGCTATGCCTGGGTCAGCTGTGCCCACATCCGGCACCAATCAGGGGCAGAATCTCACTGAAGCCCCCCATTCGGCAACCCCTCAAAGCACCTTGCAGGACGCGACCACCGTCGGCCGCACCATCCTCAGCGAGGACGAAATTCGCCGCGCCCTCACCCGCATCGCCTACGAAATCATTGAGACCAACAAAGGTGTAGAAAACCTCGTACTCATTGGCATCCGCTCCCGCGGCGTGCCCCTCGCAGCGCGACTCGCAACCCGCATCCAGGCGCTTGAACCGAACTTCACCGCAGAAGACCGCCTCGGCGCCCTGGACATCACCGCCTACCGCGACGACCAGCGCGATGCCCCCGAACCGCAAACAGCGGGGGAGAGCATCATGCCCACCATCGGCATTGAAGGTAAAACCGTAGTCCTCGTTGACGACGTCCTCTACTCCGGCCGCACCGTACGCGCCGCTCTCGACGCCCTCAACGCCCACGGACGACCCTCCATGGTACGCCTAGCGGTCCTCGTAGACCGCGGACACCGACAACTACCCATCCGCGCTGATTATGTGGGTAAAAACCTGCCCACCAGCGCCAGCGAAACCGTGCGCGTCGTACTGACCGAAACTGACAACGCAACAGACCGAGTCGATATTATCCAGCTGGGAGGGCTCTCATGAAGCATCTGCTCGACACCCGCGAACTAACCCGCGAAGAAGCCATCGAAATCCTTGACGTCGCCGACTACATGGCGCAGGTCAAAGCCGAAAACCGCACCCTGAACGTGCTGAACGGCAAGACCGTCGTCAACCTCTTCTTCGAGGACTCCACCCGCACCCGCCTCTCCTTCGAATCCGCTGAGAAGCGCCTGGGCGCGGCCGTCACGAACTTCTCCGCCTCGGGCTCCTCTCTCTCCAAGGGTGAGTCGCTCAAGGACACCGCGCAGACCCTCAAGGCGATTGCTGCGGATGCGTTCGTAATCCGCCACTCGGCATCCGGCGCACCGCAGCGTCTCGCCGAGGCCGGCTGGACCGACATTCCCGTGCTCAACGCGGGCGACGGCACCCACGCGCACCCCACCCAGGCACTGCTCGACGCCGTATCCCTGCGCCAGTACAAGGCAGAACGCGACGGCCTGAACAGCCCCCGCGGCACCGACCTGTCCGGTATGCGTGTGCTCATCGTCGGTGACATCCTGCACTCGCGTGTGGCACGCTCCAACCTCTGGCTACTACACACCCTCGGCGCGCAGGTCGTCTTCGTCGCACCGCCGACCCTGTTGCCGCTGAACACCGCCTCCTGGGTTGAAGAAGCAGGCCTGGAAATCTTCCACGACTTCGACGAAGCCATCGCCACCAACCCGGACGCCGTCATGCTGCTGCGCATCCAGAAGGAACGCATGCGCGCCGCGTACTTCCCCTCCGCCGAAGAGTACACCGAGCTGTGGGGTCTGACCGCCGAACGCTTCGCAACCCTGCAGGCACAGCCTCAGCCGGTCGCAATCCTGCACCCGGGCCCCATGAACCGCGGCCTGGAAATCTGCACCGACGCCGCCGACGCCGCTAACTCCTGGGTTCTGCGTCAGGTCAGCAACGGCGTGGCGCTGCGCATGGCGGTGCTCTACCTGCTTCTGACCGACGGATCCAGCGCCAAGCTCTACGCCGGCGACGAATCCTAAACGACCTTCCTAACGAGAGGAACCAACACCATGAGCAAGTACCTGATTAAGGGCGCAAGCCTCTACGGCGAAAAGGTCGCCGACATCCTCATCGAGGACGGCGTGATTAGCCGCATCGCCGAGAACATCGACGCCGCAGACGCACAGGTTGTCGAGGCGGCAGGCCAGGTAGCACTGCCCGGCCTGGTCGACATCCACACCCACCTGCGTCAGCCCGGCTACGAAGCATCCGAAACCGTCGAGACCGGCACCCGCGCAGCAGCCCTGGGCGGCTACACCGCAGTGTTCGCCATGGCAAACTCCATGCCCGTGGCAGACACCGCCGCAGTGGTAGAGCAGGTTGACCGCCTCGGCAAGGAATCCGGCTGGTGCCGCGTGCAGCCCATCGGCGCCGTGACCGTGGGCCTGAAGGGCGAGCGCCTCTCCGACATCGGCAGCATGGCGAACTCCACCGCGAACGTGCGCGTGTTCTCCGACGACGGCATGTGCGTGTACGACCCGGCCGTGATGCGCCGCGCCCTCGAGTACGTCAAGACTTTCGACGGCGTGATTGCGCAGCACGCGCAGGAGCCGCGCCTGACCGAAGGCGCCCAGATGAACGAAGGTAAGGTCTCCGCTGACCTGGGTCTGGCCGGTTGGCCTGCCGTCGCTGAAGAGGCAATCATTGCCCGCGACGTGCTGCTGGCTGAGCACCTGAACTCCAAGTTGCACATCTGCCACCTGTCCACCAAGGGCTCCATTGAGGTTGTGCGCTGGGCTAAGTCCCGCGGCGTGCAGGTCACCGCGGAGGCAACCCCGCACCACCTGCTACTCACCGACGAGACCGCCCGTAGCTACGACCCGGTGTTCAAGGTGAACCCGCCGCTGCGCACCGAAGAGGACGTTCTGGCCCTGCGCCAGGCGGTTGCCGACGGCATCATCGACGTGATCGGTACCGACCACGCACCGCACCCGGCAGAGACCAAGGAATGCGAGTGGGCGTGCGCCGCGAACGGCATGACCGGCCTGGAGCAGGCGCTGTCCATCATCCAGATGACCCTGGTTGACACCGGTATGATTACCTGGCGTGATGTGGCACGCATCCTCTCCGAGCAGCCCGCCAAGATTGGCCGCCTGGAGGCTGAACAGGGCCGCCCGCTGGCCGAAGGCGAGCCGGCCAACATCGTGCTGGTCGACCCGAAGGCTACCCGCGTCATCAAGCCGGAGGAGCAGGCCACCAAGGGCAAGAACAACCCCTACCGCGGTATGGAGGTGCCCGGTTCGATCCGTGCAACCTTCTACGCTGGCCACCCGACCGTGCTGAACGGCGAGCTGGCAACCCCGCGCCGCTAACCTGTGAGGCGAACCGCGCAGTGACCGTGCCCGGCGGTGGCGGGTTTACGAACCATGCCTTCGGCCAGCGTGGGGGGCTTACGCCCGCCACCGCCTCGCCGAGAGTACCGCCTCCCAACCCCACCAATCCAGACCCGAGACCCAAACCGAAAGAGAGAACCCACGTGGGAAAGCTCCTGACCGCCATCATCTGCATCGCCCTGGTTGCGCTATGCATCTACGGCATGTGGCACGGATGGCGCTCGCGCCTGGCACGCCAGGCGAACATGTTCGGTTCTCTCAAGGAAGTTCCCGAACGCTACGAGGGCATGACCGCCGATGCCGCTTTTGAGGGCGAGTACGTCAGCACCACCATTTTCGGTAACTGGCTGGACCGCGTGGGATTCGATTCGCTCGGCTTCAAGAGCAAGTCCACCCTGCTGATTTACCCCGACAGCATTATCTTCACCCGTAACGGGGCGAAGGACCTGTGGATTCCGGCGAAGAAGCTCGCAGTCATCACCACTGACCGCGGTATGGCGGGTAAGGTTGTGGAGAAGAACGGTCTGGTCGTGATTGGTTGGACCCTGGATGGTCACCGCGTGCAGACTGGCTTCCGCACCCGCTACGCCGAGGACAAGCAGGCGGTACTGCAGGAGCTGCGCCGCATCGCCCCGAACGCGGTGGATGCGCCCGAAAAGTGGGCGGCAGAACCGGAAGCCTAACCGGCATCGGGGACCTTGCGGAGCACTCCCGCCAAGTACCCCGGACCAACATCCCCGGCGCCCCCGCACCCCCATAGATTTTGCCTGACGGCAGGCGAACAACCCGCCGAAGGCATCATAGACTACCCCGGAACCTGCACGGTAGAGGCCGTACAGGTTCCGGGGGAGAACACCAGAGAAAAGGAAAAGAGAGCATGACTGACATGACACGATCCGGCGCCCTGCGTACGGACCGCGCGCTGCTCGTCCTGGAGGACGGCACCGTCTACCGCGGCTACGGCTACGGCGCAACCGGCGCGTCCCTGGGCGAGGTAGTATTCTCCACCGGCATGACCGGCTACCAGGAGACCCTGACCGACCCTTCTTACGCGGGTCAGATTGTGGTTCAGACCGCTCCGCATATTGGCAACACCGGCGTGAACACCACGGACGCTGAATCCCGCAAGATTTGGGTTGCCGGCTACGTGGTTCGTGACGCCGCACGTGTGGCATCCAACTGGCGTTCCGAGCGCACCCTCGACGAAGAGCTCATTGAGCAGGGCATCATCGGTATTCAGGGCATTGACACGCGCGCCCTGACCCGCCGCCTGCGTTCGAGCGGTTCGATGCGTGCGGGCGTGTTCTCCGGTGAGTACGCAGAACGGCCCGAGGCTGAACTGTTGGAGGAGGTGCGCGCCTCCGAGCCGATGGCTGGTCGTAAGCTCGCTGACTCCGTTTCAGTGGATACCGTATACACTGTTGAGCCGCACCAGTTCAACTGGTTTGCCCCTCCGGTTGCAACCATCGTCGCCCTGGACCTGGGTATTAAGTCGATGACCCCGCAGCGTTTCGCTGAGCGTGGTGTGCGCGTGCACGTGTTGCCCGCGAACGCAACCCTTGAGGACATCTACTCCCACAACCCCGACGGCGTGTTCTTCTCCAACGGCCCCGGTGACCCGGCAACCGCTGATGAACAGGTTGAGCTGCTGCAGGGCGTGCTGCGTAAGGGCACCCCGTTCTTCGGCATCTGCTTCGGTAACCAGTTGCTTGGCCGAGCTTTGGGCTTCGGCACCTACAAGCTGCCCTTCGGCCACCGCGGTATCAACCAGCCCGTTATGGATAAGACCACCGGCAAGGTTGAGATTACCGCGCATAATCACGGCTTCGCTGTGGACGCCCCCATTGGCGACTATGTAACTGCACCCAATGCCGAGTTTGGTCAGGTCATGGTCTCGCACGTGGGTCTGAACGACAACGTGGTTGAGGGCCTGACCTGTAAGGACATCCCCGCGTTCTCCGTGCAGTACCACCCCGAGGCTGCTGCGGGCCCGCACGATTCCGCCTACCTCTTTGACCGTTTCATCGACCTGATGGTCGCAACCAAGACTGCAAAGGAAGCATAAATGCCTCGTCGTACTGACCTTAATAGCGTCCTCGTCATCGGTTCCGGCCCCATTGTCATTGGTCAGGCTGCGGAATTCGATTACTCCGGTACTCAGGCGCTGCGCGTCCTGAAGGATGAGGGTGTGCGCGTCATCCTCGTGAACTCGAACCCGGCAACTATCATGACTGACCCCGAGTTCGCGGATGCCACTTACATTGAACCTATCACCCCCGAGGTGATTGAGAAGATCATCGCTAAGGAAAAGCCGGATGCAATCCTGCCGACTCTGGGTGGTCAGACTGCACTGAACGCGGCTATTGAGCTGGGTGAGCGTGGCATCCTCGAGAAGTACAATGTTGAGCTGATTGGTGCAAACATTGAGGCGATTAACCTCGGTGAGGACCGTGAAGCATTCAAGGGCGTGGTGGAGCGTGCCGGTGGTGAGTCTGCCCGTTCGGTGATTGTTCACTCCATGCCGGAGGCGCTGGAAGCCGCTAAGGAGCTGGGCTACCCGATGGTGGTCCGCCCCTCCTTCACCATGGGTGGTCTCGGCTCGGGTATGGCGTACAACGAGGAAGACCTCCACCGTATTGCCGGCGCCGGTATTCAGTACTCGCCGACTAGCGAGGTCCTGCTGGAGGAGTCCATCCTCGGCTGGAAGGAATACGAGCTGGAGATGATGCGTGACACCAACGACAACGTCGTGGTCGTCTGCTCCATCGAAAACTTCGACCCCGTGGGCGTGCACACCGGTGACTCCATCACCGTGGCACCCGCACTGACCCTGACTGACCGTGAGTTCCAGAAGCTGCGCGATATTGCGATCAACGTGATTCGTGAGGTTGGCGTGGACACCGGTGGTTGTAACATCCAGTTCGCAATCGATCCGGAGACCGGCCGCATCATTGTCATTGAGATGAACCCGCGTGTGTCTCGTTCCTCGGCGCTCGCGTCGAAGGCTACCGGCTTCCCGATTGCGAAGATTGCGACCAAGCTGTCGCTGGGTTACACCCTGGATGAGATTCCGAACGATATCACCCAGAAGACCCCGGCGTCCTTCGAGCCGACCCTCGACTATGTGGTTGTGAAGGTTCCGCGCTTCGCGTTTGAGAAGTTCCCGGCTGCTGACCCGACCCTGACCACCACCATGAAGAGTGTTGGTGAGGCTATGGCCCTGGGCCGTAACTTCACTGAGGCTCTGCAGAAGGCGATGCGTTCGCTGGAGCAGAAGGGTGCGTCCTTCTCGTTCAAGCCGCTGACCCTGTCTGAGGCTGAGCTGGCTGAGCTGATTGAGAAGACGAAGGTTCCGACCACTCAGCGTATCTACCAGGTTCAGCAGGCTCTGCTGGCTGGCGCTACCGTGGAGCAGTTGCACGAGGCTACCAAGATTGACCCGTGGTTCCTGGATCAGCTGGTGCTGCTGAATGAGGTTGCTGGCGTGGTTCACGCTAAGCGTGACCACCTTGACCCGGAGACCCTGAAGCTGGCTAAGCGCCACGGTTTCTCTGACGCTCAGATTGCTGAGATCATCGGATCTTCTGAGGACGTTGTGCGCGGTGTTCGCCACGCTCTGGGTATCCGCCCGGTCTTCAAGACCGTGGACACCTGTGCTGCCGAGTTTGAGGCGTTTACTCCGTACCACTACTCCTCCTACGACATGGAGGATGAGGTTGCGCCTCACGAGAAGCCTTCGATTATGATTCTGGGTTCGGGCCCGAACCGTATCGGTCAGGGTATTGAGTTCGACTACTCGTGCGTGCACGCTTCCATGGTGTTGCGTTCGCTCGGTTACGAGACTGTCATGGTCAACTGCAACCCCGAGACCGTTTCGACCGACTATGACATCTCGACCCGCCTGTACTTCGAGCCGCTGACCCTTGAGGACGTGCTTGAGATCGTCGAGTCCGAGCGTCGTACCGGCGGCCTGATGGGTGTGTTCGTGCAGCTGGGCGGTCAGACTCCGCTGAAGCTGGCTCGTGCCCTGAAGGATGCGGGCGTGCCGATTCTGGGCACCACCCCCGAGGCCATCGACCTGGCCGAGGACCGCGGCGAGTTCTCCCGCGTGTTGGAGGAGGGCGGCCTGATTTCGCCCAAGAACGGCACCGCGTTCACCTTCGAGGGAGCTAAGCGCATCGCCGACGAGATTGGTTACCCGGTTCTGGTTCGCCCCTCGTACGTGCTGGGTGGCCGCGGCATGGAGATCGTCTACGACGAGGCTAACCTGGCCCGCTACCTGGAGAACGCTACTGAGGTTTCGCCCTCGCAGCCGGCTCTGATTGACAAGTTCCTTGAGGACGCCATCGAGATTGACGTTGACGCCCTGTTCGACGGTCAGGAGCTGTACTTGGGCGGCGTCATGGAGCACATTGAGGAAGCCGGTATTCACTCCGGTGACTCCTCCTGCACCCTGCCCCCGATTACCCTCGGCCCGGACATCGTGGCGAAGGTGAAGGACGCTACCGAGAAGATTGCTCGCGGTACCGGCGTGCGCGGCCTGATTAACATTCAGTTCGCCTACGTTTCTGAGAACCTGTACGTGATTGAGGCGAACCCGCGTGCGTCTCGTACCGTTCCGTTCGTGTCGAAGGCTACCGGCGTGCAGCTGGCTAAGGCCGCTGTGCTGATTGGCCTGGGCAAGACCATCGCCGAGCTGAAGGCTGAGGGCTACCTGCCGCAGCACATGGACGGCGCATCCCTGCCGCAGGAGACCGCGATTGCTGTGAAGGCTGCGGTTCTGCCGTTCGCCCGCTTCCGCACTCCTGAGGGCGTGGTGGTCGATTCGCTGCTGAGCCCGGAGATGCGTTCGACCGGTGAGGTCATGGGCTTGGACCAGCACTTCGACACCGCGTTCGCGAAGGCTCAGGCCGGCGCAGGTTCGCCGATGCCGACTTCCGGTAAGGTCTTCATTTCGGTGGCTAACCACGACAAGCGTAACGTCATCATCTACGCGAAGATGCTGGAGTCGCTGGGCTTCGAGATTGTTTCGACCGGTGGTACCGCCGAGATTCTGCGCCGCAACGGCCTGAACTCGATTCTGGTGGCTTCGAAGTTTGCTGAGGCAAACGGCGAGCACTCGATTGTGGATATGGTCCGCAACGGTGACATTGACCTGATTCTGAACACCCCCGCCGGTGGTGCCGCTCGTAGCGACGGCTACGAGATTCGTGCCGCCGCCGTGTCGGTCGGTTGCCCGGTGATGACCACCATCTCCGAGTTTGCCGCCGCCGTTCAGGCGATTACCGCTCTGCGCGAGCACAGCTGGGACATCATGAGCCTGCAGGAGCACGACGTTAAGCTGGCCGCCGCTGTGGAGGCTCGCCTGGCTTCCGAGGGTGGTGAGGCGTAATGTCCGCTTCCTTCGGTGATCGCCTGGCGAAGGCCATGGCCGAGCGCGGCCCGCTGTGCGTGGGTATTGACCCGCACCCGAACCTGCTGGAGCAGTGGGGCCTGGAGGATTCCGCCGAGGGTCTGGCCGCCTTCACCGAGGCCGTGTACGAGGGGTGTGCCCCCTTCGCGGCCGCGCTGAAGCCGCAGGTGGCGCTGTTTGAGCGTCACGGTTCGGCCGGCCTGGCCGTGCTGGAGGCGCTGTTCGCCCGCGCCGCTGCTGACGGCGTGCTGATTGTGGCTGACGCGAAGCGCGGCGACATCGGTTCGACCATGAAGGCCTACGCGGATGCGTGGCTCGGCTCGTATTCGCCGCTGGGCACCGATTCGGTGACTTTGAGCCCGTACCTGGGTTTTGAGTCGTTGCGTCCGGCACTGGATTTGGCCGCGCAGAACGACCGCGGCACCTTTGTGCTGGCGCTGACCTCGAACCCCGAGGGTAAGAGCGTGCAGCACGTGGGCGCCTCGGAGTCCGAGGGCGCCGTGGCCAAGCGCATTATCGCTGCGGCGGGAGCCGAGAACGCATCCCGCGAGTGGGAGCAGTGAGCCGCCTAGGCCTTCAGGGGGGTAGCCGAGAACGCATCCCGCGAGTGGGAGCAGATGGGTCCGTGCGGCCTGGTGGTTGGCGCGACCGTCGGTCAGGCGCTCGTGGACCTGGGCATTGACCTGGGTTCCTTCAACGGCCCGATTCTGTCGCCTGGTTACGGTGCGCAGGGTGCCTCGGCGGCCGACCTGTACCGCGTGTTCGCGGGCGTGGAGTCGCAGGTGCTGGTGAATTCCAGCCGCGGTGTGCTCTCTGCCGGTCCGTCGGTTGAGGATCTGGCGCAGGCGGCTCAGGCTGCTCGCGACGATTTGCTGGCGGCTCGCGGCGTATAGTCCGCGCTCAGCGCATAGCTAAGCCTAGATGGGGTGCGCGCCCCGGCCGGTTCCTTCGGGAGCCTCGCCGGGGTGCGCACCCCTTTTCTGCGCTCACCGCCGGGATACGCCCGCCGGACGGCCCGCTACGTGTGCCCCCGCGTGTGAGCAACCCGATTCTTGCCGGGCGGAGTGCCGTGGCGTTTTCAGGCCATTGTGGAGGGACTCGTGAGGGTAGGGGAGGGGCCGCGCATCCGGCAGTGTGACCAAACAGTATTGGCTTCGTCTGCGCGTGGCTTTTGATCGGGCGGTGACTCCGCTATGCTAGAAAGGGTGCTTCCGGAATTTACGTGCTGACGTGCGTAGACGCATTGTTGGTGCGTAGGAAGTGCCGCGAATGGAGCGGGGCCCCCCGAGACATTCGTGATACATTAGTTGATAAGTAAAATTCAATACTCGCAGAAATGGGGGATCCAACCATGCCGCTGACTCCGTTAACCGAGGATGCGCGCGCCTCCGCCCGCGAGAAGGCAGTACTTGCCCGAGCACACCGCCAGGAAATTAAGCGTGCACTGAGTGAACGCGAACTTTCCGTACGTCAGGTTCTCGATATGGTCGATTCCGACCCTGCACTGGCTAAAATGCCGGTGGGGCAGATGCTGCGCGCACTTCCGGGCATTGGTGCCGTTCGAGCAGAACGCATCATTGAAGAACTTCATATTGCGCCGACCCGTCGTCTGGGTGGTCTTGGCGTTCACCAGCGTCGCAAGATGGTGGAGTACTTCAACCGTAATTCGCGGTATCTCAACCGTGCACGTCGTAGGACTGCTGCTCAGTCTTCTGAATCTTCTCAGTCCTAAAGTGTTTGCGCCCCGCGCGTGCGGCGGCGCATCTGGAAGGAAGCTATGTCTCAGCCGACTTTGACCGTTCTGGCCGGCCCCACCGCCGTTGGTAAGGGTACGGTGTGCCAGTACATTCGCGAGAACTATCCGAAGGTGTGGTTCTCGGTGTCCGCAACTACTCGCGATCCTCGCCCCGGTGAGGTCGACGGTGTTCACTACTACTTCGTCTCTATGGACGAGTTTGATCAGATGATTGCCGACGGCCAGATGCTGGAGTATGCGGTGGTACACGGTAAGAATAAGTACGGCACTCCACGCGCTAAGGTGCAGGAGGCTCTGGACGCTGGCCACCCGGTGATTCTTGAGATTGACCTGCAGGGTGCTCGCCAGATTCGTGAGACCATGCCTGACGCCCGCCTGATTTTCCTGGCCCCGCCGAGCTGGGATGAGCTGGTGTCGCGTCTGAAGGGCCGCGGTACCGAGAGCGAGCAGGAACAGGCTCGTCGTCTGGAAACCGCGAAGGTTGAGCTGGCTGCCGAGAAGGAATTCGACGTGACGGTGGTGAACGACAGCGTGGAGCGTGCGGCTCGGGAAATTGCCGAGCTGATTGACGCCGCGTAGGTCTTCCGCCGTGAGGGGCGGGGCACGCAGAAATAGCGTGACCCGCCCCTTTTGCGTATTCTCCACCATCCGGTACGTGCTTTTTGGCCGCCGAGAGGGTAGAATGGTTCTTTAGTTTTGGCCGATCCCTTCCCATGCCCGCCCGAATCCGAGCGTGGGTGCCCCGCGAAGGGTGTTCGGTACGTACATCCATCAAGATCTTTGGAGTTTTTAGTGGCAAACGAAATCAAGGAACACGAGGACTACAACTTCGTTGACGGCGTTACTCCCGAGGGCATCGTGAGCCCCAGTGCAGACTCGCTGATCGAGAAGGCAGAGTCCAAGTACGGCCTGGTGATTTTCGGTGCCCGCCGTGCCCGCCAGATTAACGCGTACTACGCTAACCTGCAGGATTCCAAGAACCCTCACATCGGCCCGCTGGTTGACGCTGATTCGACTGAGAAGTCCCTGTCGGTTGCTATGCGCGAGATCATTACCGACCGCGTTGAGGCTGAGCACCAGCCCGGCACCAAGTTCAACGAGGACGGTTACCCGATCGCTGAAGAGCCGAACGCTCTGATTGACTTCAGCGTCACCGAGTACCCCGACGCTATCGAGGAAGAGTACATTCCCGCCGGTAGCGACGAGGTCATCGCGATTGAAGAGGTTATCCTCGACGACCACGCCGAGTAACGAGCCGACCGGCTAGTTTAAGGATTATCTGACGTACCATGCGCATTATCGTTGGTATGGGAGGGGGCATCGCCGCGTATAAGGCGGCGATGCTCCTTCGCCTTTTTGCGAAGAATGGTGACGAGGTCATCGCCATGCCCACCCTGAACGCGACCAAGTTCGTGGGGGTTCCCACCCTGGAGGCGCTGAGCGGCAACCCCGTTTCGACCGATGTGTTCGAGCGCGTGCCCGAGGTGAACCACGTGCGCCAGGCCGAGCAGGCCGACGCCGTGGTGATTGCTCCGGCCACCGCGGACCTGCTGGCCCGCCTGGCCGCTGGACGCGCGGACGATTTGCTGTCGGCGACCGTGCTGACCACGCACGCGCCCGTGATTCTGGCCCCGGCCATGCACACGCAGATGTGGGAGAACCCGGCGACCCGCGCGAACGTGCAGACCCTGCGTTCGTGGGGCTACCACGTGATTGAACCGGCGATTGGTCGTCTGACGGGCCCGGATTCCGGCCCCGGCCGCATGCCCGAGCCCGAGGACATCTTCCGCCTGGCGCAGGAGGTTATCGCGCGGTTCCCGAAGCGTTCCACGCACCCGGTGTATACGCCCGGCTACGCCCCGACCCAGCCCCTGTACGCCGATACGGAGCAGGAGCGCGCTGCCGCAGCACTCCTGGCGACCCTGGGCTCGGTGAGCATTGAGGGTATGAGCATCGACGGCAATGGAGGCCCCGAGGCCGTCGAGAGCGCGGCTCGGGAGGTGCCCGCCGCA
>OCPI01000330.1_pt1 | contig 20746 bp, 21 predicted proteins | sample 1476291 | NCBI WGS metagenome assembly OCPI01 (sample SAMEA2580054, study PRJEB22360) | human gut metagenome | reverse complement strand
CGCACCACAAAGCCGAAAGGTCGGGCTCAGACCAACTCTTTTCGTCCTTTAACCCAAAAATAGGAGCGAACCCGCCAACACGGACCCGCTCCCTAAACCATAAGGTTTGCTATCTGTCTGCTAGTCTAACAGGCCGACTCTCTGTGTCAATTCCCTGAGAAAATTCAACGCGGCAAGAAATGAAGGGGGAGTGTCTTTCGTGTTGATTAAGTCAGAGTTAGCACTCACGTTATCAAATACAGCTTGAAGTTCAGTGGCTGCGCGGGAACGAGAATTTCCTTCACTGATGAGCAAATTATGGAGAAGAATCACGGTCACGATCTCATGTAATGCGGGGTTCTTCATCCAATGCCGCCGTCGGGTATTAACCCGAAATCGCACCTAGTGCTGAGGTAATGCTCAGCATCTCTTTTCCCGTGAAGGTCAAAACGAATACCTTCTGATTCAAGACGAAATATCTGGTCTTGTATAGGAATAAGTTTTTGCTTCTTGTGATTTTCTGTCCCCGTCATCATTCATCTCCTTCGATGGCATTCTCAGTAGGTTTTCAGTTAGGGACTCCATTCTAGTCAGACTATAGTGGTTTGAACGGTGAAATTACGGTGCCTGTGGATTGTGTGTGGGCTGAAGTTGTAGGCTCAGTCCGCTGAGTTCTCGCTTGAATTCTCTTTCAGGTGGAAGTGTTTTTTGGGGAAGGAACCCTCATGAATTTACTTGAGTACATGCGTGCGAAAAACCGCATGACACAAGCGGAATGGGAGCTTACTTTTGAGGATGACGAACGCGAGATTCTTGTTGTCCTTGCTGAGGGACAAGGAGCCAACAAGAGGAACGGATTTTGGGAAGTCTCTGTTGATTTTCTCGCGCATGTGGAGTGTGAGACCGGTACTTTGTTCCCAAATGAAGGGCACCTAGTCTATCCCGCCACTGATGAGGACCATGATGCGGGAGATATATTTTCTCGCTTTAAAGAGCGGACGATTTATCGCGTGAGGGTACGCAAGAAGATCCCCGAAGAAGTACCTGAGATTGTTACTGCTTCCTCGCAGAATCAGTTTCGAGTTGTCGAGGTTTGTGAAGAGAACCCGCCGTGTCCAGAGTTGGAAGAGATTCTGGCTGAATACTGCAGGCCAATCATCTTGAATGACGAGGCCCTAGGAGAGCTAACCCTGGATAAAACCCTGGGGATCTTTGAGGGGAAAGCTCAGTGGCGTGGCGCGTTAATCGACATTTCGCTGGAGGTTAACCCGGCTCAAAAGGCGAGCTGGACGAAAGCCAGAAAAGCGATGAAGAGTCTGCTCGCAAGCCAAGAACAATGGGACCGCGACATGCGTGACTGCGCGGCGCGTTCGTTGACCGCGAGCGCTCGCGATTGGCAGGAATCTGGTGACGATGAGGCTCCAGAAATTACAGAAGAGAGATTTGCTCAGCGAATTGAGCTCAGCAGCATATCGATGAGCGCAGGCGGCTCATTCACCGCCTATTTCGACGATGATCAGATGCTCTTCGGACACTGCATCATGGTGCGAGGAACCCTAAAGAAAGGCGCCGTGTCGGCACATATGGGTGGCTGAGTCTGCGCGCGTCTTCAGTTTTTGTGTGCGGTGATCGCAAACTGAAGTGGCAGACGCTCGGGGTGCTCACGAAGATGCCAGCCTCCGGTGGAATCTTGTTCCATGAGCTCGGGCCACGGGCACCAAGCAGCGCGCGGGGTCTCCTCGAGTTCATCGATCACTAGCCCCGCGTTGATGAGAGCGGTGACGATCTGGCCAAGGGAATGATTCCATTGGTGGTTTGTTGTGTGAGTAATCCGCGGTGCACCTGGGGAATCCACGTAGCTTGAATCGTCATCCCACGTCATCGGGGCATTCTGCTCGAAGTATGGCTGCTCGATCTTGAGTCCGTCGGAAATGTCCTCACCGATTGTCATGAACATCGGGTGGTCATCGCGGATGAAAAAAGTACCGCCCGGTTTGAGTAGGGAAGCGACGACTTGTGCCCACTGGGCGATATCGGGCAGCCAGCACAGAACGCCGATCGAGGTGTACACCAGATCGAAGTTGCCGGACACTGCTTGACGTGCGTCGTACACGTTCGCGTGAACGAACTCGACGTGAGCGCCCGCGCGCTGGGCGATGCTGCGCGCGTGGGCAAGCGAGGCCTCGGAAAGATCGAGGCCAATGACGCGCGAGGCCCCGCGGCGCGCAAACCCGATCGTGTCGGTTCCGACGTGGCACTGCAGGTGGACGACTGCTTTGCCAGTGAGATCGCCGAATCGTTCGATATCTTGGGCGAGTTCGGCACTAATGGCCGTCGGGTCCTCGAGAAGACGCTGGTAGTCGCAGTAGTTGCCAGCCATGTGCAGCTCGGCGCGGTCGTTCCAGTTGCGTTCGTTATCGGAAAACCATTGCGCTCGCTCGCTTGTTTCAGTCATGTGGTCATTGTATGCCGGTGGTTTGTTGGGGCGGGGGTGCCTGCCAGGCCACGGCAGAGGCTTGGCGTAGCTTGTCCGCCCTGCGCAGAGGATGTTTGCGATCCCTATCCAAGGTGCGTGAGGGTGGGGAGAGTATCTATACTGAACACTGTTCATTATTGAGTGAAACCGGCGAGAGGGGGATTTTCGTGCCCAAACAGGTCATTGATAAAGACAAGCTGATTGAGCAGGCATACTCGATTGCCGCGCGCGAAGGAATCTCCGCACTCTCCGTGCGAAAACTGGCCGCGGCCTGCGGAATCGCCGTCGGCTCGGTCTACATGTACTTCCCAACAAAAGCAGACCTGACGGCCGCAGTATTCACTCGATTCTTCGGCCAGGCGCTGTTCGAGGAATGTTGCCGGGTTGATGGGAGTGAGAGTTTCGTCGACTACGTGCGGAAATTGCGCGGCGCTTTGGGCGCGACCTTGGCGGAAATGGACGTTGATTGGTTCGCTGAGATGCGCAGCCTTCCCCGCAGTGAGCACGAGGCCTTGGAGGCTGCACGCGCTCCAATGTTTGCCCACATGGAGCAAGGGCTCCAGCATGTGTTGGAGGCGGATCCCGCGGTTGTGCGCTCACGGTTGGTTGGCGCGCTGAGCCCTGAGAAGCTCTGTCCTTTTGTTCTGGGAGCTATTTTTACCTCGCTCATGGAGGGCTCTGATTGTGAGCCCGTCTTTGCTCTTCTTGATACCAGCTTGTACGAGGCCGTGGCTAAGAGCGGTGCTTTTGGAAGCGCCGCTGCGGCTCCGATTGATAAGAAAGATTGCTGATGACACTGCTCAAAATAAATAAAGAAAACCTGATTACCGTTGCCGGAGTGGTTTGGCTGCTGGCGGGTATGAACGTCGCACTGATTGGTGTGCGTTCGGTCGTTGAGCTGAGCGGTGCGGCCGTTGGTGTCCTCGTCGCAATTGTTGTTGGTGCTGTCGCCGCTTTCTTTGCCTTCCACGCAATGTTCGCGGCAAGATACTCCTGAAGAACGCCCAGAGGATCCGAGGCCTGGACGCAGATCGCCTGAACTTCCTGCGCTTCTTGGACCTCAAGGGCTACCTGATCATGGTGTTCATGATCTCCTTTGGCTTCGGGCTGCGCTTAAGTGGACTCATCCCCACATGGTTCTTCGCATTCTTCTACACGGGCCTAGGGTCTGCGCTGGCGCTGGCGGGTGTAAGCTTCCTGATGCGCCGGGCGTTTGGTGAAGGGTGGACTTTTCATGCACGACGGGTGAGGGGGTAGGTATCGCGTCGTCATGTGCTGAGTTGCGTTTAAGATGCTTAGTTTGATTCCGGATGGAGAGCTTATCGAATTGTGATTAAAGCGATTTGCAATGCCCTTTTCGATAGCAAATATGGATCGTTGTGTCCTCTTCTTTGTGGGGCGCTGTCCAATCTAAAATAGACCTTTGAAGGATGCGGAAGGGAACATAGAGTTTCTAGCTAGCTCGTGGTGCTAGCACATGCAAGTTCGATGTACTTATCGTCGATGCTTGCTGTTCGTCCGCTGTCTAAGGCCTTGTAGGACACAATCTCCCTAAGCTTGAGTTCTTTTTGTTCCCGCTGCTACAACAAAGTTTGTGACTGTCTTTTCCATAAGTTTTGTAACTATTTATCCACTAGGATCGGGTCACTTGTTGTATGTTTTTTCGTCCCAATGAAAACGCACAGGACTCACCGTCTGGTGAAATCGTCCGTCGTTGTGGAGAGCTCTCTTCCGTCGAGGTTCCAGAGGTTGCAGAATCAGCGGATTAACTTATCAAGATAGTCATGAATGCAAGCGGGGTGCGTAGTACAAACTTTGAAGATGGTGGATTGTCTTTGACTACTGCATGGCGGCGTGTGGAACCCTGACGAGGTGCAGAAAGAGTAGTTTCGCTCTTCCAGAGATGAAAGTAGTGGGGCAGCAATGAGTAACACGAGCCTTTGGAACTAGATAACTTAACGGGTACTTTCGTAGGACGACATGAGCTACTAGCGGTAGCGGACTCTTTGAAATCATCAAGCGCATAGAACTGAAATCTTTGCTCCTTTAAGACGGTTTTCGCCAAGAATCGGCTCTAATTTCGGAACCGCATGACGATGAGAGCAACTCTAGGAGACAGTGTGGTCGATACGATGAAGAGAGATTGCGTCAGAGCTAGTTGTTGGTATTGCTACTCCCGATTGAGCATCGCGGAATCGAAAAGGGGAGTAGTATGCAGAATGCAGGTAGGGGCTCCGGTTTCTATCTGCGCTCCAGTAGATTAATGCAGTATGAACTCTCGATGGGGAGGGTGCCGGATGACTGTTAGTTCAACACCTATGTTGTCGTTTAAAAAATGCGATATGCACGTTCATTCAAGTTCGTGCTATAGCAGAGACTACACGCGTTCTGATTTTACTTCGAGACTCCTCCAAAGTGACCTCGATGTCGTTGCGATAACGGACCATAATGTCGTTGACGTTGATTTGCTGCGCGAGATTAAAAACAAGATGGCGGAATTAGGCAAGTATGTATTTGGCGGTGTGGAGCTTAATATCCACCTGAAAGACGAAACAATTCAACGGCATGGCCTAACAATCGGGAAGGGAAACAAAGGGAAATATTTCCATGCCATTGTCTGGTTTGATGTAAAAAAGGCGCAGGCGATCGCTGAAATTGTCCATCAGCTTTTCTCTAAGAAACTTCAGGATCAAGGACGTGCGGAGCGAACTCAGGAGCTGGGTGTAAAGGCGTTCTCACGTAGGACGGCCGGAGTATCGATCGCTCTCGAGGACTTCCAAGAGGCGGCAACGGGAATCCCTTATATTTTTGTGCCACATGAAAATAAAGATCGGAGCCTTTCTGATTACTTGCCTAACACAGCAGATGATCAAGGTCCGTTGTTACAAAACCAAGAGTACAAAGACAAATTGTTCTACTTTGCGCATGCATCAGCGATCGAAGGCGGTGAAAAGAGCCGAAAACAAATCACAGGGTGGTTAGCAAAAGAAAAGAACGTAACTGTATCAGCATTTCTGTTCAGTGACGCTAAGAGACTCGATGAGATCGGAAAAAAGTTTACCTGGATTGACTTTGATGGTGATTGGGATTCGCTAGTGCTTGCAATGAGTGATCCTGAAAGCCGTATTGTAACCTCGGATCGACAAGACAAGCACCCCCAGAAAAATATTGCAAACTACCTAGAATCAATTTCGTTTTCACTTAAGTCAAGAGATGGGCAAAATGCTGACAGGCCTGTCGTGCTGCAATTTTCCCCCGGGTATAACGGAATAGTTGGTTCTCGTGGCAGCGGAAAATCAATGCTAGCGAGTCTCTTAGTATCGGATGGTCTCGAAAAATACAAAACATTAGTAGATATTGAGAGCGTGCGCTATCGGCTTCGCGACGGAGAAAGCTCGAAAGATCGACCGAGCTGTCTTTACCTTGGGCAGGGGGCATTAGAATCAATATTCACAAAAGGTGAATATGATAGTATTCCGTTCCTGAAAACGAGAATCGATGCGTTGAGGGATGAAGAAGAAGATTCGCGTCGGTCTGCAAAAAATAATCTTAATGAGCTGCTTACTCTGGAAGAAAGGCTCCTGATCGTTTTTTCGGAAAAGTATGAATGTAGCGTGATATCGCTCGATCATCTTGATTCGCGGGTTCCATCCGAAATTCTGATTGCAGAGCCGCAAATTCCATTCTCGATTGAAAGCTATATTGAGGGACTTAAAAAACGTTGGAAGCAAGTCGCTGGCAGTTTGAACGAAGCTGAAAAACATCTCAGATCCTCGGTGTCCAAGTGTTGTTCAGTTGAAGACGAAGATCTCCTGGAGGCTCTAACGCGCAGAGAGAATAGTATTTGTAACGCTTTTTCAGAAGTTGACATAATGATTCGTGATTACATTAGCTCTCTCGATAGAATTCGTTCGGAGTGGTTTTCTCAGCGCCGAGAGCTTCTGACGGAGTATTTCAATTACATTGATGAATTCAATAGTCATAATGGATCAAATGCTGCATCACAATATGAAGATAAGGATAAAAAGCTTTTTTCATTCTATAGTGATTTACTAACTTTGCGTATCATGCTTAAGGAACTGCATCGTGCTGCTATTCAGGAATATGGTAGGGCCTATTGTGCGGGAAAAGAATTGGACTATCAGAGTGGAAGTAATGTAATTCAGATCAGTTTGCGACCTAATGATGATCTCTCTTTTGAAGATGTGTATAGTAGCCTGTTTTCAAGGTCTTCCCTTCCAGATGATGGTTCATTGATTTATGCCTATCTGTCTGCAAGCGATGCTTCTAAAATGCACAAGGTCTTCAACGGTATTAAGTTTAAATCATGCAGAGATGAGAATGTAAAGACTCACTTCCAAAAGTTTTTTAAGCTTCTGCGCCAGCAGCTTAATGAGTTGGCTGATCTGAATCCTTGTGTTGCGATTGACGGTGATCTGGTCGACACTATGTCCCCAGGGATGAAGGCGCAGGCATTACTAAAGCTATTTCTTAATGATGAGCTTTGTAAGGGAAAATGGGTATACATTGTTCTTGATCAGCCTGAGGATAATCTTGATGTTAAAACGATTAAAGACTTTCTCGTGTCGAGGTTAAAGCAGCTAAAAATTTCGGTTCAATTTTTTGTCGTGAGTCATTCTGCTCCTGTAGTCGTCAATGGTGACGCAAGGACTATAGTGACCTGCAGGAATGAAAATCAGGAAATCTTGTATGAAATTAGCTCGTTAGGGAACTCTTCTGGAAAGCGATTTATATCCGATATTTTGGATGGAGGTGAGCTCTATTTAAAGATGAGGCTTAATAAGTATAATTTCAGATTAGAAGATTTGGATACAGATAACTAGACCTTAGTGATGTGCTTAATTTTGGGGAGCTTTAATGATTAAAATGTCTGATGGTAATGTGATATTAGAGGTTGAAAAGGCGGCCTTTGATTTGTCGAATTCTTCGTCGTATTCTGAATTTTTGTTATGGATTACCAATCCGGACCCTGGCGTAGTTATAAGGTCGGATTCTTTCGTCGTCGAAGAGAGCCTGACGGGTGAGGTTCGTGAGAAGGCTCAGCGGTATGCTGATTTTTTGTCGGAGTTCGTAGAGAGACGTCGAGTGAAACTTGAGGAGTTCAAAAGCCAGCTGCCTTTCGATGAGCGGCGACGTCAGATTCAAGATTTCATTAGTGAGCTCGAGGGTTAAGTTTTGAAGCGCAGCTTCATTGCGTAATTTTTTGACTTGCTAGCCGGTGAATCTCCTATTGGCTCTTTGATCAAAGGTCCCGTTCGTGAGCAGAGTGTCTTCATAATGGCATTGCATCTGCTTGTTTTCGCGATCTTTCCTAGTTGATATGCGACGTTGGCATGGAGTGGGCCCGCATCTTCGGGTTTATGGGACTGGCTACGTATTATCGATGCTTGGGTTGGCAAGAACGTAGATGGTGTAAATGCGTGCTTATCGCTCAGTTTTTCTATGTATAAATCTGTGCCGTTCTCGAAGAACTGTTTGTCACTGCTCTTTCCGTAATTCCATGCAAACTCCGATTTTGGCGGGTCTTTCTCAAGAAAAACGAAGAAAGTCTGCTTTAGTTTCGGGCTGAGGCCCCAAACACCTCCGCCGCATTCTCCCAATTCACGCCATCGGCCCCGCGCCACCAGTTCAAGGGGTAGGACAGGCTCTGCCTGAGGTCCCCGGTGTCGCGCTCATGCGGGGGAGTGAATGAATGTAGAAAACCGGGGTGCCCTGGCGCATCTAAAATCCCGCAGATTCCTAGAGTCTCAACGATCCCAACGGCCTCGGCCTGGTTGCAGGGAAGCAACTTCGCGGTGCGGATAGCGGTTGCCAAGGCTGCACCGCTGGCCTCGTCCTCCATGGAATCAGCTAGCTGCAAGATCGACCGTAAAATCTCCACATCGGCATCACTCGCAGCCCGCCGCTCCACCGGCGCGAACTGCTCCAAGTAAAAGATCGGCTTCCCGATCGTTCCCCAGATGCCGCCGCCCCTGTGTTTCACCCAGTTAAAGAAGGTGCCCGTCAGCTTTCCCGGAACCTCCTGAATCCGGCCTCGATCAAAAGAAAACCAACTGCGGGCATACACATAGGACGCCAAAATATAGCGGTAATCCACCTCGCGCGAGGACAAACTATATAAGAACGCCTGCGCTGCATCCTCTAAAGACACAGCCTCAAAGCATCGTTCCAGGACATCAAGCGCCTGATCGAGAGTAATCGGGTGATCCTCAACAACCACCCCCATCTTCCGGGCATAAGCAAGCTCCTCAGCACTCACCGAATGCTTCTTCCGATCGTCCATCAAGCGATTCAGAATCTGAACAGCCTTCTTATCCACGCTTGCCCGCCCTTTGAAGTGCCTGGAGTGCTAAAACTCTAGAACCCCAAAAGCCTTCGATAAATCGCCTCGTCCTCATCCGAGAACACATCAAACACAACGACCATGGGGGACTGGGTCGCAGTGAGCCACTGATTGACCACATCCACCGCGACCTCGGCAGCATCCTGCTTCGGGTAGCCAAAAACGCCCGTCGAAATACAACAGAACGCAAGCGAGTCCATCCCGCTTTCCTGCGCCAAATCCAGGCAATTCAGGTACGAGCTCATCAGCTCGAAACGGTACATGTCAGCACTCTCGCCAGCTGGCACAATCGGCCCGACCGTGTGAATGACGCGCTGCGAGGGCAAGTTATACGCCCCCGTAATCTTCGCCCGGCCTGTCGGCTCCTCGTGCCCCTGCTCCTCCATGAGCTGGGCGCACTCCAAACGCAACTGGACGCCGGCGAAAGTATGAATCGCATTATCAATGCACGCATGCCCAGGCACCCAACACCCCAGCATCTTTGAGTTCGCTGCGTTCACAATCGCATCCGCCGCGAGCCTCGTAATGTCACCCTGCCACAGGCGAATATTGGGGTGCAGGGGCGCGACCTCGGCCTCGTCAATGGAAATAACGCCATCCCCGGCAATCAACTCACTGAGCAACTGATCCTGCAAAGCCAGCCACTGCGGCGAGGCGGGCATGGGCGGGCGCGTATTGACCAGCGCGCGGAACTGCTCCCACATCTCATCGACACTCGTCGGTGCGGGCACCTCCATCCCGCGTTCCTCGCACAGTCCTGCAATCAGTGGGGTTAACAGCTCAAGTTTCCGACTGGGCCACATCAGCATTCCTTTCCCAAAAACGAGGGGTGACAACAGTGTAGTTCCGCTGCAGTGATAGGTTAACGCTGTTTGCGCAGTATGTACGCGACCCCGGATAACGCATGGGTTTTACCCTCTGGCAGCCATCAGTATCGCCCGATTACCGCCAGTGGCGGTATAAATTGGCGGTAATCAATCTGCAGTGGGGTCAGTAAGCTCCTTGCAGACTCGTTCGCGCGTGTCACTCGTACACTGCTATTGCAACATTGAGCGTGAAATTGGCGCTTATTCCTCGGCAGAGAAGGAGTCCGACAATGAGGTACGCCAAGATGGTGGTGTTGAAGGGCGGGGTGGAACTCCTGGTGAGGAATGCCGTTGCCTCGGATGCTCGCGTTCTGCGCGAGGCGACGCAACGCACGCATGCGGAAACTGACTATTTACTGTCCTATCCGGACGAGCAGAGCGCCGACGATGAACAAGAGGCCCGCTCCCTGGAAGAAACAGAACGCAGTGGCAATGAGGTTGAACTCGTTGCCGTGATCGACGGGCGCATCGTTGGAAGTGCGGGAGTTTCAGCAGTGCGCAGTAGGCGCAAGGTTGTGCACCGGGCGCGTTTTGGGATCAGCATCCTCAAGGAGTACTGGGGGATGGGGATTGGGCGGATGCTGATGGACGCGAGCCTTGACTGTGCTCGGCAGGCGGGCTACACCCAGCTTGAGCTCGAAGTGGTGGCGGACAACGAACGGGCGGTGTCCCTTTACCGTCGCGCAGGGTTCGAGGAATACGGGCGCAACCCTCGGGGCTATCGGTCCGCGTCTGCGGGCTACCAAGAACTCGTGTACATGAGGCTGGAGCTGTAGCGCTACAAGGGCGGCTAGCCCTCGGGGGCTAAAAGACCATGCTTCCGGGCGTAGCCTTAAGACGTGAAAATCTTTGTCCTCCCCATGCTTGCCCGCTCGCAGATGGGTGGTCCGTGGTCGCGTGCGCAACAGATCTCCCGCGCTTTCCTCAGCCATGGCCACGAGGTCACGCTCGCGTGGGGAGACGACGGCAACTGTGCCAATCCGGTCGCCTCGACATTTGAAATTCCCGTTCCTTCGCCACTTGGCCTTCCCGAGGCCATCGCCCGTCACACCTTCCCGCTGGCTTCTCGCCTGGGATTGATGGGCGCAAGCCCGTTCATAGTTTCGAAGAAGTGCTGTGGTTAACGGGGTCTTTGGATTATCGCTACAGCCGAGTGGTCGTTGATAAGCTCCGTGAATTCATGCGCAGCTGGCGCCCCGACGTCGTCTACTCGGAATTCAACTTGGCCGCGGTGATCGCCGCTCGCGCCGAAGGAATTCCCTGTGTGGGCAGCGGCTCGCAGCCGACGACCCTCTCCTACGCCTCAAACCCGCGAAAATCAGCGGGAATTCGACGCCTGCTGCGCGAGATGGGCATGCCCGTCCCGGCCTCGTCGCTTTCGATTCTTGAGGGGATGAAACGCCGCTTCATCCCGAGCTGCCCGACCTTGGAACCGCGGGCGGGGGAACGGGCGATCTACTGCGGTTTTCTCGGTGATGTGCCGAAGATGGATGTTCGCAGCGCTAATCGGGATTGTGCGGTCGTCTACCTCGGCTCGGGCAGTGTTCCCGCGGGAGTTGTCATGCGAGTTGGCCGCCAGCTTTCGAGCGCGCTTGGCTGCGACGTCTACGTCGCAGGTGTGCCCGAGGCTGTACAAGTTGTCGGGGGCCATGAGGTGACCTGCGCGCCTCGCCTCAACTTTGGCGAGCTCCTCCCTCACGCCCGTGTCATGGTCCATCACGGTGGGCAAAACTCGATGATGGACGCACTGGCTTATGAAGTCCCACAAGTCGTCGTGCCCGGGCGTGTTTTCGAACGCCAATTCAACGCCGAGGCCGTCGAGCGCACGCGCTGTGGCCTGAGCGTTCGCGCACCCAAGCCCGCTCTTATTGCCGAGGCCGCGCTGCGCCTCGTCGATGAGCCCGCCCTGACCTCGGGGATCCGAGGGGTACGCGACGAACTGTCGGAATTGGGCGGAACTGAGCGGATTGTCCGCGAGGTCGAGAAATTACTCGATGCGCGCCCCGTGAATGACTGATCCAGGCATCTTGAGCCAAGGAGTTTGCACTGTTTAGGACTCTTGAGTCAGGGGTTTGCACTATTCGGGCCTCATTGGCACCGTTTGGAGCCATTGACACAAGTTGGAGCTTTGAACGAGCGATTTTTGGGGTATGCGATGCGTCCAAGTGGTGTCAATCGCGCCTAGCGGTGTCGATCTCGCCGGGTGGTGCCAATCGCGCCGGGTGGTGTCGATCTGGTCTACTGGCGGCAATTCCACCTATAAACAACGATCCGGCCTAACAGTTTCCATCCTTCCCAGTAGCGCCGGGTGAGTGGACGCAGGGCCTGTGCATCCTCCGGACTCAATGCGGTCCGAAAAACTGAGGGAAAGGCCCTACTGGCGCGGGAAAAGTAGCGGCAGAGCGTGGCTGAGTTGGCGCGAAACCGAGGCAAGGGAGTGTGTCCCGTCCTCATCGATCCACACTTGCAGGCTCTGGGGAGTCATCAGCGTCGGATACTCGTGGTAAAACTCATCGAGCTGCGGACTCATGTCGTCGAGCGCTGGATCGTCTGAACCAACGCTGGCGATAATGTGGAAATCCTGCGGTCCCATGTCGCGGCTGCGCACTCCTTGAGTGACTTCGTCGGCAATTTCGGGTAGGGGAGCGTCATGATCGCGGCCAATCCATGACTCCCCGGCCATTGGCATATAACCGTAGAAATAATCCGGGTTCAGGGCGAAAACATCCCAGGCCGTAATCCCGCCCATGGAAAAACCGCCGAAAGCGCGGTGCATACGGCTAGCTTTTAAGGATTCATCTGAGGTGTCGCCGTCCGCGTAGGTCGAGTAACGCGACTCGACTGTGTCAATTAGAGTGTCGATCTCACTGGTCGCAAAGAAGCGATTGAGCTGATAATCCGTTTCAAAATCGTCATTCACGAAAGAACGATCAGGGTAATACGTCGCAAAAACAACGATCGTCGGGGAGAGTTCACCACTGCGCTCTAGGTCATCAATCGCCGGCGAGACCTCGTCGGCCATCTCCTCCGCGCTACTCGTCCACCCGTGAGTCAGGTACACGATATTGGCCGGCACCCCCTGTACGTATGTCGCAGGAACGTACACCAGCGCCTGCTTCTTATAGGTCACTCCCTGGTATTCCTGCTGATAATCCACGGTGTCGATCCGCCCGTGCAGGGGAATCGGATTCTCCGAGGCCGCAGGAATGATCACCGTTGTGCCGTCCGCCTTCTCGTGGTGGGTAACTGCGGGCGAGGGAGTCGAGGCGCGATAGGCCTCGTATCCTGCTGCACTGACCAAGCCGCTTGCAGCCGTTAAGATGCCCACGGCAAGCGCGATTGTTCGCCTGCGGTCGCGAGGCCGTAGCTGGCGCGCCGGCACTTCCGTGGTTTTGGGGGTGGGTGAGGTCGGAGTGCTCATTGATAAAGTTCCGTGTAGTTCGTGCGTATTGACCTCATATAGTTAATTTTAGGTCCGCGGCTGTGGCGGTGCGAATGGGCCTTCGCTACAGGCGGATAGGATTGAGTCACCAACTGGACAAAGGAGTTGCCATGATTGCTGTCACGACCCCAACCCTTGAAGGTGCGCCCATTAAGCGTTACTACGGAATTGTTTCGGGAGAGACGTTCGCGGGTGTGAATCTCTTTAAAGATATTAGTGCAGGCTTGTCGAACCTCTTTGGAGGGCGGGCCTCGAACTATGAAGAGGAACTCTTCGAGGCCTCACAAACTGCTATCAACGAGATGTGCCAGCGCGCGCAGGCGATGGGTGCGAACGCGGTAGTCGGCGTGCATGTCGACTACTTCACCGCCGGATCTGACAACGGAATGCTCGCAGCAATCGCCACGGGCACCGCTGTTGAGGTCTGAAACCTTCTGGCGTTTTTCTGACACTTTGTCGCTGCGAGGTGCGGGCGTGCGGTCCTACACTTGCCATGTTGCCCGCGAAGGAGGACTCACAGTGCCAGGATTGGAACCCTACGACGCAATTATGCTGCTGTCCTATGGTGGCCCCAACGGCATGGAGGATGTCCTCCCGTTCATGCGCAACGCAACGCGAGGCCGTGGAATCCCCGACGAACGTCTTCTTCAAGTCTCGAAACACTATGAGCGTTTCGGTGGCGTTTCGCCCATTAACGCCTGTAATCAGCGCCTGATTGCTGACTTATCCGCAGAGCTCTCGCGTCGTGGATATGACATCCCTGTCGGCTGGGGAAACCGCAACTGGCATCCCTTTGTCGCCGAGGGCCTGGACGAACTTGCCCAAGCCGGCGCGCGACGCATCCTTGTGCTGCCGACATCCGCCTATGCCTCGTATTCGGGGTGCCGTCAGTACCGCGAAGACCTTGCCGAGGCCGCGCGTTCCAAAAGCGAAAAGTGGGGGAGTATCCTCCTTGGTGCAGAGGACAGTGCGGACAACCCGAACGCCGAGATCATTGTGGATAAAGTGCGCCCCTACTATTCGACTCCCGGTATGGCCAGTGCTGAAATTGCCTCGATCCGTCGCGCGTGGTCGGCCTTGGTTGAGGGCGGAGCTGATCCCGCTGGGATTCGACTGGTTTTCGTCACCCACTCCATCCCCATGAGCATGGAAGACGGGTCCTCTCCCTTCTCCTTCCCTTCTACCGTTTCTTCTTCCCCCACTTCCGAGGCCTGCCCTGATTTCGAGGCCGGTGGCCCTGAGCTCGAGGCAGAGGAAACTTCATCCCTGGGCACCCCCGCTTCCGAAATTAGTTACGTTGCTCAGCATCATGCGCTCATTCAAGCGATCATGCCGGAAGTGCGCCGTGTTTTGGGACGTGAGGATCTGGGATATGACCTAGCGTTTTGTTCGCGCTCGGGTCCGCCGCAGGCGCGCTGGCTGGAGCCCGACATCAACGATTTCCTCCGCGAACTGATCGACCCGGAAAGCCAGAGCACGGGGGAAGGAAACGAGGCCTCGGGAAGCGAAAAGCCGAGCGGTGTAGTCGTCGTTCCTATCGGCTTCATCTGCGACCACATGGAGGTTGTCTACGACCTAGACACCGAGGCGAAGGAAACCGCCGCGGAGCTTGGACTTGCGTACAAGCGCGCCGAAACGATCTCGACGGATCCCGCGTTTGTCTCTTCGCTGGTGGACGTGCTGGAAGAACGCGCAGCCCAAGCGCGAGGTGAAAATCCTTTCCGCATGACCGTGACGGGCACGGGACCTTTCCATACGGTGTGTCCGCCGGATTGTTGTCTGGCTCCGGCTCGGCCCGCGCATTCTCAAAACTCTGCCGAAACCGGCGATCAGCGCGCAAGCTTGCATGCCCCACTTTCTTCCGACGGCCCTGCTCGAGTCGCCGGCCAATCCGCCATACAACAGGAGGAATCAATGGCGTTCTTGAACCGTCATGCGGAACAACCCGCTGAAAACACCGAACACACCGGTCACGTAGAGGCTGCGCCCGAACACGGTGCTGAGCATGCTCCGCACCACCATGCCGCGCACTCCTACGTTCCCGACCCGCGCGACCGGACCGATATTGACTTAGACGCAGTCAACGGCAAGCAGCACTACGCGCTGTATTCCGTGTTTGCATTGGGTGAGTTCTTGCCGGCTGACGACAGCGAGCGCGCCCAGATTGTTGCTGAATCCCTGGACTATGTGAAGAGCGCGGGCGCGCAAATCCGCGGTTTCTATGACGTCTCCGGCTTCCGCGCCGAGGCGGACCTGATGGTGTGGTGGCTTGATGACGACCCCGAGGTTTTGCAAGACGCCTACCATCGTCTGCGGGCCAGTGCGCTGGGGAAGTTCTTGGAGCCTGTTTGGTTGTGCATGGGCCTGCACACTCCCGCCGAGTTTAACAAGCGTCATATTCCTGCGTGCTTCGGTGGGGTTGCGCCGCGTGACTGGGCGATGGTCTACCCCTTCGTGCGCTCCTACGACTGGTACTTGAAGGCCCCCGAAGAGCGCTCGCGGATCATGGCCGAGCATGGGCGCAACGGCTTCTCGCAGTACCCGGACGTCAAGGGCTCGACCCTGTCGGCTTTCGGATTCTCCGACTACGAGTGGGTTTTGGCTTTCGAGGCTGACAGCCTGGATCGCCTTGAGGGTGTCATGCACGCCCAGCGCTACACCGAGGCTCGCTTGTATGTGCGCGAGGATACCCCCTTCTTCACGGGTCCCCGCGTGAGCCTGCAGGAATGGGCTGAGCGCCAGCCGAGGGCATAATCTGCACTGCTTGAGGAGGTGACCGTGACTCTTCCTGAAGGCCTCGTTTCCTGCGAAGATGGCCTTGTCCGTCCGACCTGGGCGGCCACGGATCCGCTCTTACGCGACTACTACGACACCGAGTGGGGAAGTCCGGTCACCTCCGAGCAGGGCGTTTTCGAGCGCCTCGTCCTTGAGAGCTTCCAATCCGGCCTCTCATGGTCGACGATCCTCAAGAAACGTGAGGCCTTTCGCAATGCCTTCGCTTCCTTCATTCCCGAGGCCGTCGCCTCCTTCACCGACAAAGATCGCGAGCGTTTAATGCAGGACGCGGGCATCGTACGGAATAAGCGCAAGATCGACGCGGCAATTACCAATGCACGGGCAGTCATCGCGCTCCGCGGTGCTCTAACTGCCGAAGCGGATGCACACCGCGCCCGGCGGATGGGGGAGGCGCCGCTTGCGCACCTGCTTCGGCCTGGGCAATCCTACCCGCGACACTTGGGTGAACTTGTCTGGCTGTACCAGCCCAGCCGACATCCTCGGCCGAAAAATGCCGGGGACGTGCCCGCGCAGACCGAAGAATCCCGCGCTCTCTCACTCGAGCTCAAACGCCGAGGCTTCGTCTTCGTCGGTCCGGTTACCGCATTGGCCATGATGAGCGCGATAGGGATTGTCAACACTGACATCTTGGGAACGTGGAAGCGGCCGTCGAATGAATGAACCAAGCTTTGTTGAGGTTGCTGCGGCTGAATAGAAACGGGTCTAGAGTGAAAATATGACTCCAGAGATTACTGATCCGAAGTTCAAAGCAATCGCAGAGGAAATCCGGAAGGACCCGGAAAACGCCTCATACACAAAGTGCGGGATCGATCCGTTGTTTTACGCGGGCCCCGAGTGTCGGATCATGATCGTCGGTCAAGCTCCCGGCCGAGTCGCTGAAGAAACTGGAATTGTCTGGAACGACCGCAGTGGTGACCGCCTGCGCGATTGGATGGGAATCGACCGCGATACCTTCTACAACTCTGGGAAACTGGCCATTGTCCCCATGGACTTCTACTTCCCGGGCACCGGGAAGAGCGGCGATCTGCCTCCGCGTAAGGACTTCGCGGATAAGTGGCACCCGTGCCTGCTTGAGCTCATGCCCGATCTGAAGCTCACTATTCTGGTCGGCTCCTACGCAACAAAGCGCTATCTGCAGCTCAAATCTTCGGCCTCTCTCACGCAGGTCGTCAAGGATTACCGCGACTACCTGCCCGAGTTTTTCCCGCTCGTGCATCCATCACCTCGTAACCAAATCTGGATGAAGAAGAACCCCTGGTTTGATCAGACCGTCATTCCGGATCTGCAAAAGCTTGTCGCGCAGATTATGAGGTGAGTTTTCTGCGAGCTTTGTATCCCCGAAGGCAGCGATGTCTTTGGGGATGCGTTTATTTGACTCTGCTCGGGAATGAATAGCACAGCGTTAATGCGATTAATGCGTGCTATTCCTAAGGTAAAAAGCGTGCAATAATTGTGCAATGACTAGTGCAGCTGTACTCCCGAACTTCTCCAGTGACTATCAAGAAGGCGCGCACCAAAAAGTATTGGACGCCTTGGTCGCTACCAATATGGAGCAATCGAGTGGCTACGGTACTGACGAGCACTGCGAGCGCGCACGTGACCTGATTCGCGCAGCCTGCAATGCCCCCAAAGCGGACGTTCATTTCCTGGTCGGTGGAACGCAAACAAACGCCACTGTCATCGACGCGATCCTCCTGCCCTGGCAGGGAGTGATTGCTCCCCACACCGGACACATCAACATGCACGAGGCCGGCATTGTTGAACGCGGTGGTCACAAGATCCTTGATATCCCCGCGAAAGACGGAAAAATCACTGCGGCTGATGTTAAGCGCATTTATTCAGCGTGGGAAGGCGACGGTGCACGCGACCACATGATCGCCCCCGCATTGGTCTATATCTCGCAGCCCACCGAATACGGAACGCTGTATTCGCTCAAAGAACTGGAAGAACTCTCCGCTGCATGTCGCGAGCACGGCCTCAAGCTTTTCGTTGATGGTGCCCGTTTGGCCTATGCCCTGACCTCGCCGGAAAATGATGTTTCGATGGCTGATTTGGCGCGGCTATCCGATGTTTTCTACATCGGCGGTACCAAGTGCGGCACACTTTTTGGCGAGGCCGTGGTGATTCCTGAAGGTGGCTCGATCCGCCAATTCGTCACGCAGATGAAGCAGCATGGAGCTTTGCTCGCTAAAGGTCGGCTTTTGGGCGTTCAGTTCGAGGCCCTGTTCGAGGATGACCTCTACCTGACTTTGGGTGCTCCCGGCGTTGCTGCCACTAAGCGAATCCGCGAGGCTCTGATCCGCGCTGGATATGTCGTCACGATGGACTCGCCGACGAATCTGACCTTTGTTGCTTTAGATCAGGCTGGACACGAGCGTCTCTCGCGCAAGGTGCAATACGGTATTTGGGAGACGCTGCCCGATGGTCGCCTGCTCGCGCGCTTTTGTACGTCGTGGGGAACCCCCGAGGAGGACGTCAAGGCTTTCGAGGCCGCGCTGGCCTAAGCGCTCCCTCCACATGAAGTCGGTAAATGTCATGCGTTATAGCGTGTGTCTTTTCGTGGCTTCGTGTGTTAGGCGGGATGAGGTTGCCCAGCTGAGCTGACTGCCGGCTCGTTTCCGCTCCCTCCACATGCAGTTCGGCCCTCCGTTCTTCCCGAGGCAGCATCTGGTCGCCCCTCCACATGAAGTCGGTAAATGTCATGGCTTATAACGCATGTCTTTTCACGACTTCATGTGACAAAGAGGGCAGGGAAGGTGCGGGAGCGTCGCGTGGACGGAGCGCGCATTGAGATAGGCAGCGAACGGAACGAGTTTCCACCGAAACAGGCTCCAACTGACACAAGCACGCTACGCTTGAACAGTGACAACTGACGCTACCAATTTCACTGCCCCTGACTTCTCCGTGCTCGCGGCCTCGCGCCGCTCAATCCGCGCATACACGGATCAACAGATTCCGCAGGACATCTTGGACGCGATCCTCAAGGATGCAACAACAGCCCCCAGCTGGTCCAACACTCGTGCCTTCCGCGTTGCGTTAGCAACGGGGGAGCGTGCGGATCGCCTGCGCAAAGAATACGTGCGTCGATTCGATCAAACCCTGGATATTCAACACCGAAAGCCCTTCGCGCTGGTAAAAACTGCCCTGCGACGCGAACTGCCCGACGGTGATTTTCCCGTCTGGAAGCCTTACCCCCGCGAGCTTCGCCCAGCTCAAGTTGAAATCGCCAAGTGTGTATATGGCGCCTATGACATTGAACGCAGCGATCATGAGGGGCGCGACGCTGCAAACCGCAGAAACGTGACAGCTTTTGATGCGCCCGTCATGGGCTTCGTTTTTGTTCACGAAAACATGCTCCCGTGGAGTGCGATGGATGCGGGCCTCATGCTCCAAACACTCTTCCTTTCAGCAAAAGCGCATGGTGTGGATTCGTGCGCGATCGGAATTCTCTCCACATGGCGTGGCCCGGTCGAGCAGGAATTTGAGATTCCCCAGCACTACAAGCTGATCACCGGTTTCTGCTTGGGCTACGCAGATACTGATGCCCCGATTAACCAGGTCAATGCTCCCCGTCCGCCGATCCAGCTCCTCGAAGGGAAGTAAGCGTGCCCAAGCAGTATCTTTCTGTCGCATTCGCTTACGTTGGCGTCGTCATCGGCGCGGGCCTTGCCAGTGGTCAAGACCTTCTGCAGTACTTCCTCTCTTTCGGAGCAAAGGGACTGATAGGCATTGCCGTCCTGGGTGTCCTCAACATTGTCTTCGGCGTTGTGGCCCTGCAGCTCGGGTCCTACTACCGATCAGGCCACCACGACGAAGTCTTTGAGCGCATAGCCCCGCCACTGGTCCGTCGCGTGATTGACGTTGTTCTGGTCTTTTCAGGCTTTGCGATGGGCGTCGTCATGCTCTCTGGTGCGGGAGCGAACCTGGAACAACAGTTTGGAATCCCAGCATGGGCGGGAAGTGCGATCTGCGCAGTTTTGGTTGTCGTCACTGCCTTCCTTGATTTTGATCGCATTATGAAAGTCATCGGTGTATTCACCCCGATGATCATTGTTGCCATCAGTATTTTGACGATCTACTCGCTTGCGCGCCCGCATCCAGGCATCACCGAGCTCAACGCTGCCGCGCAGAATGTCACCCCCGCGCTTCCAAACTTGTGGCTCTCGACAATCAACTACTTCGCGCTGTGCGTCGTCAACGGCATCGCGATGGCCTTCGTGCTCGGTGGCTCGGTGCTGCGCATCGGCGAGGCCCGGCCCGCCGGGGGCAATGGGGGGGAGCAACCACGCATCGGCGAGGCCCGCCGCGCCGGGCGCATCGGCGGAACCATCATCGCTCTCGTCATCGGCGCGGACGCCCTGTGCCTGTACCTGAACATGGATCGCGTCTGGGACGTGAACGTTCCCGCCCTCGAGATCGCGCGCTCGATCCACCCGGCCTTCGCCTTCGTCTACACGCTGATCATTTTCGCGCTCATCTACAACACGGTCTTTTCTCTCTTCTACTCGACGGCGCGCCGCTTCTCGGACGGGCAGACCACCCGGATGCGCATCGTCCTCGTCGGCGTGGTTGCCGTGGGCTACGCGGCCTCCCTCATGGGCTTCAAGAAGCTGATTGGCGGCATGTACCCGATCATTGGCTGGTTGGGCGTCGCCCTCCTTGTCGTCCTCGCGGTCGGCTGGCTGCGCGAGCGCTCCGCCGTCCTGCGCGAGGAGAACCTGCGCCGCAAGCTCATCCGCGTCCTCGTGCGCAAGCACGCCGACGACCTGGAGTACACGGACGAGCACCGCGCCCAGGCGCGAACCCTCGCCCAGGCCTCGGTC
>OCPI01000324.1_pt1 | contig 21108 bp, 19 predicted proteins | sample 1476291 | NCBI WGS metagenome assembly OCPI01 (sample SAMEA2580054, study PRJEB22360) | human gut metagenome | reverse complement strand
CCACAGCTCTTTATTGGGTAAAAGATCTATGCCATGTCTATTTCAAAAGGGCACGGCATTTTGTAGTAAGTAGCCAAGGAGTTAGCGCACCTAATCTGAATGAATATCTAAGAGGCATGCGCGCGTTGGAGATAGAAAATAAAACAAAACCCGGTACCTCAGCGACTTTTCGTTGAGATACCGGGTTTTTCTCGTAGCGGGGACAGGATTTGAACCTGCGGCCTCCGGGTTATGAGCCCGGCGAGCTACCGAACTGCTCCACCCCGCGTCGGTACCTATAAAAGGTACCCTCTTTTAGTCGAATGACACAAATCGAGCAGGGGTGAGATGAGTCATGCGCCTTCTCCCACATGCACTTTGAAACTGGATGGAACTGAGGGTGCCTCCACCTAATATGCGGACATGACTTCTTCGAGCTTCTTCGCAATTGTCTTATGCCTCTTACTGTGCAGTGCATCGTGGGTACTTGGAAAACGCATGGGACAGACACAGACACGCCTCGACCTCTCTGAAAAGCTTGTAAGCGCACAGACGCAGGTAACAGAATTACGCGCCCGACTTGATGAACAACGGGATATTCAATCTCAGCTCAACGATTCACAAAATCAAGCATTCCATCATGAGTCCATCAATCATCAACGCCTTATGCAAAGCCTCATGCCTATCAACGAAGGGATGAGGCTCCTGCAAACTTCGGTTACCTCACTTGAACGCCAACACGCAGCACAACTAGCCGCACTGGGGCAACAGCTTCAATTGAGTCGTATTTCAGAAGAGCGTCTCCGCCAATCCACCGATGAGCTATCTCGAACTTTGTCGCACTCACCCCTGCGCGGCACTTGGGGTGAAGCTCAATTACGTTCCTTAGTTGAATCTGCCGGGCTACTTGAGCACGTTCACTTCAACACCCAGGTCTCGCTCGCCCAGCGCACTAAACGCCCAGATATGTTAATCCTCCTGCCAGAGGACAAATGCATCCCCATCGACGCAAAGGTCCCCCTCACTGCTTTCCTCGATGCACAGGCCCAGGACGAAGAACAAGACACAAGCGACTCAGCTTCTCCAGCAAATTCCACGGCGTCTTACGAACAACTCATGGTCACCCATGCGCAGGCACTTCGCAGACACGTGACAGAACTAGCTAAAAAAGAATATTGGAAGGAACTCCCCTACTCAGCCGACTACGTCATTGCATTTATTCCTGCAGAGTCAATCCTGTCGGCTGCACTACGCCACGATCCGTCCCTCATGCATGATGCACTTGAAATGAATGTCGTCCTTGCATCCCCCACTTCAATATGGGCAATTCTTCGGACGGTATCTTTTACATGGCGTCAGGAAAACTTATCCTCACAGGCCAATGAGATTATCCAGCTTTCTCAAGAACTCTACGAGCGCCTTCGAACACTAGGAAAACATGCAACAAAAGTGAGCAATGCGCTCAATAACGCCTCGCAGTCGTGGAATTCCTTCCTAGCTTCCTTCGAATCTCGCGCACTGGTCAGCGCACGGAAGCTATCGGGATTGAGTACTGAATCGAGGCCTCTCGACACAGTCAAAGTGGAAGCACGTTCTTTCAACGAAAATCTTTTCGAGAGAAATCAACTGAGGACCAGCCCTAAGAAGTCTACTCGCCTAGATCCGACGGAAAACTTGGATACGCCAACGGAGAGCATCTCCTGAAGCACCGCGCCACTGAGCATCGCTGGCCTCGGTATCTAATTGCCAGATGGCAGGATCGATTTCGGGGGCGTACACACCAGTGGTACAAGAGGCGACACGTTCCCGCGCCTCCTCCTTCAACTCGAGCAGAGAAACAACAAGCTCATCGACGACATCCATAGCCAAGCTATAGATCTGTGCTCCACCTGTCACCCATACTCGTTCGCTTCCGCGCATGGCAGCATCTTTCTGCCCGCACAGTAAAGCCTCGTCGATCGAATGAACGACTTCAGCGCCATCAATAACCAAGCGAAGGTCGCGAGTGACAACAATCGACGTCCGCCCCGGAAGAGGGCGCCCTAAAGCTTCCCATGATGAACGCCCCATAATAATTGGGCTATTCATAGTCGCTGACTTAAAGTGAGCAAAGTCGTCGGGAACCCGCCAGCACAGGTCTTGGCCGGAGCCTAAAAACCCATCTGCTGTCTGGGCCCAAATCGAAGCAACAGGGACCTTCCCCCCTGATACTGTCTCCACAGAACAAGTCGATGCGAAGGATTGAGCCTCCACGACACTCACACGGCCACCGGTGCTTTGATCGTCGGATGATGCTCATAACCGACAATCTCAACGTCATCAAAGCCGTAAGAGAACATCGAATCAGCCTTACGGAGGTTCAACGTCGGGAAGGGATAGGGTTCACGCGAGAGTTGCTCAGTAACCTGCTCCACGTGGTTGGAATAGATGTGGCAGTCACCGCCAGTCCAGATAAAGTCTCCGACCTCAAGGCCGGCCTGTTGGGCGAACATATGAGTGAGGAGCGAATAGGAGGCAATATTGAAAGGAACACCAAGGAACATATCTGCACTTCGCTGGTAAAGCTGAAGCGAGAGACGGCCATCAGCAACATACAGCTGGAAGAATGCGTGACACGGCTCCAGAGCCATCTTCGGCAAGTCTCCAACATTCCAGGCTGACACAATCATTCGGCGAGAATCGGGGTTCGTCCTCAAAGTCTCCAAAACTTGGGAAATCTGGTCGATTTCGCGACCATCACCGGCATTCCAGCGTCGCCACTGAACCCCATAAACTGGCCCGAGATCGCCATTTTCATCGGCCCATTCGTTCCAAATGCGCACGCCGTTTTCCTGAAGCCAGTGAACATTGGAATCACCACTCAAGAACCATAAAAGCTCACCGATGATCGACTTCATGTGAACACGCTTGGTCGTGATCAGTGGGAATCCCTTTGAAAGGTCGTAACGCAGCTGGGCACCAAAAAGCGAACGAGTACCCGTGCCGGTGCGATCGGACTTTTCTGCGCCCTCACGCATGATCTTCGCCAGCAGATCCTCGTACTGTCGATCAATCTGGTTCACTGCTGTTCCTTTCCAACTGTCCGAAAGGTCATTCTTTTCGTCGGTACCTACAAGCCTAGTGGTAGGCGCCGACGAAAAGCCGACCGACTCTCAGAATTAGCGAACCTGCTCCGAAGCAATGTGCAGAGTGTGCGGGAGCGGGTGTGAAACCGTATGTGCGATAGTGCAGCGACGCTCGATCGCAGCTTCGGCACGCCGAAGAAGCGAGGCAGTCTCTTCCTCACTGAGTGCTGAGAGATCTTGAAGGAGCTCGACTTCCATTGAGGTAAAGCGATCTTCGGCCTCGTCGTACTCGGCTGAAACTCCGGCAATCTGAGCAAAATCGTCGCCCAGAACCGCGGCAAAACGCGCGTCAGAGGACATTGCATTACATCCTGCGAGCGCAAGTTTGAGAAGATCTCCGGGGCTAAAACGTCCCGGGCCATCCCCTACCAAGACCTCAGCGCCTCGCGCATTACGCGCAACATACTGACGGACCCCGGTACGTTCGAGGTACAAGGGATTTGAGGGGCCCGATGCCGCGGGCACAGATTGGGTAGTTTCTTCGATGTTTTCTGCCATGACCTGTCCTTCGTGTTGTTGTTGTTCCAGTGCAACCAATGATCGCAAATTTTTATTCCACAGCTATTGTGCAATCGGGTATTCGCCCGCATGAGCGATGAGCCAGTTATTGACAATGCGTCGATCCCGCTCAAACGCCTGCGCAAGATGCTCAGAAATTGTGTTTTCAACGCTTCGTCCGATAAGCGGAATAAGCACATGGTAGTCACCATCCACGTGCCACTGGCACTGATTCGCATCCCCACCGACAGCAATCACGGTCTGGGTAAACTCAGCAGAAACCGGCAATCCTTTAACGGCAAGTGTGCACTGTGCTCGAAACTCACCCGGCGCTACCTGAGTCCACACTTCGTCGTATTCAACACGTGCCTTATTGGCGACGAGGCTACGCGCCTTCGCAGGAATCACCTCGGGGTTGACGCACCCCCACGCACTCACAGCACGTTGCTGTGGATTCTCAATGATCGGGTCCTTCAAAAGAGGCCCGATTCGCTCCATAACGAAGCCCAGAGTCGTACTGATTTCGACGAATGCCTCAGGCGAGCATTGATAGTGTGCATCCCCATTGAACTGCATGCCAATCCTATCCTCGTATTTCTTTGTGTTCGCCTGAGAATAGGGCGAACACCACCGCTGCGATTGTATCCTTGCCGACCAATGATTCTCACAACTTCCGCTATGACGCTATTGTGAATACATGCCCACACTGACTCAGATCGCTGAATCTGCATCTGCTACTCCCATTCCCACAGGTGCGATCGAGCTTTTACATCGGCTTCTTGAAGATTGGCAGGTCATCGCTGACCTTGCCGCTGCAGACTTAGTTCTGTGGCTTCCCACAGATGACGATCGGTTTATTGCAGTCGAGAGTTGCCGTCCATCGACGTCAGTTACCGTGCACGCCGAGGATCCACGAGGCCTTTATCTGCCGCTTGCTCGCGAGGCGGAGCTTCGTCGCGCCATGGAAACCTGTGAGGTCGTTCGACCAACTGCAGCGCACTGGGCTGGCACCTATTCGATGATGGAGACGTGCGTGCCAATCCCCTATCAGGGGAAGGTTGTTGCTGTACTGACCCGCGAAGCAAATCTTTCATCTCCCCGCTCTGTTCAAGGTTTTGACACGTGGACGGGCGAAGCTGCAGATGTTCTCTGCGAAATGATTTCTCGCGGTGAATATCCCTACGACTCTGCTCCGACAATTACTGGACACGGCGTTCCTCGCGTCCAGGACGGTGCCATTTTGATTGACGCTGAGGGCAAGGTTCTGCAGGCAACTCCGAATGCGACCTCGTGCTTGCGTAGTTTAGGCATTCGGGAATCTGTTCTCGGAGAGGTCCTCGCGCAACGTATTACCGATGTCATTTCTGACTCGACAATCGTTGAAGAGTCCTTAGCAGTGGTTGTCATGGGTCGTGCGCCTTGGCGCGTTGAAGTAAGTGTTCAGGGCTCAACCGTCACAATGCGCGCTCTTCCTTTATTTAACGGGCGCAAACGTTTGGGCGCTGTCATTTTGACTCGCGATCTATCCGAACTGCGTAGACGCGAGCAGGAATTGATGACGAAGGACGCAACGATTCGCGAAATTCACCATCGCGTGAAGAACAACCTGCAAACCGTTTCCGCACTATTACGTCTCCAAGCACGTCGTTCAGACTCCGAAAGTGTTCAAACGGCCCTGCAAGAGGCCGAACGCCGAGTTCAAGCGATCGCTACCGTCCACGAGGCTCTTTCTCAGGATGTTAATGAACAGGTAGATTTCGACGAGGTCGCACGAACAATCGTCCGCATGGCAGGTACGGTTGCCTCAACCGATCATTCCGTTGACGTAGTGACAACTGGCGAATTCGGTAGCTTTGAGGCCGCTCAGGCTCAGGCAATGGCAACGGTTTTGAATGAACTTGTGTCAAATTCGGTTGAGCACGGACTTGCCGACAAGGACGGGCTGGTTCAAGTCCATGCTGAACGCAATGGCAGTCACCTCACGGTCACCGTTTCAGACAACGGGACGGGAATCCAACCCGGGCGGGCGATGACCGGTTTGGGAACTCAGATTGTCAACCAAATGGTCCGTGCAGAACTTCAAGGAAATATTGAATGGTTGCCCGGAGCCGAATGCGGAACTACCGTCGTGATCAGGGCCCATCTGAATAGCTAAGAGCCCAACATAGCGAAAAACCGCTTCTCATCTCCTGCATGTCGACAACACCCGCCGTGAAACGACTGTGGGCCCGGGTGAGTATTCCTCACCCGGGCCCACGCCTTTACTCATATTGAGCTATCAGGAACCGGAGCCGCTTTGGGCATCCAGTTTCTTTTGGGCGTCGATAGCCTTCGTCAGAGCATCATTTAGACGCTTCTGTGATTCGCCATAGGCTGCCCAGTCGTTGTTCTTCAGTGCATTCTGACCATCTTGGATAGCCTGGTTTGCATCTTGAAGCGCCGAAGCAAGCTGCTTGGAGGGCTCGCTTTCCGCTTGGTTTTGTTGATCGCCACCGCCCTTATTCTTATCGGCAGATTGATCACCACCGGCAACCTTTGCAGCGGAATCACCCCCAAAGGTTTGGTCGAGGGATTCTTCCAGTGTGGGCGCAAAACCAACTCTGTTACCGAAGGCTGTCAGCACAAAACGCAAGACCGGGTAGTTTGCTCCACCCGAACCTTGGATATAGACCGGCTGGACGTAGAGCAGGCCACCACCTACAGGCAGAGTTAACAGGTTACCCCTGATGACCGTGGAATCAGACAGGTTCAAAACATTGAGCTGCGAGGCAATCGTTTGATTGGTGTCGTAGGCGTTCTGGATCTGTCCCGGACCGGGAACCGTCGTCGAGGACGGAAGAGCAATCAGCCGTAGCTTGCCATAGCCCTCACGAACCTTCCCGGCCTCGCTTCCGGTTTCGGAATCCACCGCGAGGAAGCCAGCCATGGCCTCGCGCTTGGATTCACCACCCGGAACGAAAACGGAGGTCAATGAGAATTCCGCGCTCTGCTGACCCGGCATTTGCATGGTCAGGTAATACGGCGGCTGCACACGGACAGCCTGCTGCTGCGAGCTGCTCATGGTTGCAGTTGATGCCCCATTTGCAGTTGCGGCTGTCGAGGTTTCCTCTGCGAGGCGCCAGCGGTCACCACCGGTGTAGAAGTCAGAGGCATCGCGCACGTGGTACGAGGTCAGCAGGTCGCGCTGGACCTTGAACATATCCTCGGGGTAGCGCAGGTGGCCCATGAGATCAGCGGAAATGTTCTGCTTCGGTTCAACACTTCCTGGATAAATCTTCATCCACGTCGACAGAATGGGATCCTTTTCATCCCACTGGAAGAGACGCACCGATCCGTCATAGGCATCAACGATCGCCTTGACAGAATTACGCATGTAGTTGATGGAGTTTTCCTGGATGTACTGCCCGACCGACTGCGAACGCGAATCAACCGTGCTGGACGACAGTGATTGGTGCTGAGCATAGGGATAGGAATCTGTTGTCGTGTATGCGTCGACAACCCAAACAAGCCGCTTAGGTGTCGAGGGATCGCCATCCGTATCGACAACGGCAGGGTATGCCTTCTGTTCCAGTGTCAGGTAGGGAGCAACCTTTGCAACGCGAAGAAGCGGATCACGATCATAGAGAATCTGCGATTCCTGATTCGTTTGCGAGGAGAAGAAGATATCGGTTGAGCCGAACTTAATGGAGTACAGAAGCTTATTCCAAACGTTCCCAACCGAAGGACCACCATTACCCTTGAAGGTCGTGGAGACCTGGCCGCCAGGCGCGTTGTCATCCGGGTAGTCGAGCTCTTGGCCAGGAGTTCCTTCAGGACCGCCGACGATCGAATAGTCGGGGGCCGACTGCGAGAAGTACACACGAGGCTCGTACTCGCCGATCTCTCCCTTTGAGGGGATGGACTGCTCCCAATACGAGGGAAGACCATCAGAGGTAATGCTGTTACCGTAGGCGGCTACAACACCGAAACCGTGCGTGTAAACGGTATGACGGTTCACCCAGTTCTGCTGTTCTTGAGACAGGCCTGCCAGGTTCAGCTCACGCATTGAAATGACGGTATCGCGACGTTCACCGTTAATGGTGTATCGGTCGACGAAGAAACCGGAATCGAAGGAGTAGTAGGGACGCGACTGCTGCAACTGCTGGACAGTCTTACGAATCACCTGAGGGTCAAGAAGACGAATCTGTGAAGTTGACTCAGAGTCTTCGCGAAGTTGCCCGGGTTGAGCGGTGGTCGTCGCATCGTAGGTCTGATAGTCCAGATCATCGAGCCCGTAAGCTTCCAAGGTCGCATCAATGTTGTGCTGAATATACGGGGCGTTCAGCGAACGCGCATTCGGGCGTACACGGAATTGTTCAATCAACGCCGGGTATGCGCCACCAATCACCAATGCCGCAACGACTGTAACCACAACGCCGATCGTTGGAAGGCGCCACGTTCCCCTGAATGCAGCCACAAGGAACAAAGCTGCAACAGCGATGGAAATAGCAGCCAAGATCGAGTGTGCGGGAAGCGTTGCATTGACATCCGCATACATTGCGCCGTCAATATTGTCACCGCTCTGAGTCAGCAGCGAGTACCGGCCAATCCAGTACTGCACACCGATAATCACCGAGGCAATCGCGGCCAAGATCCCCAGATGGCGACGCACCGGCGCAGTCGCGTGCGGACGCGGTACCACCTGCAAACCACCGTAGAGGTACGAGGCAACGATCGAGACGACGAGCGAAAGGAACACCAAATGGAGCAGGAAGGAAACAACAAGTTCCAAGAATGGAAGAGTGAAAACAAAGAAAGAGATATCCCAGCCAAAAATCGGATCTGCCTTTCCAAAAGGCGTCGCATTGAGCCAGGTGAGGACTGTCTGCCAGCCTTCCGCAAGACGAAGGCCTGCAGGGATACCCAAAACCAATGCAACCAGCCAGAAGGCAAGCTTCTTAAAAGGCTCGATAGCGTCTTGGTACTGCCTCAGATTCGCGGCGGCTTCGCCGCGCTTTGACGATACACGGTGACGATGGGCCAAGCCGATCATGATGCGCAGCACAGCGACTGACACGACAACACCGACAACTGCTAAGCCTGCAATCACTCCCCAACGCGTCAGTAAGATCCGAGTCGCGTGCATCTGCTGGAACCACAAAATTTCAGTCCAGAATGAAGAAGCCGCGTAGACAAAAAGTCCAAGAAGCACCAGAACCATAACGGTAATTGCCCCCGGCCCCACCTTTGGGCGTCGGATCTCAATTTTGGGCAATCGAATTGGCTGATGGTCAGGAAAGAAGGGAGAATCGCTCACAAGACATCCTCTCAAAGAGTGATCACAGTGCTCCCATTCTAACGAGAGACCCATGCATCTGCGTCTGTCTTTCGCCTATGGGAAAATAACACCATGGTTGAACTGACTCCTACTGCACGTCAAATTGCTCTTGCGCACGTTGTTATTGACATCGAAAAAGCAGCATCGGTCGTGGGCTGGGACCACGCGCCTTCCCTTTACGCTTTGGTTCACACCGCAATGCTGCTCGAGCAGCCCGATCTACCCGATGAGCTTAAGGACGCGCTCCGCAAGGAGTGGGATGGGACGGACGAGCACCTCAGTGCAATCATCCAGGAAGACTTCCAAGGAGACGACCTCGAAGAGATGTTGGCTCATCTTGCCTGGCCCCCTTCGGTCGTGGGTGCAGCTTTGAGCGTCGAACGCGTCATTGTTCCGCCTGAGGTCGAAGCTCAGGCCCCGGCAGACCCCGAAGAAGCCATTGCGTTCATCTCAAACCATCCCCAAGCTACTGATGTCCGTATCGCCGCGGGAGCATTACGCAGTGGCGAAACGTGGAGTGCCCTTCGCGCCCGCACTTTCGATAGCGACGACAAGGTTGGCCAAGGATCACGCTTGGTTCCCAGCCTGACCGACGCTCTTCTGGCCTCGCTCTCGGACTGAAAATTCTGCTACTTGGCCTCACAGGTCGGTAGGGAATCCCCACGATTCTGGCCAATCACAACCACGTCCTCGTGCGCTTCATGAAGGGTCGAAACGCGAACGACACGCAGCCCTTCAGGAACGTGCCCGATCACCTGGTCGCAATTGCTTTCCGGCGCAAGGAACCATCTGGCCCCATCGCGCTTTGCACCCTGCATTTTCTGCGCAATCCCACCGATTGGACCGACCGTACCGTCGTAGGAAATCGTCCCAGTACCCGCGATTGATTGGCCTCCCGTCATGTCTCCTTCACTCAGGCGGTCAATAATTGCCAGCGAGAACATCATTCCTGCCGAAGGACCGCCAATATCTTTCATAGCGAAGTTAATTTCGACGGGAATATCTGCCTTAACACCCAGATAAATACCCATTTTTGACCCCTGGGACCCATCTTCAGGCGCAGATGTGACGATTGTTTCCGTGCGCTCAACATCTCCACGCTTCACGGTAATCGTGACGGTGGATCCGGGAGCAACAGAATGCATAATCACGAAGGGATCTGCCGCAGTTTCAATCGGGTGCACCACCCCATCGGGTGTCTGGATCGACTCCAAAATGTCAGAGTCCTGAACTTTTCCTACCGCATCTGAGCCCTCGACCGCACCGGAGATATACACAGTTGCGGGTACCTTCCATCCCAGTTCCGCGAGCGCGGCGATCTGAGCGGAGTACTGCGAGTTCTCCATCTGATGAGCGTTCCGGTTATCCACTTGCTCACGGGTCACATTCGCTGGGTAAACCTTTGAGTACGGGATCATTTCCGAGGCCGGCGTCAGTTTCGCTTGAATCCATCCAAAGACGTTGAGACGCCTGCCGGGACCTCCCATTTCCGTGACTGTCACCATCCGCAGTTGCCCGCCTTCCTTGGGGGCAGTGGGGTCGGGATTCGTGATTTCTTCGCCAGTTTGTGGATTGGTACCCGTGATCGACAGAATTTGTTTCACATCACCCTGCTGATCCTGAGTCTTCCCCAGAACATCAACTGTCGGGCCAGGAAGCCTCGCAACGTAGGGCAGCGGGATTACAGTGCAGGCGATAATGACCAAAGTAAACGCCACGACGCCAGCGGTTAGACGACGAAGCCATCGAAGAGTCCGCTCACTGCGTTGCGTAGTGTCGGTCTCTTCAAATTCGAGGTCTTCGTTGTCATTCATACCTGCCATTGTCTCTCAGCTGCTCACTCCGTGTCCTGAAAAGTCATGAAAACTGAAGAAAGAGGCGGCATCATCACGCACCGTCTAATTGCGCTATGAGCAAAGTTGAGCGGAAAGAGCGCGATATCTCTAGTACTTCTTCTTCCCAGACTATTAGGCTCGTGATATGAGTGACAACGAGTCGAACATGGAAGAGTTCCTACGTCAGTTGCTGGGCGAGCAGGCCGCTCGCGCTGCAATGGAATCCATGCGCGCCCGAGGCATTGACCCCGAAAGCCTCAACAGTCAATTCCCTGATCCCTACATGATGAAGCAGGCGCTCACTCAATTCGCGATGATGATGAACGGCCCTGCCAGTGGTCCTGTTGATTGGAAGAGCGCATTACAAGTCGCACACACCAAATCTTGGGATTCGAAAGAAACCGCCGTCACCGCAGCGCAAGCTCAACGAACTCGCGAAGCAATGTCTGTTGCTGACCTGTGGCTAGATGCTGTTGTCGAATTTGGCCCTGGCAACGTCAATCGTCAGGTATGGACTCGCTCCGAATGGATTGATGGCACCGCTGAGGTATGGAAGCGTATTTGCGAACCGGTTGCTGCAAATGTTGCTCAGGCCTTTGAAAGTATCCTCGATGAGCAGCAAAAGCACATCGCGGATATTGATCCCTCGCTGTCAGATTCGGTTCCAGACATTTCAAGCCTTCTCAACTCAACTCGCGATATTTTGCCGAAGATGTCGTCGTTCCTTTTTGCAAGCCAAATTGGAATGGCTTTGGGCCAGATTGCTCAAAGCGCTCTGGGATCAACAGACGTCGGTATTCCCCTTGCCGATGGTTCGACCACAGCCCTCGTCGCTCGTAATATCGAAGATTTCGCTGATGAACTTGAAATTCCCTTCGAAGAAGTGCTTCAGTTCATTGCTCTGCGCGAGTGCGCACACCATCGCCTCTTTGCCGGTGTCCCCTGGCTGGCCGGTGACCTTACGCGCGCAGTCGAGCGATACGCGCAGCATATTGCGATCGATAGCGAGGCCGTCGCCGAGGCCGCGACTCGTCTTGACCCAGCGAATCCTGAGTTCAATGAAGATTCGCTGAACGAACAGATCTTCGCAGCCGCACCGACACCCGAACAGCGCGCAGCATTAGAACGTGTGGAAAATCTTCTTGCCCTGATCGAAGGCTGGGTTGATGTTGTCACCTCGCTGGCGGCACGCCCCTATCTTCCCCACCTTGAGCAGTTGCGCGAGCTGATGCGCCGTCGGCGTGCATTGGGCGGTCCTGTTGAGAAGATCCTTGGAAGCTTAATCGGCTTGAAGATGCGTCCGCGTCGTGCTCGCGATGCGGCCAAGCTCTTCCAATTGGTCACTCAAGACGAGGGTAGCGATGCCCGCGAAAAGCTGTGGGCTCACCCTGATTTGATTCCTAACAGCAATGAGCTCGATTCCCCAGAAACCTTTGTGGCGCTTCGACGCGCCGAGGCCGAGGCCAGCGCCGACATCGACCAGGCACTTGAGTCGCTATTGGATGGTTCAATGGGATGGGCTGAGGGGCTTGATCCCACGATTGACCCCGAGGCAGATACCCTGCGTAAGGCAGGTTTTGATATTGGAGACGCATCTGCGGGCGAAGGTAGTGCTTCGGATGACGATCAATCTTCAGATAATGGGGCGGAGTCCCAATCCTGAATTTATTGGCCAAGTAATCCACAGGATGAAGGCCTCATCGGAGTTTTCCACAGATTCTTAGTTCTTGCCCATAAGTGCAATTTCCCACGCACAATAGGAATTCCCTATTCCACAGTGCGGAGGAAAAATGGCAAGCCCCCTGAGTATCGAAATTAACGGAATTGACCCTGTGACCATCGCGGCAGTAGAACTCATCATTCAAACCCTGCCTGAGCTTAGACTTCGTCTTGTTGATTCACGTCGACCGAGTGCTGAATTGGTAGCTCTTCTTCCGGAGGAGAGACTATTCGCACGGCGTTCTCAAGCCCTTCGCTCACACCTCGCTAAGCACTATCCGAATCTGCGATATTGCAGTTCGTACTCCCCTATCGATTTGGGAATTATCGCTTCTGTGGGTTCCCATGATCTCGAGAAGGCGGACGCAATGATGCACTGCGATATTCCGCATCTTCTCACCTGCAGGAATGAGAGCTACTGGGACATCGGTCCACTGGTAGTACCGGGGGTCACCTGCTGTGCGCGGTGTCTCGAGACCACACAATCCGACCGCCATTTGCTCCCTAGCCTCGGTCGCGACCTTGAACTATGGCGTTTTGAAACGCCACTACCCTGGCTCACTCACATGGCTGCAGCTTGGCTCTCTCTGATGATTTACGACTTTGCCCGCTTCGGCATGGACCGACGATCGAGCATGAACCGTTTTCTTCGCATAACGACGGAAGGAGAGGTTTCATGGATCGAGGTCGATAATGACCCTCTCTGCGGGTGCACCAGCGCAGCTGTCTCACAGTCTCCGGCGCCTTCGCTGACAACAGCTACTTTGTCTACGAGTATCGGCGAATTCGACATGCTCAGTCATAATCACCGCTACCGCATTGCCTCATAGTTACGCCGGCTCTGTGTCCACCTGAACTTCTTCGCCGCGGATAATTGCCAAAATTTGAGGCCCGAAGTAGTCGATTTTCACTTCGCCAATTCCGCGAATAACCCGAAGCTGAGTCAGCGTCTTGGGCTGAGCGATAGCGACATCTCTCAAGGTCTTATCGGTAAGAACAGCGTAAGCCGGAACTAATCGAGCCTCTGCCTCAGCTTTTCGCCATGCACGTAAGCGTTCGAAGAGTTCAACAACCTCCGGAGCATTACTGTCCTCAAATTCAGCATGGGCGGCCTTAGCCGCGCTACGTTTAGACATACCTGCGCGCGTGGAAGAAACTCCAGCTTGGGATCGTTCTTCTCGAGGCCACAGATCCTTCATGAAGCGGGAACGCTGGCGGTTTCCCCCGCCGTGACGCGAACGCGAATACGAGATCGCAAGATGATCCCGAGCACGTGTCATTCCCACGTAGAGCAGACGTTTTTCTTCCTCAATTGCATCTTCGCCCTGCGCAAGAGAGATTGGGATGAGCCCTTCACTCACGCCTGCAAGGAAAACATGCTCCCACTCCAGTCCTTTTGCCGCGTGAAGGGTCGAGAGTGTGACCCCCTCCGTGGTTGGGGCAGCTTGTGAGACCTCACGCTCAAGAAGATTATTGACGAACCCAATGAAAGAGTTATTGGTAGAAGAGCGTGCCATTTCAACAATGGCATTGAGGTTATCCCATCGTTCTCGAACCGCTCCCTGAGCCTGTGGTGCCTGCGGGGACCATCCAGCGATTCCAAGAAGATCTTCAACCAGGTGAACAACATCAGCCTCGTCAATTCCTTGATTGTGCAAGGTTGTCGCTTGCTTCTTTAAAAGAAACATTGCGCGCCGGACCTCTTCACGTTCAAAAAAGCGCATCCCAGAATGGACGAGGAAAGGAATGCCGGCCTCGCTCAGCTGGGCTTCGAAGTTCTCTGACTGGCCATTGGTTCGATAAAGAATTGCGATCGAGGAATACGAAACTCCATCGTCGTGGAGCCCCCGGATTTGCCGCGCGATTCCCACGGCCTCGTCATTGTCGTCCGCGTAGCTCTGGTATTCGACGGGGACACCGTTATCCCGCTGAGATACTAATTTCACGGCGCCTTTAAGAACAGACGAGTGCTCGCCCTTCATCAGGGTATTCGCCGCACTCACAATCTGTGGCGTCGACCGATAGTCACGAACCAATTGAACAACGCGAGCACCCTTGTGCTCCTGTGCGAAGTCTTGAAGATAGCGCGGTGAGGCACCCGCAAAAGAATAAATAGTCTGAGCAACGTCACCAACAACGCAAATATCATGGCGCCCACCAAGCCAAAGGTTGAGAACATGGTGTTGGAGGGCAGAGACATCCTGATATTCATCGACGACGAAGCTGCGGTATTGACGATGAATCCGTTGAGCAATAGCTGGATAGTCCTGCAAGATTCCTGCCGTCAGCACCAAGACATCTTCAAAATCGAGAACCCCCCGGTCCTCTTTGGCCTCCTGATAGGCGTCCATCAGTGCCAGAACATCATCAACGCTAAGGTCACCCGGCGGCGTTCGCCTATTGGTGCGAACGGCCTCGGCATAGGCATCAGCATCGAGCATGGCGACCTTCGACCACTCAACCTCGGCGGCTAAATCGCGAACGAGCGCTTTGTCGGCGCGGATACCGATTCGCGCGGCAGCTGCGGAAATCAAGGATGCTTTGTGCTCAATGAGGGGTGGCATGCTCCCGCCGATGGCACTTGGCCAAAAATACTGGAGCTGGCGCAAGGCGGCCGAGTGAAAAGTCCGCGCTTGGACGCCTGGAACCCCAAGTGCCGTCAGACGCTCACGCATCTCAACTGCAGCTCTCTTCGTGAAGGTCACTGCCAAGACATTTGTCGGTTCGTAGACACCGCGTGCAACGCCATAGGCAATGCGATAGGTAATCGCTCGCGTCTTACCCGTCCCAGCCCCCGCAAGCACCGCCATTGGACCAGAAACGAATTGTGCGACACTCCGTTGATCGGGATCTAGCGCTTCAAGAAGGCGTTCAGCGCGTTCTGGATCTTGGCTGCTCACAGCGCATCATCTTCCGCATGCAGCCAAGCATCGATCATCATGCGCGCGATTGCGGTATGGGTAGGGATCTCCAATTTTCCGCTGTTGACCGCATCAATGAGTTCCGCGCGCGTCATCCATTTCATGGCATCTACCTCTTCCATGTCTGGAGAGGGATCTGGCGTACCAGAAACTTTCCCGGTGAAGCCAATCATGACCGAACGTGGGAAAGGCCAAGGCTGCGTCGTGACATAGCGGACCTCTTGAACGTCCAAAGAGGCCTCTTCTTTTGCTTCCCGAACTACCGCATACTCAGGAGCTTCTCCTGCCTCGACAAAACCGGCAATGAGCGACATGAAATGCGGTTTCCATGAGCGGTTGTGCGCAAGCAGCAAACGATCTTCAGCATCGGTGATTGCAACGATCACTGCGGGATCCTGCCGGGGATATTCGAGGCAATCACATTGGATGCACCGCTGAGCCTCTCCCCCGTTTTCGTATTGAAGTTCTCCACCACACCTTGGGCAATAACGCGTACGCTCATGCCAACGCAGAAGCGCTAGAGCACGCGCGCATGATGAACAGTCAGCAGCTTCGAGGAGGGCTGCCTCATACCGAAGAGAGAGCCATTGAGGATCCGCAGGTGTGAGGCTAGTAACCGCGGGTTCGTGATTTCCTTCAACAAGCGCCCCCCATTCCTCTTCAGAGTCAAGGATTGCGATAAAACGTGCAACGCCGGAAGAATCAACCCCACCGAAGAGCACACGTTCCGCACCTTCAACTGCAGGACCGATATCCGCAGCTCGCCGCGGAGCGCTCTCATCGGAAGTAAGCGCAACCATACCCTGAGTCGTCATTGCTAGAACCCGCAACGAGTGCGCGTGGGGCGCTAAGGAAGCGCATGCGGTCTCGTATCCACCCCTGTGCACCATACGCGGAGCCCATGCGCTCAGTTCATGCGGAAAATAGAGCTGTTCATTAGCGAAAGGAAGACCAGTAACCGTGTCAAAATGGGGCATGATGTAACCGTAGCCGTCCTTCGCTTCAGTCACAACGCAAATGAGCGTTAGGCTGGAGTCATGACTACTTCTCAGCTTCGCGCCGATGGGCGCACCCCCTCTCAGCTTCGCCCCATGTCCATTACTCGTTCCTGGGCAGGAACCGGCGAAGGATCCGCACTGATTGAATGCGGGAACACGCGCGTTCTGTGCGTTGCTTCGCTCACCGAGGGAGTACCCCGTTGGAAGCGCGACAGCGGAGAAGGCTGGGTGACCGCGGAGTATTCAATGCTTCCACGCGCCACTTCCGAGCGCTCTCAGCGCGAATCTGTCAAGGGAAAGATTGGCGGCCGCACCCACGAGATTTCGCGTCTCATCGGCCGTTCGCTTCGCGCAATCGTTGATATCAAGGCCCTCGGAGAGAACACGCTGGTCCTTGACTGCGATGTTTTGCGAGCTGATGGCGGCACCCGCACTGCTTCCATTTCGGGCGCGTATGTTGCGCTTTACGTGGCCATTTCTTGGGGTATTTCAAAGGGGATCGTCGCCGCTTCTTCTCCTGAGAAGGTCCTGTCTGATTCGGTAAGTGCAATTTCCGTCGGCATCATTGATGGCACCCCTATGCTCGATCTTCCCTACGTTGAAGATGTGCGCGCGCAGACGGATATGAACGTTGTCCAGACTGGTTCGGGGTCTTTCGTTGAGGTTCAGGGGACCGCTGAACACGCCCTCTTCTCCCGCACTGAACTCGGTGAGCTCCTAGACTTGGCAACTGCGGGAAATGCCCAGATTCGCGACCTCCAGGCACGCGCTTTGGCAGCGCAGCCGGGAGTCACCGTTTCTTCCGAGGTCGCGCTGTGAGCCCCGTAGACAGCGTAGATGCGCCTCGCCTGGTTTTTGCGACCGGAAATGCACATAAGGTTGCAGAACTCGAGGCGATCATCGCTCCCCTCCTCCCCGAGGGAGCCGGCCGAATCGCACGGATGAGTGACTTTGATGTCGCTGAGCCCGTTGAAGATGGCGCTTCCTTCGAAGAGAACTCCCTGATCAAGGCCCGATCTTTGTGCGCGGCGACCGGAATCGCTGCGCTCGCAGATGATTCCGGTCTGTGCGTTGACATCATGGGTGGCGCGCCCGGGATCTTTTCTGCCCGATGGAGTGGAACTCACGGGAACGACCAAGCAAACCTTGAGTTGCTTCTTGCTCAGCTCAGCGATGTTCCGCTTCACTTACGAGGCGCTGCATTTGTTTCCGCAGCGGCATTAGTATTGCCCGATGGCCGCGAGTTTGTCGAGCTCGGACGCGTCGATGGACACCTGACGACCGCACCGCAAGGCGAGGGGGGATTTGGCTACGATCCAATTTTTGTTCCCTCAGGTATGGATCGCACTGCGGCACAGCTCACCGCGGAGGAAAAGAATGCAATCAGCCACCGCGGGATCGCATTCCGTGCGCTTGCGCCACGGATTATTGAGGTTCTAGCGGGCAACTAAGCAACGCATCGGGAAACGCATAGTCGGGTGGTGCGATCCCGGCTACGCGTTTTTCCTTCCCTAAATCGGCGTACCTACGCGTCTTAGAAATCGACGGCCATACCGGTCGTCGCAAGCTCCACGTGCCCGCTATAGACCTGTTGCGCCTGCCAACGTGTAGCCTCGGGATTATTCCACGGTTGGATATGCGTGAGAATGACACGGCCAACTTCGGCACGTGCGGCAAGGGTACCTGCGCGAGTACCGTCCATGTGGATGCCCTCGACGGTATCTTCCTCGGTAAAACCTGCTTCACTGAGAAGAAGATCTACCCCGCGAGCACCTTCAACGATACTGTCACACAAATCAGTGTCACCGGTGTAGAAGAAAGTACTGCGAGATCCAGAGGTATCGTCTTTTGAGAAACCAGAAGGGCCGCTGATGCGAACACCGAAGGCTGGTACAGAGTGCCACGCCTGCGCTGCACTCACAGTGAAGGGACCAAGAGACCAACTCTTTGCGTCATTGAGTTCCTTGAAAATGAACTCTGTCGAATAGTTTTCCTCTTCGCCGGCACCATCGATCTGGCGAACACGGCCCGGTAAGCATGCCGGCCCCGCAAGAACCATGGGATCACAATAAGCACCAGGCCCCCAGCGTCGGTAGACGTGCAGAGAAATCACATCTCCCATGTGGTCTGCGTGGCAGTGCGAGAAAATCACTGCATCAAGATTTGCTGGCTCAATGTAGCGCCACAACTCACCGAAAGATCCCGGACCCATGTCCAAGACAAGGTTCCAGGTTCGCTCTCTCCCAGTTCTTTCATCGGGGCCGTGAGCTTGAAGCAGGTAGCAGGATGCAGGCGAATCAGGTCCAGACATTGAACCCGTGCAACCGATAATGCGAAGCCTCACTGAGCACCTCCTTCTAGCGGGAGGGATGGGATTTCACTCACGCTTTGAACCTCGGGACCAAGGAAACGGCGAGCAAGGATCGGGAAGCGCGATGAAGCATCGGTGGTGAGGAACTGGTGCTGCGGTTCATCGCCTGCTCCCTGGCGCGGCGCATGGAGTAGATCGCGGTCAACCAACTCGTTGTAGGTGACATTCGCAGTTGTGGCCGAGGATGTTACCAGACGGACGGTATCCCCCATCACTCGGCCAATCACTCCGGTAAGAAGCGGGTAGTGGGTGCAGCCCAGAATCAAGGTATCGACCCCTTCTTCTTTCAGGGGTGCAAGGTATTCGCGGGCGATCCCTTCCAACTCGGAACCAGCTGTTTGCCCGGCCTCGACGTACTGGACGAAAAGTGGGCAGGCCTGTTGAAAGACTCGAAGACCCGGAACTGCAGCGAGAGCATTGACATAGGCTTCCGATTGGATAGTTGCCTGAGTTCCAATCACGCCTATCTTGTGATTGTGCGTTGCAACGACAGCGGCACGCGCGGCAGGGGTCACGACCTCAATGACGGGAATGTGCTGACCCACCCAGTACCGTTCTCGCGCGTCCGACAGCGCAGCGGCGGTTGCGGTGTTGCATGCAATCACCAAGGCCTTTGCTCCGGCCTCGACAAGGCGATCAAGCCCCCACAGCGTCAATTGGCGAACTTCAGCGATCGGACGCGGACCATAGGGAGCGTGAGCTGTGTCCCCCAAGTAGACAATGTCTTCGTCTGGTAGCTGGTCAATGACGGCACGCGCAACCGTGAGTCCACCTAAACCAGAGTCGAAAATACCAATCGGCGCGTTATCCATACAACGAAACTAACTCGCTTCACCCTGGAGATGCACAGATTTGAGCAGTGACTCTTGCCACCATGTGATCAGAAGGTAGATCGCGGCGGCACTTTGCTCGCGTGTCCCTTCGGGTTTTTCCTGAGCGATTGTCTCGATCCGAATCACGTCAGAATCGTTATGGATGCCCAGTTCACCAGCCAAAGCAAGACGCATATCGGTGAGGGCGCCAAGCCAATTCCACGCCGATCCTTCGTCCAGAACAAGGTAGTTTGTTCCGTCAACCAACACATCGTTGAGTTGGTTACACACGGTACGCAAGCGCTCAGATTTTTGTGAGCGCAGCGTGTCCTCGGTAAGTGCACGCAAGCGTGCCGCTTCCTGGGGATCTGTGCTCATGGGAGGAAGAAGGAAATCCAGAGCAGGATCAACCGCCGCCGCACGTTCACTTTCGAGTCCTGTTGCAGCGGATAAGAACATGGGAAAATCCCCCGGGTCGTCTAAAACCACGAGTATTTCGTGGATGAGCTGCTGGATCAGAAGGTTGTAGTCCCTTCCGATCGGTGCGCTAATCCCCCGTCGTGAGACGGTAAAAGGGCCGATCACGTGACACGCTCCAATGTTGATTGCACTCCGTAATCGTGAAGTGTTTGTAGGTCTGCTTCGACGCGTTCACGTAGCCCAGTGGCGATGATGGCCTGTCCATCACTGTGCACCTGCAAAGTCAGTGCTTCGCACGTAGGACGCGGGTAGCCGAAATGCCTCCGTAGCACTTCGGCGATGTAGTCCGATGAGTTAATCGGGTCATCCCAGACAATGAGGTTCCATCTCGGCACCGATGCATCAGCGGTCCCGGCGTTGGGATTATTCGCGGTCATAGGAATGCCCGACATGTCTTAAGCCTACGCACGAAATGCCTTTCTGTCTGCATTTTTAGAATTTCTTGCACATTTTTCCACCATTAGCGACTAAATTTGAGGTATGCCAGCATCATTTGAAACGTCGCTTCTGACGGATATGTACGAATTGACCATGCTCGACGCCGCCATGAAGTCGGGTACTGCGAATCGACACTGCGTCTTCGAGCTCTTTGGTCGACGCCTTCCCTCTACCCGCCGCTTCGGTGTCGTTGCAGGGACGGGACGAGTTCTCGAGGCCTTAGACCGCTTTGAGTTCTCTCCTGAGCAAATCCAGTGGTTGGCCGAGAAGAAGGTTGTCTCTGATACAGCTCTGGAGTATTTGTCGACCTTCCGTTTCCGCGGGAATATTTCAGGCTATGCCGAAGGCGAGTGCTATTTCCCCGGCTCTCCCCTGCTCACCGTTGAAGGCACCTTCGCCGAGTGCACCCTTCTGGAAACCCTTCTTCTGTCGATCTACAACTATGATTGCGCAGTCGCCTCTGCTGCTTCACGTATGACAATTGCCGCGCACGGACGCCCCTGCTTGGACATGGGTGCACGCCGAGGCCACGAGCGCGCAGCTGTCTCTGCAGCACGCGCCTCCGTTATCGGCGGGTTTTCCGGGACTCCACAACGCGCGGCGGCGAGGTCGCCG
>OCPI01000322.1_pt1 | contig 21162 bp, 19 predicted proteins | sample 1476291 | NCBI WGS metagenome assembly OCPI01 (sample SAMEA2580054, study PRJEB22360) | human gut metagenome | reverse complement strand
CGACGCATTGCGTCGCGACCCCCAAATATTTCTCTCTCCAGATCTTCACCGGCGAAGATACTCGACGAAGAAGCGCTAACCGGCGATAAAGAAGAGTCCCACGAATCCAAGGATTCCCAATGCCAAGGAACTCACATTCAGAACAATCGCCCACACGTTGAGCGTGCGCTGTGCCGCTGAGACCTGGACTGCACGACTCGGAATCGACAAGACCACGCCGAGAATATTCATCGGGCCGATGAGGCCGACCCACATGAACAAGATCAGGATCCATACCCAACCGGCGCCTTCGGGATGTCCGCTCTTGATTGCGCTTTGGATAATCAGGTAGGGGAACAAAAACGAACAAATAACAAGAATCCAGCCGATAATGCCGAGGATCAGCGGGAAACGCTTAAGTTTCGCTTCACCTTGCCCAAACGGGGTTCCGAAGTTTTGACCAGCCGGCTGCGGCATGCTCACATTGTCCTCCTCGTGGATATTTATTCCGAAGACTGAGACTATCGAAGTCTCTGGACCCTGTAAAGGTGACTACTCAAGGAAAGAGCTCAGCACGCGCACAACCCCGGCCTCGTTATTCGAAGGGGCAACAAAGCGAGCGGCGGCAAGGATATCGGGAGACGCATTCGCCATCGCAAAGGAAAACTCAGCGTGAGACATCATCCCAAGGTCGTTTCCCGCGTCTCCAAATACTGCGGTTTGTGCAGGTGAAACCCCAAGATACTTCTGCAGCTCGCTGAGCGCTTGGCCTTTATCAACCCCGCGCATCTGCAAATCTGCCCAGTTATCACCAGAAAGCGCGAATTGATGACTCTGCTTGAACGTTCCCAAAGTTCGTTCAGCCAAGGGCTTTACATCTCCTGCACTGCGCAGGGCAAGCTTGATGATCGCGTCATCCAATTCACCGTGTTCAATCTCGTCAAGTACCTCTAGCAGGTCTTCAACAACCTGAGTTCGCGCGTAGTACGGAGAGATTGCATGCACGAACGGCTCATCACTGCGCTCGATATACGCTGATTTCTTTCCGCAAACGACAAGGCCTCCATCCCACTGCGCAGCTTCCATTTCCTGGGCAGCTTCCATTTCCTGGGCCTTCCCGTCTTGCGAATCGGAACGCGCAGCAAAGAAACCGCCCTGACGCACGTGATGACGGACCAACTCGACACACCGACGTACCGTCCCTAGGTCAAGGGGACTTGAGGAAATCTCTTCCCCATCACGCATAACGACCGCGCCATTTTCACCGATAAAAGTCATCCCCACGCGCTCCGGGAACATATTGATCAGAGTCCAGATTTGTCGACCTGAGGCGGGAACAAAAGTGATGCCACGATCCTCCATAGAATCAAGGAGCTGCTCCAGTCCCGCGGGGAAGTTTTTCTGATCATCCAACAAGGTCCCATCCATATCGACTGCTGCCAGGCGAATATCAGCATTCGCGTATGTGGTCGGATCACTTGCCTGCGGCATTAACGCTTCGCGCATGTGTAGTACTTCCTCACGACCGGAAATGATGTCCTCAAGGGCAACCATGGAACAGAAAAGGACCTACGACCAGACTAACAACCGCGTCTTTCATGGACCTAATGCCGCCAACTCGTCAACCTGGTGAAGGCGCATCTGCTAGTTTGAACGGCATGACCCATGCGCAAGTGCTTCTGCGGGCATATGCCCGCGCAACAAATATGTTGATCGCCGGACGGCGCTTCATCACCTCCGACGGCGAGCTCACCGCGCTCCTTGAGGCTTTCGGAGCCCAGGTCATGTCCCCCGATCCTTCCGTGGCCGCCCCCTCCACTCCCACCGGCCTCGACGTCATCTTCGACCTGGATGAGGGAGCATTTCCTCGCCCGGGTGCGATCACCGTCCTCGCTCCCGGCGGCAGATTCCAAGGAGTTTACGCTCCCGACGCATCCCCAATTTCTGGCCCCGGAGATGCCGGACGCATTGCATGGGCACGCATGCACATGCCCGTGACCGAGGCAGCGGTTCGCCGCATTACCCACCTGCTCCCGGGTCGCCGGATTGGCCTCGCCCTAGTTTTGGAACCTAAGACCGCAGCGCTTGCTTTGATGCTTTCCGAGGCCGGAGCCGAAGTTTCCGTTTTTGGGCACGCAAGCGAGACCCGCGATGACGTTGCCGACGAACTGCGCCGGGAGGGACTGAAGGTTTTTGCCGACTCCCAGGCAAGCCCCGAGCAGGAGGAAGTACTTGCCCGTGAGTTCCTGGCCGAAAATATCGAATATCTGTTGGATGACGGCTCTCATTTAATCCGCATGGCGCACGATCCCAAGCGCGCACCGACAGCACTGTCAGCCATGATCGGTGCGGCAGAGGAAACAACATCAGGCCTGCGCCCACTGCGTCATTTCCCCCTGAGCATCCCCGTGATTGCCAGCAATGATGCACGCTCAAAGACGCTCTTCGATAATGCTTACGGCACCGGTCAATCATGCTGGACAACTGTCCTTGACATCATTGACCCCGACGGCCTCGGCGCCCCAATTCCTGGGATGAAGGTCGGAATCATTGGATATGGAGATGTCGGAAAGGGATGCGCGCGCTTTGCTCGTGCCCTGGGGGCCCGTGTCAGTGTCGTTGAGCTGGACCCCGTCCGCGCGCTCCAAGCACGCATGGATGGTTTCACCGTCGCTTCCCTCAGCGAGGTTGCCTCCACGGCGGGGCTTTTGATGTCCGCCACGGGAGAGCCCTCGACCATTCCCCTCAGTGCTCTTGAAGCTCTCCCCGAAGATGCGATTGTCACCGTCGCAGGCGGCGTGGTCGGTGAAGTTGAGGTCGAGCAGGCACTGGCCGCGGGGTGGACTTTGAGCGAGGCCGGTGACCCACACGTGCAAAGGCTGGCCGATCCCACGGGAAAGTCCCTGCGTCTCCTAGAAAAGGGAGAGGGCATTAACTACACAGCCGGCGAGGGAAACCCCATCGAGATCATGGACATGAGTTTCGGGGTTCAGGTTGCCGCGCTCACCGAGCTACTCACGCACGCAGACGAACTCGAGCCCGGTCTCCATAACCTCCCCATCCAAGCCGATAATGCGGTGGCTCAAGCTGCGCTTGATGCACTGCGCGGCGTCGGCAATGCACAATAGTCCTATGTCGACAGTTACCCCAGATGACGCACAGATCCGCCCGCTTGCCCCACATTCTGATGTAGTCCAGGTCTATTCTGCGGGTCTTGTCATCCCCATCACCGCGCCTTCTGTTCTTGATGGCGCAATCGCAGTTATTGATGGACGCATTGAGCACGTCGGTTCACGCGATTGGGTGATCCACGCCCTTGAGCAAGCTGGACGTTCTTTCGTCGAGCACCACGTGGACGGGGTACTCATGCCCGGCCTCGTCAACGCGCACACCCACCTGCAGTACACGGGAATGGCGGAAGTTGGGGCAAAGCGCTACACGGGTTTCCCCTCGTGGGCGCAGGCTTTCGACGCGGTTTACGACCACACCGAATTCGATTGGAAGGCCGAGGCCGCGCGGGGTGCTCGCCTCTCGATCCGTTATGGAACAACCAGCGCTGCCGATGTTGTCACCGACCCCGAGGCCGCGAGCGCACTCCACGACCTGGGCCTGCACGGCGTCGCCTACTGGGAAGTCATGGGGTGGTCGAACGAGGATTGGGCGGCTCGCGGTCCGGCAAGCGTCAACGCTTCCTTGGATGCGATGCCCACTCCCCCGCAGATCGGCATTTCCCCGCACGCCCCGTATTCATTGGATGCGGAACCCCTTTTGGATCTTCCCGATCTTGCGCGCCGACGCAACCTCCGTCTGCACATCCACTTGGGAGAGTCCCATTCCGAGGCCGAGTGGAAAGAAGGCCGGACCGCGCAGCTGGACGATTTGTGGCGCAGTGGGGCCTCGACCTCCTTCACCGAGATGCGTTCCTTGGGCGGGGGTTTCTCAGCAACACAATTCGTTGATCAACTGGGTGTCTTGGGGCCTGATTGTCATGTGGCACATGGCGTCTACATGACCGCGGACGACCGGCGTCGCCTGCGTTCGCGAAATACTGCTGTCGCTTTGTGTCCGCGCTCGAACCGTGTCATCGGCTTGGATGCGCCTCCCGTTGCCGCCTACCTGAATGAGGGCAACTTGTTGGCCGTGGGGACGGACTCTCTGTCATCCTCACCCAGTTTGGATGTCATGGAGGACGTTGCGCTGCTTTATAGGATTGCGCGCGCTCAGGGATATTCGGAAAGCGATTTGGCTCGCCGTCTTCTGCATGCCGCGACCTTGGGCGGGGCTGTCGCATTGGGATTGTCGACAGGTTCTCAACGCGTGGGCCAGCTTCAGTCTGGCGCGGTCGCAGACATGGTGTTTTTCGATGTACCCGTAACGACGATCGTCGACACCATCGAAGAGCTCGTCCAAACCGGCGCTTCCCGCCAGATTGCAACGATTATTGACGGAAACCTGCGCTGGGTTGATCCACGTTTCAGCGACATTTTTGAGGGAGAAGCACAATGACTACTCTCAGCCCACTTGCTTCGACGCTTGTGAAACAACTTGACCTTGCGCCCCACCCCGAGGGCGGCCACTTCCGCCGCACGTGGACCGCACCCACGCATGTGGAAACCCCTCGCGGCCAGCGAGCCACGGCCTCGGCAATCCTGTTCGTGCTGGATCGCGACGAGGAGGCTGCTTGGCACCTGGTGCACTCCGACGAGCTGTGGATCTGGTCGGGGCCGGGCGCACTTGAGATTCACCTCGGCGGAGATGGCGAGGCCCCCAGTTCCGAACCTCAGATCGTAACCTTAGGCTCGCCGGCTGCTGAGGAAGAGGAACTCTCCCCTTCTGATCCTTCGAACCCCGTGCAATTCCTTGTCCCCGCCGGTTCGTGGCAGCGTACCTTTGCTCGAGGCCAAGCGGCGCTGGCCACCTGCGTTGTCTCCCCCGAGTTCTCTTTCGAGGATTGGAAATTGGCTTCGGCGGGCGAATAAGAGATTCGCGCGTCTAAAAGAAGTCACAGTAGACGCGTCCCCCGCCGCTTCGGATGACGCGACGAACATCGGCGACCATGGCAGGTGAGCCGCACACGTAGTAATCCGCGTGTGGATCGATACCTGTCATGCGTAGATAGTCCGTGACGCGGCCCTTGAATGCGGCATCGCTTGACTCACGTGTAATGCAGCGGATGATGGGAGGGATCGGTGTTTCAAGTCGTAGCGTCAGATCCTCATCCGTGTTTGCGCATCCAAAGATCAGCAGCTCGTCAGCACGGATCCCCTCCTCAAAGGCAGCACAAAATGGCGCAATCCCGCTTCCCGTTGCGATGAAGATCCTGCGGCGGCTGGGACTCTCCTCGTTTTTGGCTTCTTCGCTGTGAATTTCGAAATTTCCCAATGGGAGTTGGAGTTCGACCTTGTCTCCAGGCTCCAGGCTGCGCGCGAATGCTGCTCCCTTCCCCTTGGTTCTCACATCGATGAGGAAACGGGTGGTTTCTCCAGACGCGCTTGCCAAGGAATATGGTCGCCACTCAAAGGGAGCAACTCGAATGAGGGCGTACTGACCGGGTGTCCACTCCTGTGAACGAGGGAGTTTCAGGACAATGTCTCGAATGTGGGGGCTTAGCCAGTCCGCATGGACGACCTGAGCACGCATGCGTGGCGCACTGTGGAATGGGTCCTGTACTGCTTCCTGATCGCAGGTTTCACATGCACTCTCGGGGTCGCTGCTCAGGCTCTGATTGATCTGCAGATATCCCTTTGGCCCGAGGATTCGACATGCGCTTGTCCACCCAGACATTGTGGCCCCGACAATTCCGGGGAATCCCGCGTCTTGTCCTGTTAGGAAGAGCCCTGGGATCGGTGTTTCTGGGGTGGTCAGCCCCGCATTTAGCCGTTGCGGGGTTAGAGGAAGGCCGTAGAAGCATCCCTTTGAATGAGAGGTGTAGTGCTCAATACTCAGAGGCGTCGCTACTTCTTCGTAGCAAACAGCATCCGCGAAGCCCGGAAGAGTGCGGTCAACGAGTGCGATCAGTCCCCTCGCCATTGTTGATTTGAGCAAGTCGTAATCGTTTCCTCTGTCCCCTTTCATTGTGTCCTCCCACGCACGAAAAGCACCGGCTTCAACGAAGGAGACAATTTCTGCGGTGGCGTGCTGGTCACCTGCTTTGAGCCCTGGGAAAGAGACAAAGGCCGTTTGGGGATTGCCTTCCACCAGCGCCGCAGTCAAGGTCGCGGGAGTCTGCGAGCCATCACCCTCATTGATCCAGATGTTGGAGCCGTCGATCCCTTCGGGATAGTGGTCAAGGGTGAGGTAGACAATGACGGCTGTCCCTCCGTCTCCCATGCGCGCGATCGCTTTGCGTCTTTCTTCCGTGACTTTTCCAATTCCTCCCTGCGTGGGAAGTAGACGGTTATACGTTTCGCTTGCTCCAACTCCCGAAACGATGATCGGTGCGCGTTCTTCATAGGTCGCTGGATGAATACCTGAAGTGTCTGTGATGCGGACTCCCACCGCCCGACCGTTTTGGATAAGAATTTCTTCGACACTTTGAGAGACGCGAATTTCTCCCCCATTTGAGCGGATTTTTTCCTCGACCATTCGCGAGATTTGCCCGCTTCCTCCCTGGGGAAACCACGCTCCATTCATGTAGTGGCCGACGATCATTGCATGGGCGACAAAAGCACTGCGCTCGGGTTCGACTCCGTAGTCTCCCCAGTGCGTCGTCAGGAGAGTTCTCAATGCCGGATCGCGAAAACGACGATTCATATAGTGCGCAGTCGTCTCACATGCGAGGGAGGAGTGCATCTTCTGTGCCAAGGCGACAAGAGGGGCCACCTGTTGCGGGACAACCTGGCGAACATAGTTGAGAGTCATCCACGAGTATGCCCGCGCGACGTCTTTAAAATAGCGCTTCAGCGCTCGTTTTTCCTTCGGAAAGAGCGCCTCAAGTCGCTGGAGATAGAGAGCTGCGTCTGATGGGACATCAAGAGTCACTCCGAGCTTCGGGAGGCAGAAGCGGTCGTAGCTATCGGGCATCTGCATCCACGAAAGCTTCCCGCCCGCGAGGTAATTAATGATGTGACGAGGCCGAGTCCCCGGAGCCATGTCGCCGACGTAGTGCAATCCGACGTCCCAGCTCGCGCCTTGGCGCCGAAATGCGTGGGTAAGTCCCCCTGGGATGGAGTGTTTTTCGAGGACGAGCACCCGCTTCTTCGCCACTCCTGCGAGCAGTCCTGCGGTTGTCAGTGAACCTATTCCTGAACCGATCACAATTGCGTCGTACATACACACCCCTTCTACTTGACAGTGTCTAGTAATAGAATCATGCACTCCTAGACACTGTCAAGTAGTAACGGTATGTTTCCCCTATACTGATGCCATGACACGCTCAAGCGAAGCTCCCGGCCTACGCGAAACGATCCTCGCGATCAGCGGAGAACTCCTCAACGAAGGAGGACCCGCCTCTCTGTCCATGCGCGAGGTCTCGAGGCGAGCCGGATGCACACACCAGGCTCCCTACCACCACTTCAAAAGCCGAGAGGGAATCCTTGCAGCGCTGATCACAGAGGGATTCCTCGCCTTGGAAAAAGTGCTCAGCGAGGCACTTCGCGCCAGCACAGATACGACGCCTCGGGAGATAACGCGCGCAGCAGGACACGCATATCTGACTTTCGCTCTGAAAAACCCGGGGGTTTTTCGCATCATGTTTCGCTCTGACATGTACGATCCCGACTCACACCCCGAGCTCATCCAGGCCAGCCAAGCAGCGCGTTCCCAGCTCCACGGCCTCGCAAAAATTGCCTACGGGAGCGAGGATCCACGCGCAGAAGCAACGCTTTGGGCATACATCCATGGCCTCGCGATCCTCGTTCTCGACGGACCACCCGCACTTGGGGGGAGCGCAGGAGCAGAAGCACACCAATTCGCCCACGGGTGCATCGACTCCCCCTTCTTCATCGATGGTGTTTCCTAACGTGTCACCCAAATCTCCCTTAAAAATCGAATCTATCGACAAGAACACCACCATGCCTTAGGCTGAGGGAACGTTCCGGTAATCACTGGAAACCCCACTATTGAAGGAGCCAACCGTGGATCTGGAAAACCTGAAGAAGCAGGCCGAAGAAGGCTTTGAAGCTGCAAAGGACAAGGTCGGAGACGTCGTCGAGGCAGTTAAGGACAAGGTCGGAGACGTCGTCGAGGCGGCTAAGGATAAGGCCGGAGACGCTAAGGACAAGGTCGGAGACGTCGTCGAGGCGGCTAAGGACAAGGCCGAAGACGCTAAGGACAAGGCCGGAGACGCCGTCGAGGCGGCTAAGGACGAGCTGGATAAGTGACCATTAGCATCAAATAAATCAGAGGGCAGATCCAATTGGATCTGCCCTCGGTTATTAGATCCATCATAGCGAGGATCCACGCAGACCATATCTCACATCTAAAGTTTGAGACTATCTCTTTCCATTAGCACGTAGTTGCCCTTAGCCTTAGAGCGTGGGTGCTTTACCCATGGGTTGACAAGCACTCAAAATTGTTCTGTCCCAATATCTTCATAGGGAGCACACGTGGTTCGTCCCAAGATCCGTTTCCGTAAGTCCGCACTCGTCGCAATCGCAGCAACTGCCGTCATGGCGCTGGGTGCATGCGCGGGCGGAACCACTTCCAGCAGCACAACTTCCGCAACCGCCGATGCTAACGCAACCGGCGAAGCACTCCCCACCGTAACCAAGGGCAAGCTCACCATCGCCACCGGCGACCCCGCTTACAGCCCTTGGGTTCTCAACGATAACCCCGAATCCGGTGAAGGCTACGAGGCCGCAGTTGCCTACGCAGTCGCCGAGAAGCTGGGCTTCTCCAAGGATCAGGTCGTGTGGAAGCGCACAACCTTCGATTCGGCAATCGCACCTGGCGCAAAGGACTGGGACTTCAACATCCAGCAGTTCTCCATTACCGATGCTCGCAAGCAGGCAGTGGACTTCTCCAGCCCCTACTACACGACCTCCGAAGCGGTTGTCGCTGTGAAGGGCACCCCCGCTGCCGAGGCCAAGAGCCTCGAAGACCTGAAGAAGCTGAAGTTCGGCGTTCAGACCGGTACGACTTCTCAGAACTACGTGATGAACAAGCTCAAGCCCAGCACCGATCCGCTGATCTTCAATGGTTCTGCTGACGTGGTCCAGGCCCTCAAGGGCGGCCAGGTTGACGCAATCGTCGTGGACCTGCCCACCGCATTCAACGTCATCGCAACCCAGGTTGAGAACGGCACCGTGGTTGGCCAGTTCACCGCGAACGAGGATGGCAACAACTTCGGTCTGCTGCTTCCTAAGGGAAGCGCTCTGACCCCCGCGGTCACCAAGGCAGTCGACACGCTGCGCGATAACGGCACTCTGGCTGAACTTCAGAAGAAGTGGCTGGCCGACGCCGCATCCGCTCCGATCTTCGAGCAGTGATCTTCTTCTCCGGCTTGGGATTCGTCCCAAGCCGGAGAATTTTCATTTCCCTTGTCCTGATTGCTTTACGCATTCGAAACCCACTCAGAGGACCCAGTGCTCACCGATTCCCACTCAGCAGACCCCATGGCTGAATTCCCAGTCTCCGAGGTCGAGCGCCAGCGCCGTCGTTACCGGCGCACGCGCACCACTCGCTCACTCTTGATCTCCGCGATCTCCACTCTGATCATCGCGGCACTCATCGTTGTCATCTTGGCCTCGTCTCCGGGGTGGAAGACAACCCAACAAACCTTCTTCAACTGGGAATACGCAAAGAGCTCCTTCCCCGCGGTCCTCTCCGGCATGTGGCTCAACATCCGCATGCTGCTGGTTGCAGCGACTGGCGTGGCGGTCTTTGCAACTCTTCTTGCTGCCGCACGTACCCTGGGCGGACCGGTATTCTTCCCAATCCGATTCCTTGCTGCCGCATACACGGACATCTTCCGCGGTGTGCCTTTCATTGTGGTCCTGTACATCATCGGTTTCGGAATTCCCGCTTTGAACCCGTCCAGGCGCATCGATGTCACGCTGCTGGGAACCATCGCCCTGGTCATCACCTACACCTCCTACGTTTCCGAGGTGCTCCGTGCCGGCCTCGAGTCCATTCACCCCTCGCAGCGCTATGCAGCACGTTCACTGGGCCTAACCCACGGACAGACCATGCGTCACATCATCGTGCCGCAGGCAGTTCGTAAGGTCACCCCCGCTTTGATGAACGACTTCATTTCCATGCAAAAAGACGTGGGCCTGATTTCTGTTCTGGGCGCAACTGACGCAATCCGAGCAGCACAGGTTCAGCAGGCAACGACCTACAACTTCACTTCCTACGTGGTCGCGGGCCTCCTCTTCATCGTCTTGTCTTTCCCCTTCATTCGCCTGTCCGATTGGTACACCGCTCGACTACGTAAGCGCGAGCAGATGGGAGGCACCGTCTGATGAGCACGGAAACCACCACCCCCGACGAAAGCTTGGCAACCTCCGCGGAACACCCCGTCCTTTCTGTTCAGGGCGTCGTTAAGCGCTTTGGCTCCAACATCGTTTTGCGTCGCCTAGACCTTGATGTTCACCGTCACGAGGTCGTTGTACTCTTGGGTGCCTCAGGCTCGGGAAAGTCGACCCTCCTGCGCTGCGCGAATCTGCTTGAACGCGTCGATGACGGCCAGATTTTCCTTTCGGGAATGGACATCACCGACCCCAGCATCAACGCCGATAAGGTTCGCGGACAAATCGGTGTCGTGTTCCAGCACTACAATCTGTTCCCGCACATGTCAGTGATCGATAACGTGACACTGGCTGCACGCAAGGTCCACGGGTGGGCACCGGAACGCGCAACAAAGCGCGGCATGGAATTGCTAGAACGTATTGGTCTTGCTCAAAAAGCCGAGGAATACCCCGACCGGCTTTCGGGTGGCCAGCAGCAGCGCGTGGCTATTGTTCGTGCACTTGCAACCAATCCCGAGCTTCTTCTGCTCGATGAAATCACCTCAGCATTGGACCCCATGCTGGTCGGCGAAGTTCTTGACCTCGTCCGCGAAGTTAAGGACTCGGGTTCCACGATTCTTATGGCAACCCATGAAATCGGTTTCGCACGCCAAGTAGCAGACCGCGTGGTGTTCTTGGAACGCGGAAAGATCGTGGAACAGGGCACCCCTCAGGAGGTCATTGACAATCCGAAGATGCCTCAGACTCAGGAATTCCTGGCTCGCGTCTTCCACTGAGCGCCCAAATAGCACTGCGTCCCTCTTGTGGGCGGTTCCAAAGCCGCTTGCAAGAGGGACATTGTTTGAGCCCTCAGTTTCTCCCGGCCTCGACATCAGCCCAGAACGCAGCACAAACATCCGCCAACGCAGCCGGATTTTCTAATTGAGCGCTGTGTTTTGCATCTGAGACCACCTCATAGCGCGCACCTAATAACGCGGCTTCTTCACGATGCATCTGCTCCGGCCAAACTGTGTCCCCCACTCCGTGGGCGATCAAGACAGGAAGCCCACTTTGACGCAAGGGAAGCGACACATCTGGATAGCGAGCCAAAATGAAAGCCGCACCCATGAGCGAGTCCTCGCTGGTGGCCATCGCGCGCTCGGCAATCAGCTCATCCCTGGGATCATTACTCAGAAATTGGGAAATGTACCACGCAGATAATTTCTTTCCCGTTGTTGAGGATAAAAGACGCTGACGCAGGGGCGTCCAACGCATCGATTCAGGCGGCCGAGGGCCTGTAGAAAACAGTGTCACCGAACGGAAAAGTTCCGGTGCAACCACTGCAGCTTGCCTGGCAATCACACCGCCAAACGAATGTCCCAGCAGGTGAATTGGCCGCACGCTGGCACCCATCGCGCGCGCAACCTCAATCAGGTCGCCGACAAAGTCAGCCAAGCGATAATTCTCAACGCCTTTGGGAGCCGCAGAATCCGCCTGTCCACGCTGCGAATAAGCACAGGCGCTGCGACCGCGCTCAGCCAGATACGGCAGAAAGGGAGTGAAATCTTCCTTGGAGCCCGTAAACCCCGGAACTAAAAGCGCCGGAACAGGCTCGGGCTGCTCACCAGCGTGAGGCACCTCGTGTACCTCCAACGCGCTCTCCGCCTTGGGAACAATGCCCGCCACGGCCTCGTCAATGAAAACGGCAGTCAGTACGCCCGCGGACGTAGGGATCCCCACGCAGGTCACCTCGTGCGGAAGTTCCCCCACAAATGGTGCCTGAGGGACAACACCGTGAATCTGCATTCCAACCCCCTAAAGGTGAAGCCGGCGGAAAATCGCCGGCCTCACACTGCGTCCCCTCAACGTATTCGTTACAAGGGAGCAACGTGATTACTCGAGCTCAAAAGCACCCGTGTACAGCTGGTAGTACACGCCCTTTTGAGCAATCAGTTCGTCGTGGCTTCCACGTTCAATAATACGGCCGTGATCCAGAACCATAATGGCATCGGAATTACGGACCGTTGACAGACGGTGTGCAATGACGAAGACCGCACGCCCCTCCATGAGGTTATCCATGCCGTTCTGGACCAGCGATTCGGTACGCGTATCAATCGATGAGGTCGCTTCGTCCAAGATCATCGCTGGCGGATCGGCAACAGCTGCACGCGCAATAGACAGCAACTGTGCCTGTCCCTGCGAGAGGTTTGACCCATTGCCACTGAGCTCGGTCTGGTAGCCATCGGGAAGACGCTCAATGAAGGAATGAGCATTCGCGAGCTTTGCGGCTGCGATACATTCCTCATCGGTCGCGTCCAGTCGCCCAAAGCGGATGTTATCCATGACGGTACCGGTAAAGAGCTTCACATCCTGAAGCACGACGCCCAGCGAGCGACGCAGATCAGGCTTGTGGATCTTCCTGATGTTGATGCCGTCAAAACGGATCTTGCCGTCATCGATATCGTAGAAACGATTGATCAGGTTAGTGATAGTCGTCTTGCCGGCGCCCGTTGCACCGACGAAAGCGATCTTCTCCCCAGGCTTTGCCCACAGCGAGATGTCGTGAAGAATCGTCTTTTTCCCGTCGTAGGAGAAGTCGACGTCTTCCATGACCAGTTCACCGCGTAGACGCGTGTAGGTGACCGTTCCGTCGCTGTGCGGATGACGCCACGCCCATACACCCGTGCGTTCTTCAGTGGGATGAACATCGCCATTTTCATCGACCCGCGCGCGGACCAGGGTCACGTAGCCCTCGTCTTCTTCACTCTTTTGCTCCATCAAGGCAAAGACTCGGGAAGCACCCGCAAGACCCAGGGCGATCATCGGAACCTGCATCGAGGCCTGTCCCAGCGTCTGTGTAAAGTTACGGACCATCCCCAGGAAGGAAACGACGACGCCAACGGTGATTGCGCCCATACCCGCGAAGCCGAAATTCGGAGTCTGGAGCTCAACCATGATGCCGCCGACCAGGGCAACGGCAACATAAAGGATATTCCCGATATTGCCCAGGGTTGGCATGAGCATGTTGCCGTATTGGTTTGCGCGTTCTGAATCGTTGAACAGTTGGTGGTTGTAGCTCAGGAAATTATGCTTAACAGCATCTTCGTGATTGAAGACTTTAATGACCTTCTGGCCATCCATCATCTCTTCGATGTAACCCTCTTCTTCAGCCAGCGAGCGCTGCTGGGCAACCATGAACTTCGCTGAACCGCCGCCCATTTTCTTTGTCACGCCAAACATCGCGACAGCCGACGCCGCGACGAGAAGAGTGAGCCACAGCGAGTAACTGAGCATGGTGATTGTCAACGCGAGGATCGTGAGTACGGACTGGATCAGGGTCGGGATCGATTGGCCAATAAGCTGGCGAATCGCGTCGGTATCGTTCGTGTAGGTCGACATGACCGCACCGTGAGGGTGCGTATCGAAGAACTTCAGCGGAAGCGTCTCCATGCGATCAAACATGTCATCACGCATCTTCTTGAGCGTGCCCTGAGTGACGATTGCCATCAGACGCGTGTAGATGAAAGCGCACACAATACCCGAGCCAAAGATAATGCCCATGATCACAACCAGTCGCACGAGCTGCGACATCACGGCCGGGAGCCCCTGGCTCATACCGGGAATAATCACGGTATCAACGATCTGCTGGAGGAAGATCGAGCCAACCGCAGATGCGATACCAGAAATCACAATGCAGATGCCAACAACACTTAAGTGGATCTTATAGTTTGCCCACAGGTAGGCCATCAGCCTTCCGAAAGGACGCGGCACTCCATCAAGCTTGTTGGGGTCTTTCATTCCCGAGGCCGCGCCTTCTTTTTGTTTTTGACTTTCCTCGCGCGCTTTCTCAGCTTGATCCTGCGAAAGCACCTCTACCGATGCAGAAGCGTCAGCGGCAATCTGATCTGCTTGTTCTTCTTCGTAGCGTTCAACAGACATTTCAGGCCACCTCGCTTTCATTTGTACTGTTTTGAGTGTCGTAAAGTTCGCGGTACTCGCCACCCAAGTCAAGGAGTTCCTGGTGAGTGCCGTGCTCCTTGATACGCCCGTCATCCAAAACGATGATTTGATCGGCATGCTGGACTGAAGAAATGCGCTGCGCAACGATGATTGTTGTCGTATCCGGGATTTCCGTTTCGAAAGCCTGACGAATCAGCGAATCGGTTCGTGTATCAACCGCACTAGTTGAGTCATCAAGGATCAAGATCTTGGGCTTCTTCAGCAAGGCGCGTGCGATGCACAGACGCTGCTTTTGGCCACCCGAGAGGTTCGATCCGCCCCTTTCGATCATGGTGTCATAGCCATCAGGGAACTGACGGACAAATTCGTCAGCCTGTGAAAGCTCGCAGGCTCGGATGATTTCTTCATCGGTTGCCTCAGGGTTACCCCAACGGAGATTTTCCTTGATCGTTCCAGAGAAAAGAATATTCTTCTGAAGAACAACGGACACTGCATCACGCAGGGGTTCGAGGCGGTAGTCACGCACATCGATCCCGCCAACGGAGACCCTGCCTTCCGTCACGTCATACAGTCGTGGAATCAACTGGATGAAGCTGGTCTTACCTGAACCAGTTCCACCGACGACGCCCAGCGTCGAGCCTGCGGGGATATCCAAAGTGATGTTTTCAAGCGCGGGGCGTTCAGAGTCTTCGCGGTACTTAAAGGTCACGCCTTCAAAGGTGATATCACCGGTGGGCACTTCACGGATTCCATATTCGGGGGAGGTCAATGGAGATTCGTATTGAAGTACCTCAGCGATACGGTGTGCGGACTCTGCAGCGATCGTCACCATAACGAAAATAAAGGCCAACATCATCATGGCCGTGAGGATCTGAATACCGTAAGTGATCAGTGCTGACAGTTGACCGGTGGTCAATTCACTGCCGCCTGACGCCACAATTATCTGCGCGCCGATGAAGTCCACCAGCATGATTGCGCCAAAGATGAAAAGCATCATGACGGGGGTATTCAGCGCCAGAACCTTCTCCGCGAAGGTAAAGTCTGCTCGTACTTCCTCTGAGCGCTTGGCGAAACGAGTCTTTTCATACTCTTCGTTGACGAAGGACTTCACAACTCGGATACCTGCAATATTTTCCTGAACCGAGTTATTTAGGGCATCGTATTTCTTAAAGATTCGTCGGAAGACAGGAAAAATGTAAATAATTAGCCCGAACATGATTGCCGCTAGGAACGGCAGCATGATCAGGAAAATCAAGGACATCTGCCAGTTAATGCGAAGCGTCATGACAATCGAGAAGACAACCATCAGCGGGACACGAACTGCTACGCGAATAATCATGCCGTAAGCGTTTTGAACGTTGGTCACGTCGGTCGTCATACGGGTGACCAGGGACGATGTTGAGAAACGATCAACATCACCGAAGGAAAAATCCTGGACTTTAAAGAAAATATCCTGGCGCAGATGTTTGGCCAGGCCCGCAGACGCGGTTGCGGCAAAACGTGCCGCAAGTACGCCACAGAACAGTGACATCATTGCCATGACCAGCATAAATACACCCAGGCGGACAACGGGAGTGAGCGCACCACCCTGAAGGTGATCGACCAACGAGGCCATAATCAGTGGGAGGAAGCACTCAAGAATGACCTCTCCCGTGACAAACAGCGGTGTCAGAAGCGAAGCGCGACGATACTCACGCACACTTCTCAACAAAGTACGAACAGTCGACATCTAGCGCTGGACCCCCGAAAAATTACTGCGTGTAATAGGAAGCTACCCGTAGACCTTCAAAGGAATGCATCTTTGCGGCCCGGGGTAGGCGGATTAATCATATGATGTAGATCATCCCATGTTAGCCGCCTTTCCTAATGGCGGCGATACCATCTAGGCAATGACGCGATAGGCGAAATCAAAGGCTACACAAGCACAAAGTTTCATAGCTGATTCATAGCTTTAGCCCACATCAAGCACAGATTACGCCCGTAGATTTTCAGTATCAGACATAGGGGGTCGCAAGGCCCCGTCTCCTTTACCTGTTGAGGGACGCTGTTTAGAACGCATATTGTGTTGATGGGATGCACGTGGGGCCGGCTTTGCCGGCCCCACAGTGTTTATACAGCCGCGCAAAGACCAATAAAGAGCTATCAGCGAAACTCACTGACGCTTGTAATTACACGTGTTCGGGGATACATCGAAACTGTAAATTCATCCTCGTAGGCGCAGTGCTTTCGAAGCTGTCTGTATGCATGGCTACCCGTGTAGTTCGTGCCGTCAGTGAACTTCACATCAATCCGTTCACCCGTCTCCTTCATTAAGGTGACATAGGTGATAAATACGCGAACCTTTGAGCTTCCCTTTCGCATAACAGTTGAGGTCTCTTCTTTGTGCGCCACACAACGCACGCTGAGTTCCTCACTACCCGACACTGCATCTGCCACCACCTGAGCGGATAAGACAGACCCCATTCCAATAAGACCGCAGTCAATGGTCACCAGCGCAACACACAACACCTTGGAGATCCGTGGAGACAAGCGACGCCGAAATCCCACCGCACCTTGCACACTACCCTGGGCATAGCGCTTGATGACCGGAATCAACATGATCGCAATAGCAATGGGTGTCGCGCACACCAGTGCCCAGCTCAGCAAAGCGAAAGACCATAATTTTGGAGACTCCAGGAAGAAGAGGGGCCCTGCAATCGCAGTGATGATGAAAAGCCACCGGTGGACCGTAGCGCGCCGACTCATTGAACGAAGCGACAGCGTTTTCACTTTTACTCCTGTCCGAGCGCCCTCTCCAATGCACTCAGCCCCATTGCCAACAGCGCCGAATCGCTCTCATCCGCGCGCGATATCGACTGGTTGATCAATTCTCGCCACGGCCCTTCGCGAAGCAGGCGGCCGCCCTTCAAGACGATGATATGCGCATCAAGTGCAGCTGCATCTTCAATCTGGTGTGTCACCATGATGACAGTTCGCCCAAGGAATCGTTGCGCGATCAATTCACGCAGGCCACGCGCAGCCTCGACATCGAGCGCCGCCATCGGTTCATCAAGTAACAAGACATCGGGGGCAACAACCAGCGCACGAGCCAAAGCGGTCCTCTGCGCTTGTCCACCAGAAACCTGAGCCGGACGACGCTGCGCAAAGGGCGCCAACCCCACAGAGGCCAGGGCATCCTGTGCGCGTGCCTCGGCCTCGGCAGGGGAAATGCCGGCGCAACGTAAGGGGAAGGCAACATTGGCAAGCAGGCTCATGTGGGGGAACAAAACGGGCTTCTGCTCTAAGGTTGCAATCTTTGGCCGACGACCTGAGACACCATCCGGCCACTCCCAGGTGCAGGTCATCTGCGGCGCATCGAGGGCACCAGAAAGCACCGATAAAAGCGTGCTCTTCCCTGCGCCGTTATGTCCCATCAACGCCGTGACGACACCGCCTTGGCAGGTGAGGTCAACGTCGATGTGCCTCTCGGGAAGCGTTCCAGCAATCTGCACGCCGGGGGCAGGGACGCGCGGAAGCTGGCCCTGCACCTCTCCATCCTCATTCCCGAGGCCGTGGCTAGGCTCGGTAGCCAAGCGCAAGGCCGTAGGAACTTTCGCCTCGTCAGCGGAGGTCCCACTCAAGAGACGCGAATACCACCACTGCGAAAAGGCCGAAGCGCCGCCGACCAGGACAAGCGCAACAAAGACCAAGATGACAGACAGCATCAGGGCCATATCGGTTGACTCTTCGCGCTGAAGATAGATTTCCAAAGGAAGCGTACGGGTTACTCCAGCCAAAGACCCCGCAAAAGTAATAGTTGCGCCAAACTCCCCCAGTGCACGCGAGAAAGCCAAGGCCGTCGAAGACACCAGAGCTGGGATCATCAGCGGCAGGGTGACAGACCACAGTGTTCGAGAAGGCGAGGCTCCCAGTCCACTCGCAACGCGTTCCTCATTGAAACCGCGAGTGCGCAATGCACCTTCAAGTGAAGAAACAAAGAAAGGTAGTGACACAAAGGTCTGCGCCATAACGACCGCGACCGTCGTGAAAGCAATATTGATGCCGAAGATTTGCAGATAAGCACCGATCAGGCCTCGGCGACCCCAGGTGATCAAGAGCGCCAAGCCCGCGACGACCGGAGGAAGAACCATGGGCAAAGTGACCATGGAGCGCAGGACTCGCGACCACCATGTATCGCGCGCCCTAGCACACACCAGCGCTAAAGGAAGCCCAACAATAATGCAGGCAAGGGTGGAGGCTAGGCAGGTACGAAGCGAAAGCGCAAGGGCCTGGGAAGCCAGCGCTTGAGTGAATAGATGGGGAAATTGAACCCAATCAATGCGTATGAGAAGCGCGATGAACGGAACAAGTAGAAATAGAACAGCACAGGCTGCGGGGAGTGCGATCCAACGCGGGATCCCCGCATGCCTGTGCTTGTTCGTCATGAGATTATTCCGAAACTACATTGCGTAGTCGAAGGTGATTTCAGCCCTTATCCGCGGAAGTCGGTGCCGAGAAGCCATACTTCTTCAGCACTGCCTGTCCCTTTTCGGAAAGAACAGCGTCAATGAACTTCTGTCCGGCTTCCTTATTCTTTGTGGAAACGGTCAGAGCGATGGGGTACGAGTTCACGACCTCATTCGCGCGGGCGATTTCAACGACCTCGACCTTATCGCCAGCAGCCTTTGCGTCGGTGGCGTAGACCAGACCAGCATCGGCTTCGCCGCTCTCAACCTTGGCGCGCACATCCGTCACCTTCTGCTCTTCAGAAACAGGGTTCAGGGTAACGCCAAGCTTATCGGCCAGCTGTTTGGTCGCATTTCCACAGGGGACGCCCTGCGCACACACAACGAGCTTCTTGCCATCAAGAGAGGAATCAAGGCCGGTGATCTTGGCAGGATTTCCCTTGGGGACAATCAGTGTCAGGACATTAGATGCGAAGGGCGTCGGTGAATCGACGAGCTTCGCATCGCTTGCCTTGGTCATGTTCTTCTGGTCTGCAGAAGCGAAAACATCGGCGGGTGCGCCTTCCTTCATCTGGTCAACCAGGGTGGATGAGCCCTGGAAGTTGAAGGTCACCTTGATGTTCGGATCGCTTTCCTTAAGGACCGTATCAGCGATCTCGGGGAATGCCTTGTTCAGCGAAGCAGCCGCGAAAACGTTGAGTTCAACCGGCGCTGTGGCTTCTGTTGAAGCAGATGCCGAAGCGCTTGCAGACTTGTCTGCAGATGCACCGTTTCCGCCTGAGCAAGCGGTAAGCACAAGAAGGCTAGCCGCGGCTACCGCGATGATTCCTTTGTAGTGATTCACAGGTTTCCTCCATTTGGCACCTGAAGAGAAACGTTTGTTGCCTTGATTTGAGCCATGGCGATGGAACCTACTTCGATTCCCAGCTCGCGAACACTTTCGGTCGAAACCAAAGAAACGACACGGTAGGGACCACACTGCAAATCGACTTGGCTCATCACCGGATCGGAGTGAACAGCAATAACCAATCCCTGGAGGTGGTTACGAACAGACTGAGTGCCCTGCCCAAGAGCAAGCTGATGAACATCAGGTTGGCTATTAATCAAAGCCGCGACCGATGCTCCATCGATGCGAAGCGGTCCTGAGTTCTCAGCGCTATCTGCACGAGTCACAAGTCCATCATCAAGCCAGCGACGAACGGTGTCATCACTGACGCCAAGGAGAGTCGCCAGAGTCGAAACTTTGTAATAAGGCATGAATTAATTTTAACGGATTTTGCCGTTTTTTGTAATTAATCGACAAAAATATGCAAATTTCTCCGCAGAGGCGGCAAGCCATCGAATATATTATTCGCCCGAGGCCTTTCGCACCGGGATATCCTCAAAGAAAACCTGGCAACCACAACTATTGCCGAAGGGCACCAGAGTCATACTCATGCCACCATCACTGAGCTCTTCAACAATCTGCCGAATCGCGGCACCGTGCATCCGACACACAATGCCTTGGATCTTATCGTTGCCAATATTGAGGTAGGGACAGGATTGGATGGACAGACCGCCATCTTCTGCATTTAACGCACGGAAACCGCGCGTTGAGAGGAAAACTCGAAGAAGCGAAAGTAGGGCTTCCTCGTCATCACGAGCAGCATCAAGCGCACCGGAAGAGCGGATGAGATCAACGTACTGCTGCCCCCAATTGCGCCCCATGATGTCAGCAAGTTTTTCGCCACCGTCCGAAGTTTGAGCCATTGCCGAGGCCGCGGCAAGAAGAAGTTCCGAAGACTGACGTTGAAGACGCGCTGCATCCCCAATGACCGCGATCTCGTAGTACATCGCGGGGCGGCCTCGTCCTTCGGGATTGTGAGTTCGACGTACAACTAAGCCCTGTTCAACCAAGGGAACAAGAGTCTCACGAACCGAGTTCTTATGAATTCCCAAGTGATCTGCGATTTCAACAACGGTTGCTTCACGACCAATATCGGTAAGGGTGTGCAGAACCTTACGCTGCGCCGGGGATGCGGTCGCCAACTGGGTGATCATGTATTCGATGCCGTTCAATCTCTACCCCTTTTCCATAAACAGTCATAAAGTTTGTCAGAATAAGCTTTGTAAGTGTATAAATTACATTTCTACAGAACTAAACTATTCCCCTGTTTAAAATAAATTGATTCATATTTTATAAAATCAATATGTATATATAGTTCCGAAAACAGAAGATATTGCATTGTTTTCACTTTAATTGAAAGCTATTCTTGTCAAACCAGGTTTTACGAAAAGTCTTATTTGTGCCACATTTGTACCAAATTGAACTTTAGTCTATTTGTATATGAAATCTAATTTAGTTAATTTAGATTTAAATTCGGTATATATATTGTTGAATATAGTTCGCC
>OCPI01000320.1_pt1 | contig 21223 bp, 18 predicted proteins | sample 1476291 | NCBI WGS metagenome assembly OCPI01 (sample SAMEA2580054, study PRJEB22360) | human gut metagenome | reverse complement strand
GCCCGGCCCTTTTGTGTGTTTTATCGTTACGTCTCCTGGGCATGCTTTCGTGAGTTCGCTTTATGCTGCCCGAGCTGCGGTCTTTTCGGAGCGCGCGGGGGCATAGATCGTGGACTCATGCGTTAGCTCTCCCATTCCCCCGTTAGCTCTCCCATTCCTGGTTTAGCTCGCTCACCTACCGCCTTAGAACAGCAACTGACCCGGAATGAATGAGCTAAACCAGGATGGGGAGGGGAGGGAGCGAAGGGGCGAGAACGAGGGAGGGGAGAGAGCGAGGGGACGAAGGCCGTGCAGAGTAACGCAGAGCGACAAAAGTTTGCCCCCGGGCGCATGAGCACCCGGGGGCAAACGCTATTCAGTATTCAGTGACGAAAGCTTAGTCCAACTGGTCGAAGGAGTGCGCCCACGCCGAATGGATGGGGTTCGCATCAGCGACCATGGCCTCGAAACGATTTTCGGCGATCTGCATAACCTCATTCAAGGTCACGCGGATCTCTCGCAGGTCCGAGCCCTCGACGCGACGCCAACCATCAGCAAGAAGCTGATCAGCCGAATCTACACGCGAGACGCATACGATCAGCGGGCGGTTAAAACGCTCGTGGTATGCCTGGCCAAGCGCGCGCAATTCTTCCTGCTTCTCGGAGTTAAAGTCACCCAAAAGGGTCGAACCGGTATCCAGCAGCGCCTGCTCATCGGCCTCGCCACCCAGAATCAGATCAACGATGTCGGTGTAGCCGGAAATCAGGGCTTCCTGTTCCTCACGGTCAGCCTGACCAACTGCATCCTGGAAGGCGTGACGCAGGTCAGCAACTGAGTCGAAAGGAGCGTGCGTCCAGGCGCGTTCAACCGGCCACGTCACTCCCGAGAACATGGGAGCGAAGGCGCGAGTGAACTGCGCTTGATCAAGGCGGTTAATGGCATCCAGATCCAACGGACGCCCGTCGACCATTGAGACAGCCGGAGAAGGCTTACGACCGATGTGGAAGAAGAGCAGGTTGAGGATGATGGCGCAGATTGAACCGATCGTCACGCCGGATCCGAAAAGAATCTGCATCCACGAGGGCACGTAGCTAGCCAGTTCGGGCTTCAAAGTGACCAGCAGACCCAAGCCAAGCGAGGTCGCAACGATCACCGAGTTACGGTTATCGCGCATATCGACAGTGGAAAGAGTCTGAATACCGACAACAGCAACAGCTGCGAACATTGCCAGAGACGCTCCACCGATAACAGGCTTCGGGATCGAGGCGACGACCGCGCCGGCCTTGGGCAGAACTCCAAGGATGATCATGAAGACACCCGCAGCGGTAACGACCCAGCGCGACTTCACGCGCGTGAGTCGAACCAAACCAACGTTCTGTGCGAAGCAGGTGTAGGGGAAAGAGTTCAGGACACCACCCAGCGCGGTCGACAGGCCGTCCGCGCGAAGAGCATTCGCGATGTGCGCTGGAGTGATGCGCTTACCCACAACCTCACCGGTCGCAAAAACGTCACCTGTGGTTTCGACGGCGGTAATTGCCATGACGATGAGCATCGAGATAATCGCTGCAACTGAGAACTTCGGGATTCCGAAGAAGAAGGGAGTGGTGACCCCGATCGGCGCTGCCTGAGAGACCGCAGAGAAGTTTGCATCCCCCAGAATCCACGCGACAACCGTTCCGCCAAGCAGACCCAAGAGGACGGCAATCGTCGCCATAAAGCCAGAGAAAATACGCTGGATAACCACGATGACAGCCAAAGTGCCAAGAGCGTATGCAAGTCCGCGAAGAGTTCCGGGAATGGGATCGGCGCCAACCTTTGCTGCCTCAGTTCCCCAGTAAACGATATCGTTTGCTGCAACCGAAATAAGGGTCGTTCCCATAACTGTCAGCAGGGTGCCGGTGACGACAGGCGGGAAGAAACGCAAAAGCTTCGCAAAGAAGGGAGCGGCAAGGAAGGTTGCAATGCCCGCAACGATAATCGAGCCGTACATCGTGGCGAGGCCTTCGACTCCCCCACCAGCAGCCAAACCAACTGCGATGAGAGGTGAGACTGCCGTAAATGTCACGCCTTGAAGCAAGGGAAGACGAACACCAATCTTCGGGCCAAGACCCGCAGATTGGATGATTGACGCGATACCACAGGTGAAGAGGTCCGCATTGATCAGGTGAACAGTAGTAGCCGAGTCAAGTCCCAGACCAGTTGCAATTACCAGCGGAACAACAACTGCCCCGGCGTAAAACGCCAGGACATGCTGAAAACCGAGGATTGTGAGCTTGGGGAAAGAAGGGACCGCATTGACCGGGTCGATTCGAGTGGTGGACATTTTTGGATGGCTATTTGCCATTGCGCTGCTCCTGCATGTCGCTCAAAAATGGACCTCTTAATTCTTACCCATTCGAAAGAAGCAATGAAAGTACCGTTTCACGGAAACTTCGGTTGCACTAATTGACAAACTCGCATAAATTTTCTTTCTTTTCCGCAAGATTCTGCGACTTCCTCTGCAGCAAAAAGAGGCCGATGTGATTGATGACGCATTTATGAGTTTGCTTGTAAAGGCGCGTTGTGCCTAAACTATTTCCCAGCCAATCAAACGGCAATGCGCTCGTAGCTCAATGGATAGAGCATCTGACTACGGATCAGAAGGTTGGGGGTTCGAGTCCCTTCGAGCGCGCAAGCGGCCCCGCTCGGTGCGTCCCACCGGTCGGGGCTTTGCTATATCCGTCTATCCCCACCTTGGCGCATAGATCTGCGCGGCACTTGCACGGGCACTCCCCTTCGGTCGTTCCCTTTATTCACAGTGATCAAGCACCGCTTTCATCGCCTTCTTTTCCCGCGGGGTCACCCCCAAACCCCAGGAACTCTTCACAACGATTTGCCGCTGCACATACGCGCAACGATAACGGGCATTCGGTGGGAGCCACTGATCCGCTCTGCTCGCCCCTTTATCTTGATTCGCGTTACCGTCAACAGCCAGCAAGTTTGTTGGATCGTTCGCAAACTCTTGTCGACGTGGAGCATCCCACTGCCACGCACCGCTGCTCCACGCATTGGCAAGCGCAACAACGTGGTCGATTTGCACCTGATCTGAGGAATCTTCACCCTTGTGGAAATCAATCGTTCTACCCGTATAAGGGTCGTCAAGGATTCCCCCGACAACCACGCAGTTCGGAGAGGACGTCTTCATTTGTAGGCTGCGTAAATCCCTTCGAAGGATGTCATTTCGCGTATCACAGCCATTTCGGTCGACATCTGCCCATCGCTGACCAAATTCATCACGTGAATAGCGTGGAACAGATCCACTGCGCGTCTGAAGCACGGGAAGCTGATCCAGGGCTTTCGCACTGTCATCCACGCTTCCTAAGGAAGAATCCGAAGGACCGCTGGAACTATTCACCCCTGTGTCCCACACGCCAAAAGCACCGCCGACGATTCCAGTGTGGACAAGTGCGAAGACAATTCCCACACTCACGCATATAAGAAGAACCCCCATCAGAAGCCGTGAGTGTCTGGGGCTTTTCCGGCGCATCAACACTTACCTCCTTCTGACAGTTATTCAGCCACTATGGCCCAGGAAACGCGCGCAGACACTAAGAGCCACAAAGTTGTGGAAAACACCGAATAAGCGTTGATCCTGTGGAAAAATCCGCTGCGCAAATACCAGCGTCTTAGTCACCGCTCCCGACGATCTTCGCGACTGAAGCACGTGCAGCCTTGCGATTTCGAAGATTCTCACGCGCAAAGTACAGACACACCAGGATCAGGGTCAGTGATCCCATTGCGATCAGCTGTGCGCGTCCGGCAGCGTTAAACATCATCAGAACCGCGATCGACAGCAATCCGATAACAGCGAACCACGGAAGCCACGGCCAACCCGGCATCCTCAGGGACAAAACCCCCTCGGCCTCGAGCTTCGAATGCAAACGGATCTGCGAAATAACGATCATCACCCACACGATCAACAGCACCATGCCCACTGCATTGATGAGCACCTGCATGATTGACGATGGAAGATACCAGTTCAAGGCGACGGAAATAAAGGCCAGAGCCACAGAAACCGCAACCGAGCGGCGCGGGGTTCGCCCGTCCTCAATATCACCGTGAAGCGCGGTTACTCCAAGGGCCTCGTCACTCTCATCAAGAGCTTTGTGCACGCGCGCACCCAGAATCCAGGTCGGTCCCATTCCGCGTGCGGACAGCGAGTATGCGATTCGGGAAGACGCGTAGATGTTCGCAGAAAAAGCACTAATCAGTGCGACAAAGACGATGATCTCCATAATCATTCCGACCGCGGGGATCCCCGCCATGTTCAAAACCGCAGCGAAAGGACTGGTCTTCATCTCATCCGAATTCCACGGCAGCAGGCAGATTAACAGGGCAACGGAGCCCACGTAGAACACCAAAATGCGCCAAATCACCGAGCGAATAGCCTGCGACATCGCGCGCCTGGCATCATCGGCCTCGGCGGCGGCAATGGTAACAATCTCAAGCCCACCAAAGGAGGTAATAATCGCAAGCAAACCAACCGCGACTCCGGGAAGGCCAGCAGGAGCAAAACCACCATTTCCAATGAAAGCCTGATGCAGGCTCTGAGCGCGCCCGGGAATAATGCCCATCAGAAGGCCCAGTCCAACGACCAGGAAGAAGATAATTGCAGCGACTTTCAATCCTGCAAGCCACGCCTCAACACGACCGAATTCGCCGGCCGCCAGCAGGTTAATCCCGCCCAGGACAACAACGATGACCAAGGTGACAACCCACTGGTCAACACTGGGGAACCAAGCTGTAAAGATCTGCGCTGCGCCGGTCATTTCCAGGCCAAGCACCATGATCAGCATGAACCAGTAGAGCCAGCCAGAGGTGAAGCCTGCCCACCGGCCGATGCCTGCCTCGGCGTAGGTCGAGAAAGATCCAGAGGAAGGAATCGCAGCGGCCAACTCAGCCAGCGCGTACATCACGGTGACGACGATTAACGCGGCAAGAATGTAGGAGACCAAAACGGCCGGGCCGGCCTCGGAAACGGCGACACCGGTACCCAGGAAGAAGCCGGCACCAATCGCGCTTCCCAGCGCCATCATCGACAGGTGTGCAGCCTTGAATCCTTTTGACCGAGGCGTGCCATGACCCGGGGATGCCATCTGCGGTCCGCGGGCACCTTCCACTGTAGATCCTGCTCCGCTCTGAGCCTTGTCTGCACTCATTGATCCGAATTGTCCTCAGTAATCTTCTTGACGTCACGTTCATCAAGCGAACGCAACCGAAGGAGTGCCCGCAGCTGCGTTGCCGTCATGGTCAATGTCCAATCATTATGTGAAGGAAGCTGCCACTTTCTCCAATGCGCAAGTACTGTGAAACTCGACCCGACAATCGTCGCAACCAGCATGCCAATTTGTTCCAGGCCCGAGTGGCCAAATGCAGCCATGATCGCCGCTGAAACGAATGCAGGAGTTGCGTAGAGATTATTTCCGCCAAATACCTGCGGGACCATCCCAGCAGAAATATCTCGAATCATGCCGCCACCGACGGCGGTCATAATTCCCAGCAGAATCGCCGGTCCTACTCCCAGGCCAGCATTCAGTGTCTTCAGCGCTCCAGTGGCCGCCCAGCATCCCAGAACGGTTCCATCAGCCAGCACCAGCGCAATCCGCCAGAAACGAGAATCGAGGCGCCAGAGCATAGCGATCAACGCACCGACCAGTGCAGTCCCTAGGTAGAAAGGATCGGTCAATGCCACCGGCGGGCCTTGATCTAGCATAATGTCGCGGAGCATTCCACCGGCCAGTGCACACATGATGGCCAAGACCATGAAGCCGACGGCATCGAAACGTTTAATGCGCGCGATACGTCCGCCGAGGATCCCGTTCAAGAGCACGCCAAGAAGATCGATGACGCGGAACAGGTCCGGCAAGGTTTGATTGAGAGTATCGAGCACGCTCACTATTGTCTTCCACCTCTCAACAGAATCCAAGGTTGTGGACGCGCAGTCTCAGTAGCCAAGATCAAGCGCGAGGCCATTCCCCTCCGCAGCGCAGCGCAGTCGCGCGACTGCCCCCGATCAGGAAACGCTGGTACCGAAGACAAGACCCAGCAGGTAGGTTGCACCGGCCGCACCAAAACCAACTGCCAGCTGACGGAAAGCACGCGGGGCGGGTGCAAGACCCGAAAGCACACCAACAATTCCACCGGTAAACATGAGCGCAATACCGACAAGGACAACCGAAATTCCCGCGGCAAACAATCCATCAAGCCTGAAAATATAGGGAATCAAGGGCAAAAGAGCGCCGAGAGCGAAACAAATAAAGGACGAGGCCGCCGCACGCGCCGGGGTACCGATCTCTTCGCTAGCTCCCGCATCTTCATCCTTGTACGCTGAAAAGATGGGGCGTCGCTCTGTGCCATCTGTACTTGGAGCGGCATTACCACCCGAACGACGATCAGATTTTGCAAGTTTTGCGAAGACATCTGCTGCGTGTGCCTTCGCGCTTTCCTCATCTTCCCCGCGAGCGCGGAAAAGCAGTGCCAATTCATTGGCATCGACATCGACTTCATTCAAAGTGTTATCAACACCGGGATCTGGAATCGATGCGTCCAATAGCTCGCGCTGAGAACTCACGCTGACCCATTCACCGGCAGCCATGGACATTGCACCCGCAAGCAGACCAGCAACTCCCGTCGTCAAAATCGCTTGCGAGCTCAGTCCCGCACCAACGACTCCCAGAATCAACGCAAGGTTTGATACCAAACCATCGTTCACCCCAAAGACCGCAGCCCGGAAAGTACCCGCTAGGGATTCACGGGAACGCTGTGCAAGTGAACGAACAACCTCGACATGCAGACGCTCATCGGCAGCGATCGCCGCTGGAACGTCAGCGTCGTCATCATATGAGGAACGTTCCTCGGTTCGTTGGGCCATCGCCAGAATAAAAATCGTCCCGAACATGTAGGCCAGTGCAGATGAAATTCGGGTACGAAGCGGAGGATGCGGTGCGGGAAGTGCGTGCTCCCCCAGCAGAGATAGCCAATACTCCTCATGGCGACCCTCGGCCTCGGCAAGGCCAAGGAGTACCTGACGTTCTTCGCCCGTCCGACGTTCAGCAAGTGCGCGATAGGTATGCGCCTCCATGCGTTCTTCGGCCAGGTAGCGGCGCCAACGTCGAATCTGCGCGCGCGAAGCTTGCTTTTCAGTGTGATGGGAATCAGTCATTGTGAATGCGCCCGCGCCTCAGCCCGCGTAGGTTGGTAGATCATCTTCGGTAATCTCCGGTTCGGCGGCCGGCATGCGGAAGAGTCGTTCCTTCACCGCGTCGGCAACTTTATCCGTGACCTTCTCACCCTGGGTGCGCACAAGCGCAGACATTTTTTCACCGGCAGCATCTAGAGGACGAGCGATCAACGGGAAGCGACGGAGCTTTCCCGCGCACGCACAAATTCGCGCGTATTGTTCACGCCCCGCTCGGGTCCCCAGCACGTAGCCGATCCCGAAACCGACAGCGATTCCCATTTTCGTTCCCATGATGCGTCTTTCTTGTGCTATCAGGCGCGTACGCGCCGGTGTGCGATGGTGACTATCGAATAAAAACTAGCCTAGTAGTTCCCCAAAGTAACACGCCACTTGTTTACCTTTTCGCACGTTATGAGACGGGGTATTTCACATCTTCTATGAAACCAGTACCGTGGAGGTATGAGCGAAGTACGTATGAACACACCCCGAGGGATCACCCTGTCGGGAACTTTCGTTCAGCCCGTAGATTCACGGGACGCCGCTGTCCTGTTTTCGCATTCTTTTCTTGCAGATGAACACTCGGGTGGACACTACGATGAGCTCGCCCGCGCCTATCGCAAGGCCGGGTACGCGACACTCCAATTCGATTACTCGGGGCATGGACGCTCCGATGACGAGGTGATTACGCGCGAGTCTCAGATCGAGGACCTCCAGGCTGCATCGGGCTGGCTTGCCGATCAGGGTTTCACCCACCAGATTATTCACGGTCACTCTTTTGGCTCGGTTACTGCACTTGCCGCGCACCTGATTCATGCGACCGCGCTGTTTCTTTCTGCTCCGGTACTTGGCCCGCTCTCCTACGACTGGAGTGCAATTTTTTCCAATAGCCAACTAGACGAATTGGAGCACACCGGCCAAACCCGGATCCCGGACGACTCCGATGGGCCTCGCGAATTTTTCACGATCTCCAAGCAGACGCTGGCCGATCTTTCCATGGTCGATTCTTCAATCATCGATCCGAAGGGCGCACCTGCATTCATCCTCCACGATGCCGACGATATCGATTTGGGTCTGGTTGATCTGACGCGCGACGCTTTCCACCGTCTTCCCGACGGCTCTCGGGTTGAAATGGTTCACGATACCCGTTTTGGTGCCGGTGAACATCCAGAAATCCTTCTCGAGGCCGCGCTTGAGTGGGCGCATCTGTGGGCAGAGCCCAGTGGGGAGTTCCGCCAGTAACGTACACACCCAGCTGTGGCGAAAGTTCTTCGTTACCCTGAAGGGGTGTCCACTTCATCGCAGCCAAGGCGCCGGCGCGCACATTCACGCAGGGGTCGCTCCCCTCATGCATCCGCGCCTTTCCGCCCTTTCACACCCGAACAGCTTGCTGCTCGGGCCGCTGCGATTCCACTGATTTCTTTCCCCGATCTTCCGGTCAGCGCAAGACGTGACGAAATTGCACAGGCAATTTCGCAGCATCAGGTTGTCATCATCTCCGGCGAAACCGGCTCGGGAAAAACCACGCAGATCCCAAAGATTTGCCTTCAATTAGGCCGAGGCGTAGGCGGCATGATCGGGCACACCCAGCCTCGCCGTATTGCAGCGCGTTCGGTTGCAGAGCGCATTGCCGCTGAGCTTGGCCAAAAGGTGGGCAAAGAGCCCGGCGAGGTCGTCGGCTACCAGGTGCGATTCACCGATGAGGTCGGTCCCACCACTTTGGTCAAACTCATGACCGACGGTATTTTGTTGGCAGAAATTCAATCGGACCCAATGCTGCGTCGCTATGACACCCTGATCATCGACGAGGCCCACGAACGCAGCCTAAACATCGATTTCATCTTGGGCTACCTTGCGCGCTTGCTCCCCTTGCGCCCCGACCTCAAGGTCATCATCACGTCAGCGACCATTGACTCGGATCGTTTCGCGCGCCACTTCGGTCGATGGAACGGTCCGATTGGACAGGGAACGCTCATTGAAGCCGCACCGGTCATTGAGGTTTCGGGTCGTACTTTCCCGGTTGAAATCCGCTACCGTCCCCTTGCCGCCGACACCCCGGCTTCCTATTCCTCCTCAAGCACGTCCCCCGATGCTCAGCCCGCTGAAAGCAGCCCGGCCACGGCCTCGGCAATCGAGGAAGAAAGCACTGGAAGCGGCGTCGAACAACTGGTTTTAGAGGACCCAGATGATCCCCTTGCTCTGGAGGGCTACGGCGCGGGTCAAGACATCGACGTCGAAACCGCAATTTGCCATGCGGTCGATGAGCTATGCAGCGAGGGCCCGGGGGATATTTTGGTATTTCTTCCCGGTGAGCGCGATATCCGTGATACCGAACAGGCGTTGCGCGATCACCTGGGCAACCGCGCGCCCAGGGATATCTCGCACTCGAAGAGCCCCGCAGATATCGAAATTTTGCCCCTATTTGCGCGCCTCAGCTCCGCGGAACAACACCGGATTTTTGAGGAACACAGCCATCGGCGCATTGTTCTGGCGACAAACGTCGCTGAAACCTCGCTGACGGTTCCGGGGATCCGCTACGTGATCGATCCGGGAATGGCGCGAATTTCGCGCTATTCCAATAAGACCAAGGTTCAGCGCCTACCCATCGAAGAGATTTCAAAGGCCAGCGCAAATCAGCGTTCTGGACGTTGCGGACGCGTTGCGGACGGTATCGCGATTCGCCTGTATTCCGCTGATAATTTCGCATCGAGGCCAGACTTCACCGAGCCGGAAATCTTGCGTACCTCGCTGGCCTCGGTCATTTTACAGATGAGCGCTTTAGGGTTGGGAGACGTTGCGTCTTTCCCCTTCGTCGATGCGCCGGACTCGCGAGCGATCCGCGATGGCATCAATCAGCTCATTGAAATCGGGGCACTGCGCCCGCTGGATTCGTCAAAGAACTCCGATTCTTCCGCGCTGGCACAGGGAAACCAAGGACTTGAGCTCACACGCATTGGTCGCGACTTAGCTCGCCTTCCCATCGATCCGCACCTGGGCCGCATGCTGATCGCTGGGCATGAATCAGGATGCGCGTCGGAAATTTTAGTGATCGTTGCTGCGCTATCGATTCAGGATGTCCGCGAGCGCCCACTGGAACACCAAGAAGCTGCAGATACGGCACACGCGCGTTTTGCTGACTCCCACTCCGATTTCTTGACCTACCTCAATTTATGGCGCTACCTGCACGTCCAACAGCGCGATCTTTCAGGTAGCGCGTTTAGACGTATGTGCCGGGCAGAATTCATTCACTACCTGCGTTTCCGCGAGTGGCGCGATATCGCCCACCAGCTGCGCGATATGGCCCGCAGCATCGGCATCAACACCGAGCCACTGGGGATGCCTTCAGCGGGTGATGTAGTCGAGCAGGCATCACGTACGGGAATTGCGGACGCCGCAGCGAAGGCTGCAGTTGCCTTCACGCGCTCAACCAGCGCGGTCGACACCGACGATATTCACCGTTCGATCCTCGTTGGTCTTCTCTCCAGTCTGGGCGCGTGGGATCCGGCAACTCGAGACTATACGGGTAGCCGAGGCACTCACTTCACCATTTGGCCTGGTTCGGGAATCACTGGCCATCCCGATTGGGTGATGACCGCGGAATTGGTTGAGACCTCGCGACTCTTTGCACGTACGGTCGCCCGTATTCGCCCCGAATGGGTCGAGCCATTGGCAAAAGACCTACTCAACCATGTCTATTCCGAACCCACGTGGAATTCTTCGCGGGGCGCGGCGTACGTTCAAGAAAAAGTGATGCTCTACGGGCTGACATTGATCGCAGACCACTCGGTGTTGCTGGGACGACTGGGATCTACTCCCCTGGGGTCAATCCGAGGCGCTGTTCCCACAGATTCTCCTTTTGCGATCGCCCAGCAAAGCCCAATCACCGCTGCCGAGCTCGCTCGTGAAATGTTCATCCGCCACGCGCTGGTTCAGGGTCAGTGGCGTGAGCGTCATGCCTTCCAACGTCGCAACGACGAGGCGATCGAGCGGGCACGGGAAACCGAACGTCGCAGCCGCACCCACGGCCTCGTCGCCGATGAAATGGCGCTGGAGCGTTTCTTTGACGATCTCCTCCCCGCCTCGATCATCTCTGCAGGGCACTTTAATCGCTGGTGGAAGAACGAAAAGCGCCAGAATCCTCATCTTTTGGATTATCCTCCTGAGCTTCTTCTTCCTCGAGGCCTGGGCCAGACCGGAGAGGGCTTCCCTAACCATTGGCAGCAGGGAGAGCTTCGCCTTCCCCTGTCCTATGAGTTCCACCCTGGCTCCCCGCGCGATGGTGTTTCGATGTCCATTCCCGTCGAGGCCTTGGGTCGCGTAAGCGATGAGGGTACCGATTGGTTAGTACCGGGTATGCGCGAAGAACTCATCACCGAGGCAATACGCGCTCTTCCCAAGGCCAAGCGCCGCCTACTTGCACCCGCTCCCGAAGTCGCAAAGAGCCTTGCCACGTGGATTGATGATTTCCGAGACGGCCGAGTAAGTGCTCACAAAGAGCCTGATCACGCACACTCTGGTGAGAGTTCCGCTGGCGCTATTCCTGATAAAGATCCCGCCTCGTTGAGCGCCGCTCTTGGGCGCCTAGCGGCATGGGGACAGAAAACAGGTCAGGGTCGTAGCGATAAGCGCCTGTCCAAGGCCAGTACGTCAACGAAAGACGAACGGGGTCAAGGCCGTGATCTTTCCGCAGCTTCCTCAGTTCAAAGCTCTGATAGGTCCCCGAAATCTTCCACTCAAAATCCCGGTGGAGCCCGCACCGCTACCGCACAGACTCACTCGGCATCCTTCGACGAACTTTTCACGCGTGCAATCCGTGAGCTGCGAGGCGTTGACCTGAGCGATTCTGATATCCACACCATGCGCGACGCACTTCCCGATCACCTGCTCATGACCTTCGTTGTCCACGATCGTCAAGGACGCGAACTGGGAAGCGGGAAAGATCTGGGATATCTCAAACGCACCTTGGCCGGTGCGACCGATAGCGCATTGCGAACGGCCGTTCGCCAAGCATTGACCGAAGCACAAGAACGCAGTGCACATCGCTCAGATGCGAAACCAAAGCCTGAGTCTGGGAGATACTCAAGGACTGCGCCTGGCGAGCAAAAAGCTCGCGCGCAAAGGAAGGAAGCGACGGCCTCGGGAACAATCGATGGTAGCGAGGGCACTCCCGGAAGTGAACTTTTCGCCGACGATCTTGAGGATTTCCCGACCACCCCTTTGCCACCCTCGATTGAATCTCAAGCACAGGGGCTCACAATTCGCGCATTCCCGGCTTTAGTCCCCCAAGGGAAGCCCGAGAATCCGCTGGCAGGTGTGCGTGTCATGGCAAATGCTTCGCAGGCAAGAAGTGAACACGGATTGGGTGTGGCAAACCTCGTCCTACGCCGCGTTCAGCTATCGACCAAGCGCGTCTCAACGCGTTGGAGTGGACGCGAGGCACTCATGCTGACCTCAACTCCCTATCGAAGCAGCGAGGCTCTGATCGCAGATGCGCAGTGGGCAAGCGTGCGCACGCTCACGGTATCTCTGAGCGGAAATCAAGGGCTATGGACGGTACGTAATCGCTCAAGCTTTGACGACCTTTCCCAGCGCGTGAGGGATCTACACGAAGACCAGGTTTATTCGATTATTGAAGTCGTTGTGCGCGCGATGGAATCCTGGGCGCAGCTACAAGATACCCTTGCGACTGCGGATGCACGGGCCTATTGCGCACTCCGCGAGGATGCCGAAAGGGTCGCGCATTCCCTGGTATTTGATGGATTCATTGCAGCAACACCTATTGAGCGCCTTCGTAACCTTCCGCGATACATTCAGGCTCAATCTTTACGCGTCCGTAAAGCTTTGCGTTCACCTTCCGATCTTGCACGTGACGAGGGGTCTGTCCAGGCCCTAGCGCAGGTCGATAACGAGCTCAATGAACTTCGCGAGCTCATGGATACGCGTCCTTTCAACGCGCGCCACGCCAGTGCATTTGAAGAACTTTTGTGGATGCGTGAGGAGCTGCGCGTTTCTCTATTTGCGCAAGAACTGGGGACCGCGCGCAAGATTTCACCTCAACGCATGTTGGCAGCGATTGATCGTCTTCACGAGGCCATATGAAGCGTGAAGACGCACGCGCAATGGCACGTGAATTAATGGATCACCACGGTTTAAGAGACTGGTCGCTGCGATTTGATCGTGCGCGTAGACGCGCGGGGGCATGCGTCCATACACTTCGCGAAATTCGCCTTTCGGGGCCGTTGGTTGACCTCTACGATGCGGAAACGGTACGTGGAGTCATCCTGCACGAAATTGCCCACGCTCTAGTTGGCGCCTCACATCATCACGATGCGATCTGGCAGGCGAAAGCTCGCCAACTTGGTGCCCCCGATAGTGCGCGCTTATCGGCATACTTGCCCTCGCCTCGGCCATCATGGGTGGGAGTATGCCCCGTCTGCGGAACACGGCGGGAACTATATTCAGCTCCCCGACGGGTCACCTCTTGCGGTGCGTGTTCACGCACTTTTGATGCCTCGCGAATCTTTATCTGGTCCCATAAAGGACAACCTCGTCAACCCGGCGGACAGTATGCTCGCCAACTACGCAGTTTGAGACGATACGGTCACCCAAATGGATAACAATGCGTAAACGTACTGACGGGCGTTACCATATGTCCATTCACCTGATCACTTTTGCTGAAGGACGTATACATGTCTGCCTCCACCCCATTCGATGACGGCGCAACGACCAACACTGGCGAAGAACGCGAAAACCTGACCTGGCAAGAGTTCGGCGACGCAGCACGCGAGCTGGCACAGCAGATCGTGAATTCCGGATGGAAGCCCGACCTGATCGTTGCAATTGCGCGCGGTGGACTGATCCCCGCTGGAGCAATCGCCTACGCAATGGGTGTGAAGGCCATCGGAACTATGAACCTTGAGTTCTACACCGGTCTGGGTGAGACTCTGGATGAGCCTCAGGTTCTCCCTCCGCTGATGGATGTTTCGGCTCTGGATGGCAAGAAGGTACTCGTTGTCGATGATGTCGCTGACTCGGGTAAAACCCTAAAGAAGGTTATGGAACTGATCGACGAAGACGGACTGAGCCTTGATGGGAAGACCCACGCAAAGGTCGACGCTCGCTCGGTTGTTATTTACAAGAAGCCTGTCTCGATCATCGAACCGGACTACATCTGGCGAAAGACCGCTCTGTGGATCAACTTCCCCTGGTCAGTTTTGCCTGTGGTCGAGGCCGAGTAACACTCAAATTCGAGCATGAATAATACGGGACTGCGCGCTGCTCGCAGTCCCGTTTCATTAAACGACCGGTATTTTCCAATCGATGCCGGTTACACCGCAATGAGTGGCACATAACTCCCGCTTAAGTCACCCCCAGGCACTTTTCGTCTTCCGTGATCACACGACTCAAAGAAATACGCCGCCGCCCCACATGCCCAGCGAGAATCCTCACTGGCACGACGAATCACAACCGGAAGCACTTCCCCCTGAGAACCCACAGTGAAGAGCTCGTCCTCAAAGAGGACCGCCCACTCCGAGGAAAGAATCCGCACTGCGCTTCCATCAAGGACGATGTGATCAATCTTGGTCATTTCACTGAGCCGCTCCAGAAACCTCGCAAGGTTGCGAACAAAGCTCAAAATCGCCTTTCGGCAGGCCTGATCGCCGCCCTGTGCCATACGAATCAGTTCTTCGATATCACGTGGCCGATCAGTATCACCAGCACTTATACGGGCTGCGCGCGCCTGCCCAATAACGGCTGAAGGAACCAGCGACCCACTGACACATCCGTAATGCCCCTGTGCACATACCGCATTGCTTCCCTCAAGATGAAGGTGAGCAATTCTTCGGTAATTTCCAGCGGGATCAGGGCAAATTGCGCCATTCTTCACTTCAACGTAGCAGACGTTTTCCGCGATCTGAACGATCAGGAAATTATCCAAACGCTGTCCGACACCGTATATGGCTTCGTACCTTGCCAGCCCTTCAAGACTGTTGATAAGAGAAAGCGGAAGTCCGCCCTGTCCAGAGATTGAATCGAGTAGCGGAAAGTCCAACCATCCCAGTTCTTCGACCGTACACCTTCGCCCATCGATCACTTTCCCATCGAGGGATAGGCCAATTCCCTTGATATCCCCATATGAACGAACGCTTTCTGCCATCTCACTGCAGAGAGTGTTAATCGTGGCAAGAATGGCATTCGAATTATTTTCAATGATTCGCGCTCGCTCTTCACGCGCACGCCCAGAGCGATCCATCACAACGGTATGGACCCTTCCAGGCAACAGCGCAATCCCAACAGCACACTCATCAGAGCGCTTGAAATGCGGTATGTGAATCGGCGGCCCCGGAGGGTCGGCAGTCTTCTTGTGAATATCGTATGGCTCCATCGCGCACCTCTTGATAACTTCTTCGTCACCTAGACACGGGCGTACCCAGCGCGCTCAGTGTATACCATGACCACCTATAATTGCTCGGATTTCAACATTATTGGGTAAACCAGGCCCGCATATAACCATAAACATTCGCATTGCCATAGACCGAGCAGTCATTACCGTGTCCCGCAAGCGCCCCCTGGTTGGGAACATAGGGTGTGTAGTTGTACAAACTGGCGGTTGCACGATTAGCCGGAGTGATTTCAACGGATGCGCATTCTTCGGCAGGACCGTAGCGGGCCTCGACCCTTTCTCCCGCACGGAAACGGAAGCGCTCAGGCCTCACGCGATAGATCGCAAACTGGCGCGCGGCGTAATAGACCTGCCGCTGAAAACCTGCATAATCCGGATCACAGGTCGAGTTATCCGGGCAGGCATATCCCATCGCGCTGGGATAGCTAAACCACTGAAACATTCCACCCGACGCGTAGATCAGACCCTGCTCTTTTTGCAGCGTGACCAACAAAACTTGGGGATTTACTCCACATGAACGTGCTGACTGACCAATAATCTGCGCAGCGGTTTCTTCTTCGCCGCCCTGGTATCCCCATTGGCAATACTCATCAGCGGGGAAAGTCTCGGTGACGGCTTTGAAATCCTTCAAACACGGAACATCTTGATCATTCACTCGTCCCGCGCGACAGCCTTCTCCCTTTTCGTTGATAAAAGTAGCGATCTGCTCATCATTCATGGCGCTCGAGTTATCCAGCACAGCATCAGACATGATGTTTTCCGGGGCAAAACCCGAATAGTCCAAAGGAATTCCGCGAGGCGCCTCAGAGGCTGTTTCTTGCGGCTGTTCTTGTGGCGCCCTGTCCGTACAGCCGACTATCCCGATTGTCGAGGCCGCCGCTACACAAAGTGCGACAAGCGCGCCTATGCGCTTGTTTCGTTTCGTCACCGAGTTGCGCTCCTCATGATGTACTCAATGATGGCTGGAGTGCAGTTCTCAATGGTCTCACGAGTGGCCTCAAAATCAGAATAATCACCGTACCAGGGGTCCGGAACATCGAGGTCACGCCCGTGACTAAACTCTTCCCCACTCACCTCAAATTCACGGAACATGCGAATCTTCGGATCGGGCCCTCCTGCAAGCCTTTCAAGGGCGCGAAGGTGGGAGGAAGTCATCGCAAGAATCAGATCCCAACGCTGAAGCTCCCCCACCTCGACTTGGCGGGCTCGGTGCGAGGGAACGCGATATCCGCCCTCTCGCAGCGCTCGCGCAGCACGAGAGTCGATCCCGTGTCCATGCTCTTCATCGCTAATCCCGGCCGAATCAACAACAACATCAAGCCCACGCTGTGCGACGACTTCACGCAGGATTTCTTCGGCCATGACCGAGCGGCAGATATTGCCGGTACACACCATAAGGACGCGATAGGACACGGGATCAGCTCACTTGCTGAAAAGTGAGAGGTAGGCGCAAATGGCCTCGAAGGAGTGGTATGCGGCCTTCTCACCATTCATGTGGAAGTCCTCGTCAGCGCCTTCTCCCGTCAGATCCGAGATCGCACGCAGGCAGATCCAATCCACGCCGTTCGACCAGCACACCTGGGCCATGCCGCACGTTTCCATGTCAACAGCCAGCGCATCGGGGAAGCCGGCGCGGATACGGGCAACGACCTTTTCCGAAGCGAAGGAGTCACCGGTAACGATGCGGCCGGTGCGCACGTGGTGCGGCTGGGCATCGTTGAGACCCGCGAGCGCGTCGATCGCGCGCTGCGAGGAGTGGTAGTCGACGGGCATACGCGGAATCTGACCCAACTCATAGCCGAAAACAGTAGCATCGGCGTCGTTGTAGATTGTGGAGATCGCTCCCGCAATGTCGCCCACTTGGATTCCACCCTCAAGACCGCCCGCGGTACCACCCGCGATCACGATCTTCGGGGTTGCCAGGGTCAGGCCTCGGGCCACTGCTGCTGCCGCGTTCGCAATACCAATACCCGAGGTGATGACGACGACGGTGTGGCCTTCGAGCTGACCAAGGGCGTAGCTCTGCTGGTGATGACCATCGGCGCCAACAACAAGGGTTTCAACCGCAGTAGAACCGGGAAGAGGCGCAAGCGCATCCAAGAAAGGCTGGGCTTCCATCACCATCGCGCACTGAATGAAGGCGTCGACCTCGGGAAGCTGACGCGAAGGGGTCAAGGTCAGGGACATGAGTACCTCTCTGAGAAGTGTCTGGGGGTCGTCAGGTCTGAATGATTACTTTGCTGCCGCGGCATCATCCTGAGTGACAACCAGCCACTTGTCGCGGTGATTCAGGAACTCGCGAACGGCTTCCTGCGCACCTTCTAGGGAGTGGTTTGCACCCCAGCCGCACTGCACCTCGTTTGCGGCAGGAACTTCAGTGGCATTGAGGATATCTTCGAAAGTCGCCTGCAAGATCGGCAGGAACTCCTCAGTCTCAACGCCCAGGAGGAGGGCATAGAAGCCGGTCTGGCAACCCATGGGCCCGAAATCGATGAGCTTATCGGTGTGGTTGCGCATCAGTTCAGCGCTGAGGTGCTCGATGGAGTGAACCGTGGGCATCTCAAGGTGTGCCTTATTGGGCTGGGTAAAACGGACGTCGTACTTGATCAAGACATCGCCACCGGGAAGAGTCTTCCGATCTGCGACGCGGACGTAAGGAGCAAGGACAGTGCGGTGGTCGAGGTTAAAGGACTCAACATTCATGCGTTCACTCATGAAACCCAGTTTATCGGGATTTAGGTGGCGTGCTCGGGCGAGTCTCGCATGCCGCACGTTGTGTAGAACACCATCAATGATGGGCTTTTCGCTGCAAACTCCACTTCATTGCAGCGGAGCGAATGAGTGATCACCGTCGTTCATCTCCAGTTATTTTCAGGCACAATAGAGGCATGGATCTTCAGCCGTCGATTGATGTCACTTCTCCCGATCAGTACAGCGCAGGCACCCCTACACCTGCAGCCATCGTCGCCGGTGAAGTTCCCGCCAGCGAGGCCCCTCGCCCGCTCTCCGCTTTCGATATGTTTTCAATCGGTATTGGTCCCTCTTCTTCACACACGGTCGGTCCGATGCGTGCCGGCCTCGCCTTCTCCACGGAGCTGTGTGCGCTTCCCGATTATTCACATCTGTCTCACGTAACCATCGACCTTTTTGGCTCTCTTGGCGCAACCGGACGAGGTCACAACACCGACCGTGCAGTGCTGCTGGGTTTAGCGGGCTATGACCCGGAAACCGTGTCCATTGAAACAGTTGAGAGTCTGATTCCCCAGATTGCTTCCAGCGGTAGTCTTCCCTTCGCGGGTGGCCGGGAAATTCCTTTTGATATCGAGTCCGATATCCGTTTTCTTCCGCGCACGGTCCTGAGTTACCACGTCAACGCGCTCACAATCACTGCTTACGCAGGAGAGAGCTTGGTCCTTGAGCGCACCTACTATTCGGTGGGTGGCGGCTTCGTTATGGCCCAGACGAATAACGATCCCGAACACCCCGAGATCGCATCCTTGGCCTCTGCACAAGAGACAACGGGAATGTGTACGCCCGCGCCCTATCCCTTCTCGACGGCCGCACAACTTTTGGCGCAATGCGCGTACTCGGGCCTATCCATCGCCGAGGTTGTCCGCGCAAACGAACTTTCTGCGCGTTCCGAGGTGGCTTTGGACGCCTACCTCGACCGGATCGCACACACGATGTTCCACGCGATTGAGGCGGGGATTTCCTCCACCGGTATTTTGCCCGGTGGACTGGATGTTCCTCGTCGCGCGAACGCTTTGGCCGCACAATTGCGCGCGCGCGCTGAAAAGGCTTTTTCAGCAAGTGAGCGCCGAGGCTGGGCCGGGGTTATGCAAGATCCCCTGCGTGCCATGGATTGGGTCAACCTCTACGCTCTGGCGGTGAATGAAGAAAATGCGGCCGGGCACAGGATCGTCACCGCTCCCACCAATGGCGCAGCCGGCGTGATCCCAGCAGTGCTGGGCTACCTCGTTGCTTTTTGTCCCGAGGCCGGAGCGAGTTTCCCCGACTTCTCCCCCTCGAATTTGGCTGGGATTTCAGAGCTCCCTCTGGATGAGTCGTCAGAGTCTGCCAGTTGCCGTCGCGCATCGATTCACGAGTTCTTATTGGCCGCGACTGCGATTGGTGCTTTGATCAAGACGAACGCATCGATTGCCGGTGCTGAGGTTGGCTGTCAGGGAGAGGTCGGCTCGGCCTCGGCAATGGCGGCTGCAGGGCTTGCTCAGGCTCTGGGCGGTACCCCTCAGCAGGTGGAGAACGCTGCTGAGATCGCCATGGAGCATTCTCTGGGATTGACCTGTGATCCCGTTGGTGGGCTTGTTCAGATCCCCTGTATTGAGCGCAATGCGATTGCTGCTGTTAAGGCAATTAACGCTGCTCGCATGGCCCTGTGGGGCGATGGCCGCCACACCGTGTCCCTGGATGTCGCCATTGAGACAATGCGTCAGACAGGGAACGACATGCTCTCAAAGTACAAGGAGACCTCAGCGGGCGGCCTGGCCGTCAACGTTGTGGAGTGTTGATCGCAGTTTCTTCGCCGTTTTCGCTTGCTGCAGATGCTTCTGCTACTGCGGCTGCTTCAGCCTCACGCTTCTTACGGTTCTTGCGGGCAAAGCCCCATAGGACTGCAGTCGTCATGAGCACGGCAATAATGCCGACAACGACGGCAATCATCCAGGTCTGAACGACTGCGGGTTCAACCTTTGCTGATTCTGCAGCAACTTGCTGATCATCCATGGGAACGCGCTCACCGGTGACGAGCAGTCGGTGAGTATTGATGCCGTAGGGCGTACAGGTAATCAGAGTTGCAAGGTCTTTTCCTGCAACCTTGTTCAGGCTCTCTGTTTCATTGGGAAGAACAGTCCGAATATCAGTGACCTTGTATTTGAGGTGACGGCCTAGAACTTCAATGTAGAAGACATCGCCGACTTTAACGCGGTTGAGGTGATCGAACATGGTTGCACTGCCCAGTCCCGAGTGGCCGGTAAGAACTGTGTGAGTTCCTTCGCCACCAACGGGGAGCGCAGTTCCAAAGAGGTGTCCAACGCCTTTTTCAAGAGTTGAGGTTTCGGTGCCGTGATAGATCGGAAGGCTGATGTCGGCCGAAGGGACCTTAACAGTTGCCATCACGGGGTTGACGTTAAGTTGTGAGAGGTAATCGGAGTATTGGGGAGTGTTGGGCCGCTGAGATTCCAACCAGGGGTCAAGGATGGGTGCTTCGGCAGCGTGGCGGTTGTATTCGTCAGCGCGCGCGAGTTCATCTTTTAGTACATCGGGACCAAGGTTGGTTTGTTCGGCGCTGAATGCTTTGGCAATGCGCTGTTGTTCGAGATTGTTCTGATAGGTCGCGATAACGGGGTAAAGCAGAACCAGAATCCCCAGCACCAGCAGAACGGGCGGAAGAATTGTGAAGAGGCGACGGCGGTGTTGGGCCTTGCGAATGCGTTGACCACGTTCTTCCGCAGTTTCAGGTATCTCGTCCTTAACCTGGGTATTTGAGAGGCTGTCGTCTGCGTGGATCTCGTTCTCGCTCATGAGTCGCCTTTTAAATGGGGGTTGCGTTGATTGTATAGAAACGGGTGCGGGAAGACCCACGGGTCTTCCCGCACCCGGCTGTT
>OCPI01000301.1_pt1 | contig 22500 bp, 13 predicted proteins | sample 1476291 | NCBI WGS metagenome assembly OCPI01 (sample SAMEA2580054, study PRJEB22360) | human gut metagenome | reverse complement strand
CGTCGGAGGCCCCTCCCCGGCCGCGGCGGGGAGGCGTACGGCAGCCGTGACGGCCACAGCCAGGCGCTGGATCTGACACCCGCCCAGGGCGGCTTCGTGGAGATGCAGTTCTTGGAGTCCGGCACGTACACGTTCGTGAACCACTCCTTCTCGCAGATGGAGCGCGGTGCCGCCGGCAAGATTGTGGTGACCGACCGCTAGGCAACCTCGCAAGCTGAGTTCCTCGCGGCAGCGGGATTTGTGTGGCCCCGCCGGGTGCATCCTCGGATACGCCTGGCGGGGCCTTCTGCTATCCGGGGGCGCTTCCCGGGCGGTTTTCCTTTCTCAAAGGCAGGCATCCGGACTGTTTGCGCCGGGCCGGGATGGGGTTCGTATTACGCGCTGACTATGGTTTTAACCTCATCCGGGGGTATTTTGTCGGTATCTGCGGTACGGGTACGTTAGTCTGGATGGATGGCACATAGCACTTCGGGCGCCCCTTCCGAGCGTAACGCTACGAGCGCCTCCAACCACACTTCCGTTTCGGCGGATCAACAGATTTCTTCCCCTCGGCCGCGTAGGGCTTTTCCCTTGCGATTCCTGGCCGGGGCTCTCGCGCACTGGCAGATTATTGCTTCGGCGGTTCTGCTGAGCGGAGGTGTCGCCGGTTTGGCGGCCACCTACGATAATTATTGCGGCATGACGGAGCTGTCCTACGCGCCCGCCGCTCTGCAAAGCGATTTTGAGCAGGGCGCTAAGGTGTCGGGTTTCCGGGCGGGTGTCATGGCCGCGCAGATTGAGACTGAGAGCCACTGGCGCGTGGGCGTTGAGTCCCATCAGGGCGCTAAGGGTATTGCACAGTTTACCGATGAGGCATGGAACGCCGAGCACTACAGTTTCGGTAACGGCGGTAATGTTCTGAACCCGCACGATGCGATTGCTGCGCAGGCACGTTATTTGGCTGAGTTGCGTACTCGCTTGGCAAAGTACGCCTCTTCCGAGGACCAGTTGCAGGATGTGGTGCTCGCCGGCTATAACGCAGGCCCGGGGTCTGTGGAGAAGTACGGCGGTGTTCCTCCGTTTGAGGAGACTCAGAATTATGTGAAGTCGATTCGTGAACTATCGAATTCGAAGTACAAGCTGACCTGCGCTCCCGAGTACCAGTTCAAGCAGGCAAAGTTGAAATTTGTGAACGGTGTGACTCCGGCGATGGCTGGTGTTCATGCGGATGGTACGGCTCTGTCTCCGGAGGAGTCGGCATCGGCTACAGCGGAGGCTTCTACTTCGGCCTCAGCGAGTGCTTCGGCTCGTCCGTCTGCGAGCGGTTCTGCGGGTTCTTCTGAGAAGCCTCCGGCAACGAGTTCTAGCCGCTAAATTCAGCTTTCTAGATAGTCCACTAGGCTATATAGCCGTTAAGGAATATTCCGTTTTATCTATAGTGCGCGGCTGATATCGACCACCACTACCCCTACTATTCACTCTTAACAGCGCGAGGCGCCGAACCCCAGCAAAGGGTTCGGCGCCTCTTGCATTATGCTACAGCATCCGGCTCATTCCGCTCGGGCAATACTACCGGTGCTCATCACGCTTTAGTTGAAGATAGCGCGCACGACCGAGTAGCCAGAGACCGGGTACACGGCGTTCACAGTTGCGGGCTTCTCGCTCTCGTCCGCAATCTCGATGGATTCGGTGCCGCGCAACAGCTCTTCCATCAGGATGCGCAGTTCCAGGCGTGCCAGGGGCGCACCGGGGCAGACGTGGACGCCGTCACCGTACACGAGGTTGCGGGACTGGTCGCGGTGCGGGTTGTAGGTGAGGGCGTCTTCGAAGGCGTCCTCGTCGCGGTTTGCGCTTGCCCAGTTGATGGTCACGCGGGAGCCGGCGGGCAGGGTGCGGCCGCCAAGTTCGGTGTCCTCGGTGGTGATGCGGCGGTTGGTGACGAGGGTATCTTCAAGTCGCATGATTTCTTCAACGGCGAGGGCGATTTCGCTACGGTCATCGATAGCGTTGCCGTCGGAGAGAGATGCACGCAGACGGTCCTGCTCGGCACGGTTGCGTGCCAGGAAGTTCACGAATACGCCCACGGTTGCGGAGACGGTGGAGAGCTCGCCCACGGTCCAGTTACGGATGAGGCTGACGATCTCTTCGTCGGTCATGGTGCGGGGCTCTTCGCCGGGCAGGTCCACAATGTCGGTGAGCAGCTCGGCGGTGACGTCCTTGGGGTTGCCCGCTGCGGCGTCCTCACGGCGCTCATCGAGCAACTGGCGGATGTAACCGTCGAATTCGAGGGCGACCTTAGCGATTTCTGCGCGGTCACGGCGCAGGGTGGCCACGCGGTTCTTTTCGATCCACTCGGTGAGGGGCTGCTCGAGGCATGCGGGCCAACCCATGAAGGCGTTCTGTACGCGCATTGCGTAGGCCTGGCCGAAGCCCTGCATGACGTCTACCTCTTCGCCGCGGGGCAGTTCTGCGATGAGGGCCTTCACGGCCTCGCGGATGACGGGGGCGAAGGGGGCCAGGCGTTCGGGGGTGAAGTACTTGTCGTTGATTGCGCGGAACGCGGTGTGCACGGGGGCGTCCATGCCGTTGGGGACGGCGATGTGGCGGTTGGAGACCACGTTGGAGTAGATTTCGGGGTGGTCGAGAACGTGCTGCACATCGGCGTTCTTGAAGACGGAGTATCCCATGAATTCGTCGTGGGCGACGGGGCAGCGGCGGCGCATTGCGTCGTATGCTGCTACCTGGTCCTTCTGGACCTCTTCGCTACGCAAATCCCAATCGTTGTGTACGTTCTCAGTCATAGTTCACCTGTATTCCATTAGAGTCATGTGTATTGCACCGGGTGACGATACGTTCCGGTGGCTGCGCGGTGTGTGCTCGCGTAGTCCAAGCATATATTTCGGTGCTTTGTAGTCAATAGTACCTTCTTGAAGGTAGCACCTTGCGGGCGGGGTTTCAGGGTAGGGGTTCCTTGCTTCTCGTTCAATGAACAGTCGCTTCGCTTGCGCCGAACGGATTATGTGGATTAAGTCTCTTATTTTGGGTTTACACAACGACATTTACGGCGTGCTGAACCGAGCATTATAAATAAAGGACCTTGTGGGAGGCTTTTATGGATTATTCGCAAAAAATATAAAAAAATTTTGCGACACGCCCGAGGGATGAGCTTCCCAGAGGCACCCCGGGTAGCCATCACGGCCGGGTGCCGGGGGTAGCCTCAGAACCCTATACCCTACAGGCCGCGGTAAACCTCTCGCCGATGCCCGACTCGGAAGACCTCAACAACAACCGCACCGTTATCAATGGTGTACAGAATGCGGTAATTCCCTACTCGTGCCCTGTATCCTTCTTCACCCTGCAGCCCCTTGAACGGAACCTACACAGGAACTATCCTCGGAGCTAACGCATAAACCCCAGAAAGGAACCAGTCATGACTGTCACCACTCACCGGACTCGTTCCAATGTCACGACTCTTAAAGAACTCCGCGACAACCTCGGAACCAAAGTCAACGAAGCCGTGTTCTCCGGCGAACGTCCCCTCATCAGCCGCAACGGAAAGACTGTTGCCGCGCTTATCTCCTACGAGGATTTGAAGCTTCTTGAAGAGTACGAAGAGCTCCTCGACATTGAGGCTCTTCGCAAGGCACGCGCCGAAGATGACGGCTACCGCATCGGCCTCGACGAGTTCCTTGAAGAGAACCCTGCAGACTAATCTCTCAACACATAGTGCAAGGCGGGCGGCACCTCCCCAGTGGAAGTGCCGCCCGCCTCATTCATGCCTAAAAACCTGCGGGGTTTAGCGCCCGCGTGCGAAGGGATAGGCGCTGCCGTCCATCACGCCGCGCTCCACCTGCTCCAAGCTCACGCCGCGAGTCTCCGGCAGGTTGCGGAACATCAGCAACGCAATGACCACGTTCACCACGGCAAAGCCAATGAAGGAGCCGGTCAGACCGACCGCGCCCAGAATCACGGGGAACGCCAGCGACAGCACACCGTTCATCATCCAGCCGCTAAACGCCGAAATGCCCATACCCGCCGCACGCACACGCAGCGGGAACAGCTCACTCATAATCACCCACGTCGACACGTTCAGGCAGGTCTGCATTGCACCCACAAAGCAGACGATGAGCACCAGCAGAATCCAGGGACGCGCCGCGTTATCGGCGGGCAGCAGCATGGATGCGCCCGCAATCAGCACGTGGAAAAACGCGGTCGAACTATAACCGGTAATGACCATGACGCGGCGCGGTACACGCTCCATCAGGCGCAGCGACAGGATGGAGCCGAGCACCGCGATCGTACCCGGCGCAATGTTCGCGATGAGCGCCGCGGATTCGCTGAAACCGGCTTCTTTGAGCACCTTAATGCCGTAGTACATGATCGAGTTGATGCCGGTCAGCTGCTGGCCCGCGCCGACCAGAATACCGACGAGCAGGATGCGCACAAACCAGCCGCGCACGCCCACGCTTTCCTTAGCCGCCGCATCGTTCTGGGTGGTCGCCTCCGCCTGCAGGGTGCGTTCAATATCGGCAATCTCAGCTTCGGCACGTTCGGTGGAGCGGATGCGCTTCATAACCTCCAGCGCCTGCTCACGCTTGCCGACGCGCAGCAGCCAGCGCGGCGACTCGGGCACTCGCAGCATGCCGACGAACAGGCCGAGGGCGGGCAGGGTGCAGATGGCGAACATCCAGCGCCACACGCCGTCGTGCTCGCCCCATACGTTGCCGATGAGGGCGTTCACGATGAACGCGGCAAGCTGACCGCCCACGACCATGAGCTCGTTGCGGCCGGAGAGGGAGCCGCGAATTTCGTAGGGTGCGAGCTCTGCGAGGAACACGGGCACCACGGCGGAGGCGCCACCGACCGCCAGGCCGAGCAGGGTGCGCCCGGTGATGAGCACGACGACGTTGGGTGCAAACACGCAGGTCAGGGCGCCAATAAAGAAGATGGTGGAGAGCCCAATGATGGTGATTCGGCGGCCGTACCGGTCAGAGATGCGGCCGCATCCGAGCGCGCCGATAGCGGCGGCGAAGGCGAGCGATCCGGTGACCCAGCCTTGGGCGGTGGAGTCCATGCCGAGTTCGCGACTCATGGGTTCGAGCGCGCCGTTGATTACTCCGGTGTCGTAACCGAAGAGTAGTCCACCGAAGGTGGCGATGAGTGCAATGATGCCGAGGTAGCGGCTGTGCTTCCCGGTGCCCAGAGGGGGCAGGATGGAGGCGGTGCTCTGTGCGCTCATGGTGTCCTTTGATGTGCCGGTGGCGGGTGGCTGCGCCGGGTTGGCTCCAGGCGGCAGGGGTGGGTACATAGGTAAGGTGAGGTGCGTCAGGTTAGACACACCTCACCTAATCCTAGCGAAAACGTTCGGCGGGTGATATTTATTTCTCACCGCGCATATTTTTCAGCATATTTTACGGCCATTCGGTGCGACCGCCTGAGTGCCCCTGTGAGAAGGAGCCGGAGTTTAGAACAGTGCAATCTTCTCGGGTGCCGGGAAGATGGCGTCCAGGGCGGCGAGGTCCTCAGCGTCGAAGCGCAGGCATGCCGCCTGTGCGTTGGCACGTACCTGCTCGGCGCTGGTCGCACCGGCAATGACGGAGGTGACCGGCGACTGCTGTGCGAGCCAGGAGAACGCAGCCTGCACCTCGGTGATGCCGCGCTCGGTGCAGAAGGTGTGGAAGGCTTCGAGCTGGTCCCAGTTGGCGGCGTCGAGCACGTTCTTCTTGGAGTGGGACAGGCGCGAACCGGCGGGAATGTTGTCGCGGCGGTACTTGCCGGTCAACAGGCCGTTAGCGAGCGGGAAGTACGGCAGCACGCCCATGCCGAAGTGCCGTGCGGCGGGCAGGATTTCGAGTTCTGCGCGGCGGTCGAGCAGGTTGTAGTGGTTTTCAGCGACGATGAACCGTTCGGTGCCGAGTTCGTGGGCGCGGTGTTCGGCGTGGGCGAGCTGCCAGCCGGAGAAGTTGGAGTGGCCCAGGTAGCGGACCTTGCCGTCGCGTACGAGCTGGTCGAGGGCGCTGAGGGTTTCTTCGATGGGGGTGTTGGGGTCGGGGCTGTGGTAGAAGTACAGGTCGATGTAGTCGGTGCCGAGGCGGCGGAGGGACCCTTCGACGGCACGTATGATGTAGCGGCGGGATCCGCGGGCGTTGCGGTCGTTGCCGTTGAGGTCGCCGACGGGCAGACCGAATTTGGTGACGATGGTCAGTTCGTCGCGGTCGAGGCCGAGCTGGGTGAGGGCGGTGCCGAACATGGTTTCGGAGAGGCCGGGTTCGGCGCCGTAGAGGTCGGCGATATCGAAGAAGCTGATGCCTGCGTCGACTGCGGCGGCGATGACTTCGTTGGTGCCTTCTTGGGTGCGGGTGGGGGTGCCGGGGCGGCCGAGGTTGTTGCAGCCGATGCCGACGCTGGGTACGACGAGGCCGGAGTTGCCGAGCCTGCGGTAGACGGGGGATTCAATACGTTCCATGCTTTTAACTCTACGTTGTGCGGGTATGTTGCGAGGTTATTTCCCCTTCCAGTTGGGAGGCGAAGAGCTTCCTGAAGCGTGATGTAGGGTCGGTCGTTAGGTCCCGGTAGGTTCCTTGCTCCACCACACACCCACCATCCAACACCACCACCGAATCAACACCACGCAACGTCCACGCACGATGAGACACCAACACCACCAAACGCCCAACAGCAGCCACCTTCAACCGAGCAAAAATCTCCTCCTCAGTCTCAGCATCCACAGCACTGGTCGGCTCATCCAACACCCACACCGGCGCATCCCGAAGAACCACACGCGCCAACGCCAAACGCTGCCACTGACCACCCGAAAGACCAACACCACCAAACGACTCACCCAACTGAGCATCCAAACCACCCTCAAGACCACGCACAAAATCATCAGCACAAGCCACCGACAAAGCCGACCACAAATCAGCATCACCAAGACGCTCAACAGCCTCCTGCGGCAAACCCAGAAGAAGATTTTCACGCACAGTCAGTTCATAACGGCCGTAGTCTTGACTCACCAAACCAACATTTGCAAACATGTTGTATTTACTCTCAGAAGAAGCACCCTTATACGTTATGCTCCCCTGGGCAATTGGTGTAATTCCAAGAATTGCATTTATTAGCGTTGTTTTTCCCGCGCCCGAGGCACCAACTACTGCAATCATTTGATTATTCATCAGCTCAAGATTAATATCTTTAAGCGCAAAAGACGACGCGCCCTCATACTGAACGGATACATCTTTGCATATAATTTTTGAAATATTTTCACGGTTAGGGTTAGAAGTTTTTATCTCAGAAGCATGGTCGTAAGTATCAGAGTCGCATACCCTTCGGAATTGCTGAACAGATAATGCTCCATTAATAATCTGACCAAATGAATATCCCACCTCTTGGGTCGCGTCAACACAGGCAATGATGCCAATCAGCGATCCGGCCACATACGATATATCGGCGCCTGAATCCACAAGGAAGTACAGGGACGCAAAGAGTAAGACAGAGCAGAGTAGCCCTGCAACTATGGAGACGATTCCTCTAACACTTTCAAGGCTCAATTCCCTACCGGCTGCCCGGCGTCGCCAGGACACGGCGCGTTGCGAGAAAAATCGGGAGGCTCTCATGAGGTGAAGTTCTTGGGCTCGGCTCTGAGCCATCAGATTGTCTAGATAGTAGTTCTCTACCCGATAATCCTCGTACATTAGGGTGTATATGGCGTAATCACGTTTAGCGAGAATCACCATTGCAATGGCTAGGGGCAATGAACACAGTGCCGCAAAAATTGCTGCCACAATGCTGACGTTCGCAATATTAAGACAGAGAAGTAACACCATTGCGAAGGCACTCACCAGTGTCATAACTGACATGGTGTGAACCTGCAATTCCTGTTTTGATATTGCCTCTCTAGCAGCACGTATATCTTCCTGTGATTTTGTGCTACCTATATTAGACAACGGAAATGTAGATAACCTGTTATTTAACATGCAGTGAACCCGATAGTTCACCTTTGACTTGAGGATCAGCATGTTACTTATTACCCAACGTTGAGCAATAATATTAATTCCAACAACAATGGCAAGAGCAACGATATAAATCCAGGCCGCGCCACCATTTGAACCGCTCAAAGCTGACACCGTATTACCAATCAGCAAGGATTGGCTCAGGGGAATGCAGGCAATGACGGTTAGTGATAGGGCGGCGCTCACTAGGGTCCCAGGACAGGTTTTCCAGGCTAGGCGGAAAGACCAGAGTATAGAAGAAAATAGATTTTTCATTCTCACCACGCTCACAAAGTCATATTGAACTCATCATTGGGTCCTGAAACTCCTCGATGAGCGGACATTGAAACACTATCCGTGCCTCATTAGTTATTAGTTACCCTACCTCTCACTGAAAGATAAAACACACATATTCGCGCGTGTCCAAGAATATTAAGCAGACGTATCTGCGATAGTGCCAGGCATCCAGGGGTCAGCCGACACCCCTACCAGCAACACCCCCAGCCGCTCTTCGTCATAGTCAGTCATATTAAGTTCATATTTCGGTGACTCGTCATCTCTCGACATATTGGGCCATCATTCCCCGAAATTCTTGCGCACCCTCCAAAACGCCCGGTACAGTGAAGGCGTTATCTATCAAGAGCGACCGAGAGATCTGGCTCGTAGACGTCGCAGCAACCTCGCCAGTATCCCCCACCGTCACGGTGCAGGGTACGGACAAGGTGCTCCCGCCAGAACCGATAGAGAAGAATACCCTTCGGCACCCCACGATGGGCCGTACCCGCAAACCGGTACAGCGCATCCTGCAGAAGAATTCACGCACCCTCCCGGTGCGTATCTATCGGGTGAACACGAAGGATGGTTATGACGACAGTTCACCCGGCTCTTTCTTTTGAGCTGTTCCCTCCGCGCTCACACGCGAGTTGCGAGTCACTAATTCGCACCATCGCAGAACTCGAGAGCACTAACCCCGACTACGTGTCGGTCACCTACTCCGGTGACGCAAAACGCCGCCAGAAGACCCTCGCCCTGCTCGACTACCTGGTACACGAAACCTCCCTCACCCCGCTGGCTCACCTGATTTGTGCGGGCCACTCGGTGCACGAGCTGGAGCGTGCAGTCCGCCTGATTCTGGGCCTGGGCGTGCGCGGCTTCCTGGCTCTTCGCGGCGACATTCAGGAAGGTCAGGTTTCTGAACTTCCTTTCGCCCGCTACCTGGTAGAGCTCATTCGCCGCGTTGAGCGTGAAGACTTCGCCCACCTGGCAGCTGGCAAGGTGTCTATTGGTGTGGCGGCGTACCCGCAGAAGCACCCCGAGTCCGCATCCCTGTTGCAGGATATTGAGATTCTGCTGTCCAAGCAGCGTGCCGGCGCGGACTTCGCCATCACTCAGGTGTTCTTTGAGGATGAGCGCTACAGCGCCCTAGTCGATTCGGCACGCCTGGCAGGTGTGGACATTCCGATTATTCCGGGCATCATGCCGGTAACCTCACTGAAGCGCCTACAGAACCTCTGCCAGATGGCGGGCATGGAAGTCCCGACGGACCTCGCCTACGCCCTAGAGACAGCAACCAGCAGCGCAGAGTTGCACCACATCGGCGTGGACTACGCGCTGAACCAGTGCCGCGCCGTGATGGATGCGGGCGCACCGGGCCTGCACTTCTTCACCTTCAACGAGCATGCCGCGGTGCTGGATGTTCTGGACCAGCTGGACCTGCCCCGATACAGCAACCGTTTCTCCCAGTCCCTGAGCGAGCTGGAATTCGCCTAAACGCGACCCGCTCCACCCGGCGCGGATGCGCCACCCAAGTTTCCCCCAAAGTACCCCGGGAGCGTCCCGCGGACCTAGGCCCCATCGACGGGGCCGGCAGTGCCCGCTGATTCTCCCATTTCTATCCCCAGTAAAGGAATATGCACTATGTCTAACGTTGCTTTCCCCGCCGCAACTATTGTTGGCTACCCCCGCGTGGGCCGCTTCCGTGAGCTGAAGAAGGCTCAGGAGGCTTTCTGGAAGGGCAAGGCCACCCTGCAGGAGCTGCAGGACACCGCCGCTGACGTGCAGCGCACCTACTTCGAGCGCGTGACCGCCGCGGGCCTGAAGGCTGATAACTACTCGATTCCGGCGACCTTCTCCTACTACGACCAGGTGCTTGATGTGGTTCGCCTGTTCACCCTGGTTCCCGAACGTCTGGCTGAGGCTAAGGATGCACGCGGCCTGCTGGATCTGCCCGGCTACTTCGCACTGGCGCGCGGTACCGAGACCCTGCCTCCTTTGGAGATGACTAAGTGGTTCGACACCAACTACCACTACCTGGTGCCCGAGATTGGTGCCGGCACCGAGATTAAGCTGAACCTTGAGGCTATTGACGAGCAGCTTGAGGTCGCAAAGCAGGCTGGTGTGAAGGTTCGCCCGCAGATTGTTGGCCCGCTGACCCTGCTGCTGGGCGCTAAGGCCGAGCAGGGTTCCGCCGAGGACTTCGCACCCATCGACCGCTTGGACGAGTTCGTTGCAGCGTACGCTCAGGTGCTGGAGCAGCTGGCTGAGCGCGGTGTTGAGTGGGTTCAGCTGGACGAGCCGGGCCTGACCGTGGACCGTGCCGACAACGCGAAGGTTGCCGAGCTGGCCGAGCGCACCTACCGCGCCCTGGCCGCCGCCGAGAAGCGCCCGCAGATTCTGGTGACCAGCCCCTACGGTTCCCTGCGTGAGAACCTGCCGGCACTGCTGGGTACCGGTGTTGAGGCCCTGCATCTTGACCTGGTGCACGGCGTGTACTCGAAGGCTGAGCTTGAGTCTGTTTCTGCCGCCGGCGTGCACCTGGTTGCCGGTGTTGTGAACGGCCGCAACGTGTGGCGTGCCGACGTTCGTGCCGCGCTGAAGACCCTGGAGGCGCTGCCCGGCGCATCCGAGGGTGCCGTGTCGGTGGCTTCTTCGACCTCCCTGCAGCACGTGCCGCACGACCTGGCTCTGGAAGACCCCGCCGAGGTTCCCGTGGACGGCCTGGCCTTCGCCGATCAGAAGGTCGCTGAGATTGCCCTGCTGGCTCGTGGCCTGGCTGAGGGTGAGGCCGCTGTTGAGCCGGAGCTGAAGGCTGCTGACGAGGCGCTGGCTCGCTTCGCCGCTGACCCGCGCAAGCACAACGACGAGATTCGTGCCCGCGCCGCAGCTGTGACCGCTGAGGACTTCAACCGCCCGACCATTGATGTTCGCCGTGCGGCTCAGGCCGACCTGAACCTGCCGAAGCTGCCGACCACCACCATCGGCTCCTTCCCGCAGACCGCTGAGATTCGCCGCCGCCGTGCGGAGGCTCGTGCGGGCAAGATTTCCGCTGAGGAGCTGAACGGCTTCCTGCGTGACGAGATCGCCTCGGTTATCGCACTGCAGGAGGAGCTGGGTCTGGACGTGCTGGTTCACGGTGAGGCTGAGCGTAACGACATGGTTCAGTACTTCGCTGAGAACTTCGACGGTTTCGCAACCACCCGCCACGGCTGGGTTCAGTCCTACGGTTCGCGTTGCACCCGCCCCTCGATCCTGTTCGGTGACGTGAAGCGTCACGGTGAGGGTCTGCGCGGTGAGGCGTTCACCGTTCCGTGGAGCTCCCACGCACAGTCGCTGAGCGACAAGCCGGTCAAGGGCATGCTCACCGGCCCGGTGACGATTCTGGCGTGGTCCTTCGTGCGTGACGACCAGCCGCGCCGCGAGACCGCTAACCAGGTGGCTCTGGCTCTTGCCGACGAGATTGCCGACCTGGAGCAGGCGGGCATCCGCATCATTCAGGTGGATGAGCCGGCTCTGCGCGAGCTGCTGCCCCTGCGCCGCGACGAGCAGCCGCAGTACCTGGACTGGTCGGTGAATTCCTTCCGCCTGGCAACCAGCGCGGTGAAGGATTCCACCCAGATTCACACCCACCTGTGCTACTCGGAGTTCAACGAGATTATCGACTCGATTAACGCTCTGAACGCTGACGTGACCAGCATTGAGGCGGCTCGTTCGCACATGGAGCTGCTGGCTGACATTCCGGAGAGCTTCGTTTCCGGTCTGGGCCCGGGCGTGTGGGACATCCACTCCCCGCGTGTTCCTTCGCAGGATGAGATTGAGTCCCTGCTGAAGGCTGCGATTGGTTACGGCACCATTGCTGACCTGTGGGTGAACCCTGACTGTGGTCTGAAGACTCGTGATTACGAGGAGACCAAGCAGTCTCTGCGTCACCTGGTGGATGCCACCAAGGCGATTCGCGCATCCCTCTAGGAGGCGCCTATTGGTTCCGCTGCCTGCTGCGGGTTGACCGGATGATGGTTTGCTCGCGGTGATTCGCGGCAGGTGGCGGCGGTTCGGCTTCCCGCCGGTATGCGTACCGACTGCACGCCGAACTTTTGGGGATAGATAACGGGTCCGCTCGCACGGCTTCTTCTGCACCGTGCGGGCGGACTTTTTTGTGTAGTATGTGGGCGCTAACTGTTGGTGAGGCAGGTGTCTGCCGGGGTGTTTGTGGTGTGCTGATATAGGGGTGTTCAAATGGTTTTTTATTTGAACTTAGGGTATAAATTACTCTAAATTTAAGTGTGGTCTGACCATAATATACATTTGCTCAACGAGGAAAGTATTTATATTCATTGCAGCACTTGTGGCACTGTTGCCCAGTAGACAGATGTACATCACACAAATTTAGCACTTCCCTGTAATTCCGGGGCAAAAACAGTATTAAAAGAATAATCACTCTGAATATCTGTTCATCCTAGTGAACATTATACTGAAAACATTCTCATTAAATTAGCATTTTTATAAGAATCCGTTTTTAGAATTCCAGCATGACTACTACCGCTTCATCAAAGAAGAAGAAGGGTTCTGTACCCCGCTGGCTCGCGATTCCGGCACCCAAGCCTCAACTGGACGAGGCAGAAGTTTCTGCAAAGTACCCGCGCATGCGCCTGCAGGTCTTCATGGGTATTTTCATCGGTTACGCGACCTTCTACCTGATTCGTAACAACGTCCCGCTGGTCACCCCGATTCTGACCAAGGAACTCGGCTTCAGCAACGCCGCAATCGGCGCGCTGTCCACGGCACTGCTACTCGCCTACGGCTTCAGCAAGTTCCTCACCGCAATGATTTCCGACCGCTCGAATGCGCGTCTGTTCCTGCCCATCGGCCTGGTGCTTTCGGGTGTTGCAAACATCCTGCTGGCGCTGACCGGCTACATGGGTGAAGGTGCCGGCGCGACGGGCTACGCTGCCGCTATCGCCTCCATTATGGCGACCATCATGGTCTTCAACGGTGTCTTCCAGGGCATGGGTTGGCCGCCCTCGGGCCGTGTGCTCGTGAACTGGTTCTCCACCAGCGAGCGCGGCACGAAGGTTTCCTGGTGGAACACCGCCCACAACGTTGGTGGTGCGCTGTCCGGTCTGCTGGTTGCCTGGGGCTTCTCCATGTTCGGCAAGACCTGGGAAGTTGCCTTCTGGTTCCCGGCTGTTATCAGCTTCGTTCTGGCGTTCGTCGCATGGCTGCTGATTCGTGACAACCCCGAGGCGGAGGGCCTGCCCACCGTTGACGTGTACCGCAACGACCCGCACAAGGTTGAGTCCACCGCTGAGGATCGCGCAGAGTCCACTTGGACCACCATCCGTAAGCACGTGCTGACCAACTCGACCATGGTGTACCTGGCTCTGGCAAACGTGTTCGTGTACACCCTGCGTTACGGCGTGCTGGTGTGGGCGCCGAAGTACCTGCACGATGTGCGCCACGCTTCCCTTGAGGGTGGTATTGCGGGCTTCTCGATTCTGGAGCTTGCCGGTATTGGCGGCACCGTGCTGTGCGGTTACGTTTCTGACCGCATGTTCAAGGGTCGCCGCTCCCCCGCGGGCATCCTGTTCCTGATTGCAACCGTCGGCGCGATTCTGCTGTACTGGCTGCCTTCTTCGGATGCACCCCTGTGGATTGCTTACGTTGCGTTGGCTCTGATTGGTGGCCTGATTTACGGCCCGGTCATGCTGATTGGTCTGCAGGCTATTGACCTGTCCCCCTCGCACGTTGCGGGTACCGCTGCGGGCTTCACCGGCCTGTTCGGTTACGCGCTGGGTGCAACTCTGGCTTCTGCCGGTATCGGCATTATTGTTGACCACTGGGGTTGGGGCACCGCGTTCGTCTTTATGATTGTGTGCTCGGGTCTGGCGGTTCTGTTCCTCTGGCTGGTTAACGGTGCTGAGAAGCGCATAATGGCTGAGCGTGCAGAGAAGCTGGCGGCGAAGGCTCAGGCTTAAGCGAATAGTGCTTCTTCTTTCCTGAACTGCTCAACAGTTCGGGGGTAGATATTAACCCGCCTGTACGGTTGTGTGACCGTGCGGGCGGGTTTTCTGCATCCTGGGAGGGCACCGCTCTCTCTGCCACCCGGATAGCCCACTGAGGAGCACCTGTACCGGTGAGCCAGCATCTGGTGCCGCGCCGGGCATCCTGTGGCTTGAGGGCGTAAGAACATAGAATGGAACTATGACTACTAACTCTGGAATCACTAAAGAATGGGTGGATGAAACCGTCAAGCCGGGCGACGATTTCTTCCGCCACGTCAATGGTAAGTGGCTAGCAACCCACGAAATCCCGGCGGACCGCCCCAAGGATGGCGGCCTGTACACCCTCCGTGATAACGCTGAGAAGCACGTGCGTGAGCTGGTGGAAAAGATTGCGAAGGAGCAGCCGGAATCTCGCATCGGCGCGCTGTACAACTCCTTCATGGATGTTGAGAAGATTGAGGCGGACGGCCTGGAGCCGCTGCTGAAGGAAATCGCCCCGATTCTGAACTCGGCAACCCCCTCCCACCTGGCTGTGACCCTGGCGCTGCTGTCTCGTGCGGGTCTGCCGCAGCTGTTCGCCTGGTACACCAGCAACGACCCGAAGGACCCGAAGAATTACACGTTCTTCCTGTACCAGTCGGGCCTGGGTCTGCCGGATGAATCCTACTACCGTGAAGAGAAGCACGAGCAGGTGTGCGCGGCGTACGTTGAGCATATTGCCCGTATGTTCCAGCTGACCGATCTGGCTGAGGGCTTCGGCCTGACTCCGGAGCAGGCGGCTCAGCTGGTGTTCACTCACGAGTCGGAGCTGGCTCGCCTGCACTGGAACGTTGTGGAGAACCGCGACGCGGAGGCAACCTACAACCCGTACCAGGCGACCGAGCTGGACGAGAAATTCCCCGGCTTCCCGTTCTCCCAGTGGTTGCTGGCTCTCGGCGCTGACCCGGAGACCCTGGGTCAGGTTATTGTGGGTCAGCCGTCCTTCTTTGAGGGTGCGGCGAAGCTGTTCACTTCCATTCCGCTGATGAGCTGGAAGCTGTGGGCTGTGTGGACTGTTCTGCGTTCGCGTGCGCCGTTCATGTACGACGAACTGGTTCAGGAAAGCTTCAACTTCTACGGCAAGACCCTTTCCGGTACCCAGCAGATTCGTGAGCGCTGGAAGCGCGGCGTGGGCGCTGTCGAGAAAGCTCTGGGTGAAGAGATTGGCCAGGAGTACGTGGCTGTGCACTTCCCGCCCTCGCACAAGGAGAAGATGCTGGTTCTGGTCGGCAACCTCCTTGAGGCGTACCGCGAGTCCATTGAGTCGCTGGACTGGATGACTGAGGCAACCCGTCAGAAGGCGCTGGAGAAGCTGTCGAAGTTCGTCACCAAGATCGGTTACCCCGATAAGTGGCGTGACTTCTCCGCCCTGGAGCTCGTTCCCGGTGACCTGTTTGAGAACCTGCGCCGTACCGGTGCGTTTGATGCTGACTGGCTGATTGCCCGTAAGGGTCAGCCGGTGGATAAGTCGGAGTGGCTGATGACTCCGCAGACCGTGAACGCGTACTACATGCCGCCGGCGAATGAGATTGTGTTCCCGGCAGCGATTCTGCAGCCGCCGTACTTCAACCCGGATGCTGATGATGCGGCGAACTACGGCAATATCGGCATGATTATCGGCCACGAGATTGGTCACGGTTTTGACGATCAGGGTTCCCGCTATGACGGCGACGGCAAGCTGGAGAGCTGGTGGACCGAGGAGGATTACGCGAAGTTCAAGGAGCGCACCGCAGCCCTGGTGGAGCAGTATAACGCGTACGTTCCGGTGGGTCTGGACGAGAAGTTCCACGTGAACGGTGAGCTGACTCTGGGCGAGAACATTGGTGACCTGTCCGGCATGTCGATTGCGTTGAAGGCGTACCGCTTGGCTCTGAAGAAGCAGGGTATTGAGTCGCTGGCTGATGCGCCGGTGATTGACGGTATGACCGGTATTCAGCGTTTCTTCTTCTCGAATGCTCGCGGCTGGTGCACGAAGTCCCGCCCGCAGCATGCTGAGGTGATGATTTCGGTGGATCCGCATTCGCCGGATGAGTTCCGTGTGAACGGTGTAATGCGCAATATTGATGAGTTCTATGAGGCGTTTGGTGTCTCTGAGGGCGATGCATTGTACTTGGCTCCGGAGGAGCGCGTGCGCATCTGGTAACAGCCCGATAAGTGTATATGCTTTATTGCGTATATGAGAGAGGCGCCCGCCTCGTGGCTTGAAAACCACGAGGCGGGCGCCTCTTTTCTAGAGAGCTGTGGACGCTACACGGAGGTAGGCGTCTACTGCTACTGTGCAGAGCGTTGCGTTAGATAATTTCTAGCGCAATGTCCATGTGCAGCGGCTCGGTTGCATCGATGTGGTACTGGCTGTGTACCGGCGAACCCCACGAGTCATCTCCACCAACGCCGAGCTGACCTGCCAGGATACGCAGGTAGGTGCGGTTGTTTTCGGGCAGCTCCCACTGGTAGGAAGCTTCCTCAATCTGGTAGGAGGAGTAAGGCAGGAGCGATACGTGCAGGCCCTCACCGGCAGTCTGCAGCTGGCGGACACGGAAGCCGTGGTTGCTGTCGTTCGTCACTTCAGCCCAACGGACACCCATGTGGTTGCCGCTTTCCTGAGGTACCAGGTACGGTGCGTAGTCCTGCTCGGGGGTGCTTTCCCACACACCCAGGCGGACCCCGCTGCAACGGTCGGGGTAGGAGTCGCCGGGGCCGAGGCCGTAGTAACGCAGGTGCGAGAACTCGCCGGGCAGTGCCCATTCCAGACCGAATGCAGGCAGGGACGGTGCGTCCTTCTCGCCGGGGTAGTCGATGGTTACTCGCACGTTGCCGGTGCTCTGTGCTTCGTAGCGGACCGTAACAGCGGTGTGAGCGGGGGTTGCCAGCTCGTAGGTGTAGGTCACTGCCACGCTGTCGTCGCTGGGCTGCTCGACAGCAACGTTAGCGCAACGGGCGTAGCGGCCTGCGACGGTCCACTGGGCGCGTTCGCAACCGTGTCCGGCGCCGCGGTCGTTGTCGGTCAGGGGCCTGAAGGTGGTGAGCTTCGGGGGGCGAATAACGTGCTCGGTGCCGTTGTGTACCCAGGAGACGATGCCGCCCTGAGTGCGGGACAGAATAACTTCAGCCTGGTTGTTGCGCAGACCGACGTTCCAGCGGCCGACGGTCACCGTCGCATCTGCTGCGTCTTCAGCGGTGTTTGCTTCAGCCTGCGATGCGGGGATGACGTACTGGCCGAAGGCAATTTCGTGTCCTGCAGGAGCCCAGGCGGCGTCTTCAGTGAGCACGAGGCTGACGTCCAGGGTTACTTCTGCGTTGTCGGCAGCGTATTCTTCCAGAGGCCAGGGAATTGCCAGCTCGTGGGTGGATTCCGGGGCTACGTCGAAGAAGTAGTCTTCCTGCCACTGGGGAACGCCGTTGACCAGCAGGCTAGCCTTGAAGGTGTAGTCTGCGGTGGAGGTGAAGAGGTTGTCGTTGACGACCGTCACGCCCTTCTGGTCGGGGGTGATGCGCAGGTTGGAGTACACTGCCTTCACTTCAGCGGCCTTGGGGCTTACCTTGCGGTCGGCGAAGAGGATACCGTCACCGGAGAATTCGTAGTCGCAGGGGCGTTCGCCGAATGCGCCACCGTAGGCGAGGTATTCGGGGGCGCCTTCGCTCTCACCGGGGTGCCAGAGTGCCTGGTCGATCATGTCCCAGATGAAACCGCCCTGGTAGTGGGGGTAGCGTTCCAGCGCGACGTATTCGTCGATAGCGCCGACCGAGTTGCCCATTGCGTGCATGTATTCGCACATGATGAAGGGCTTCTTGGGGTCGTTCGACAGGTACTTTTCGACGACATCGGTGTGGATGTACATACCGGATTCGATGTCGGTGACGTCATCAAATTCGCGGTTCCAGGTGATGCCTTCGTAGTGTACGGGGCGGTTGGGGTCCAGTTCGTGGACTCGGCGGTACATGGAGCGGAATACTTCGCCGCCGTATGCTTCATTACCGAGCGACCAGATTACTACCGAGGGGTGGTTGTAGTCGCGGCGGATCATGGATTCTACGCGGTCAACGCAGGCGCCTTCCCATTCCATGCGGGAGCCGGGGATCGTGGTCTCGGGGGTGGGGATGTCACCGGGGGTGCACCAGGAGCCGTGAGTTTCCAGGTTTGCTTCGTCAACCAGGTAGATACCGTATTCGTCGGCCAGGGCGTAGAAGCGTGAATCGTTGGGGTAGTGGCTGGTGCGGATAGCGTTGATGTTGTGCTGCTTGCAGAAGAGAATCTCTGAAGTCATGTCTTCAACGGTCAGGACGCGGCCGGTACGCGGGTGGAACTCGTGGCGGTTGACACCCTTGAAGATGACTCGGTGACCGTTGAGGGTCATGATTCCGTTCTCGATGCGGAAGCGGCGGAATCCGACGCGCTGGCTGGTGGATTCTACCGTCTTGCCGTCGTGGAGCAGGTCCACCGTCAGAGTGTAGAGAGAGGGCGATTCAGCCGACCAGGGGGAAATGCCCTCGAGAGCATCGGAGGAGATGCGCACGGATGCGTCTTCGGCGGCGACGGTACCAGACCAGATGACCTGGGTGCCGTCAAGGACGCTGGCCTGCAGGGTGTACGCCTTGATTTCTTCACCGTTGAGGGTGACGAGAGCATCCAGGTGTGCTTCGCTGGTGGGTGCGTCGTAGTCTGCTTCAACGGTGAGGGAGGCGATGCTGACTGCGGGGCGGGCTACCAGGTTCACGGCGCGGAAGAGGCCGTGGAAACGCCACGAGTCCTGGTCTTCCAGCCATGAAGCGCTCGAGTATTCGTAGCATGCGACGGTCAAGGTGTGGTTGCCTTCTGCGTCCTTGCTGACGATATCGGTGATGTCGAAGGTGGTGGTGGTGTAACCGTCTTCTGCGTAACCGACGAAGGTGCCGTCAACCCACACGTAAATTGCGGTTGCGAAGCCTTCGAAGGCGAGTGCGACGCGGCCCGATTCGCTCAGCATCTTCTTGAGGTCGCCCTCCAGGGTGAAGTGCTTACGGTAGAGGGCTACGTGGTTCTTCTCGGGGATGTGAGGGGCTTCGGGGTTTTCGTGGCCGTCCCAGGGCATCTGGATGTTGACGTAGGCGGGGCGCCAGAGTCCTTCAGTTTCCAGGGTGGCGGGGACGGGGATGCTCTGGTAGTCGCTTTCGTCGAGGGCGGGGGCTGCGAATTCTGCGGTGGTGACGTCAATTTCTGAGGCCCATGCAGTGCGGACAGCCCACGTGCCATTGAGGCTCTGCTGGGGGTTTGAGGAGTGATGGTCGGAGTGCGCTGCTTCCCTGTTGACAGCGTACACAGTGGGGTCCTCAAGCCATGCCGCGGAGGGTGACTGGGAGGAGACTACGGGAGTCGTCCGTTCGGTGGAAGACATGGCTTCCTTCCTCTCGTATACATCATTGTTTGTGGTCCACTTAAGGATGCCGGAAGGCGATGATGAAAACAAGGACATAGGACCTTCAACACAAAATTGTGCATATATGCGCCGTATCTGAAAATTTTATTTGAGTATCTGATGGTGAAATCTTCTCAACCCTCGTTCAACGGTTAAAGAAATATTCACAAAATTCCTGCAAGCGCATAACTTGAATCGATATACTTAAGGCATTCAACAGCCCTTGGATAAGGTATAAAACACATTTATCCATCAAAGCTTACGACACGCTTTTCCACATCTATGTCAACCTCGAAGGAGAAGGCGATGGCAGGCCAGAACACCTCTGGAGCCCCCGCGACTGCGGAGCACTCTGCTCCCAAGCGCAAGCCGAAGAGCCTCATGGTTCAGCGAATCTCATACGCATTCGGTAACCTTGGTCAGGCAGCATACTACAATGCACTGAGCACTTACTTTGTGACGTACTACGCTGCGCAGACCCTGTTCTCAAGCTACGAAAAAGATGAAGCGGCCGCGATGATCGGCATTATTACGTTTCTTGTCTTTATTATTCGTATTGCAGAGATTTTTATTGACCCGCTGTTGGGTAACCTCGTTGATAACACGAAAACCCGCTGGGGTCGTTTCCACCCCTGGCAGGTTATCGGTGGTGTCACTTCGTCGATTCTCCTTTTTGCGATTTTCACCGGTCTCTTTGGTCTGGTGAACACCGATAAGACCCTGTTTATCATCGTCTTCATCATCGTCTTCATCCTTCTGGATGTTCTCTACTCCCTGCGTGACATCTCCTACTGGGGCATGATTCCGGCGCTTTCGTCGTCTTCGCGTGAGCGCAGTATCTTCACCTCTCTGGCTACCTTCACCGGTTCGATTGGCTACAACGGCGTGACCACCACCGTGGTCCCCATCCTGGGCTTCTTCAGCGGTATGGCTGGTGCAGAGTCCAACTCGCAGGCTGGTTGGACTGCCTTCGGCGCTATCATCTGCATCCTGGGTATTGTGACCGCACTGGCTGTGGCTTTCGGTACCACCGAGCAGGACAGCAACCTGCGTACCCACTCTGAGGAGGGCGGTAACCCGCTGCAGGCTTTCAAGGCTATCGGCCAGAACGATCAGCTCCTGTGGATTTCGCTGAGCTACCTGCTCTTCTCCATTGCAAACGTGGCAACCACCGGCTTCCTGCTGTACCACTTCATCTTCGTCATCCGTGACAAGGAACAGTACTCCGTCGTTGGTCTTATCGCGTTCATTACCGGTCTTGTGCTGGCTCCGCTGTACCCGGCTATCAACCGTTTCATCCAGCGTCGCTACCTGTACCTGTGCGGCCTGGCCATGATGATTGTCGCCTACATTCTGTTCATTCTTTTCCCGCAGAACTTGGCTCTGGTCTACGTGGCACTGGTGCTGTTCTACACCCCGAACACCTTCATCCAGATGACCGCTATCTTGGCGCTGACCGACTCCATTGAGTACGGCCAGCTGAAGACCGGTCAGCGTAATGAGGCAGTTACCCTATCCGTCCGCCCGATGCTCGACAAGATTGCTGGTGCTCTCTCTAACAGCATCGTGGGTGCGGTTGCTGTTGCTGCCGCTATGACCAACGGTGCAGATCCTAATAGCCTCACCGCGCAGAACATTCAGACGTTCAACACGGCTGCTTTCTATGTGCCGCTGGCCGTTATTGTGTGCTCGTTCCTTGTCTTCTTCTTCAAGGTTTCTATCTCCGAGAAGGAACACGCGAAGATTGTGAAGGAGCTTGAGGAGAAGCTTGCTTCTGCATAGGTAGAAGCGGGGTAATTCTTCACTGTATTAGAGAGGTGCCCGCCTCGTGGTTTATTCCACGAGGCGGGCACCTTTCTATTGTCAGAAGCTATATGCTCCTAGGCTACCGAGTTTTAGGAAGCAGAAGCAGAGGACGAAGAAGAAGCACGCATACCGGTCAGCTTCCACGCGCCGTTCTCGTACACGCCGTGCAGGGTGCGCTCCACCTCATCCTTACGCTCCGATTCAGAGGGAGCTTCCTGCACGCGATCCTTGCTTGCAATGAACTCGCCGGGGTCCATGGTCAGGCGGACATCCCAGTTGTAGGTGTCGCCCTCACGGGTGGGCTGCGGGGTGAGCATGGTGATGGTGACAGCCGCGTCGTGCATCCAAGCTTCACCCTTAATCAGCTTCTCACCAATGGTGCCCTCTTCCGGCTCAATCATGCTCTTCAGCTCGGACTTATCGAGTGCACATTCACGCAGCGGCTCAGTCTTACCGGTACGCATGTAGTATTCCATGGCTGCGCCGAAGAAGGCGATGGACTGATACAGGCCTTCCACGCTGTTCTCGTTGGCGACGGCGGGCTTGGTCGGCACGGGGGCGTTCTTGGACGGCTCGGTGCGGGTTGCGGGCTGGTAGTCGGAAGGCTTGGAGGTGTAGCCGTCGAGGGTTGCAACGCCGGAGTAGTCGCTACGTGCGGTCTTAGATGCGGAAGCGGAAGCAGAAGCGCTACCGGATGCGCTACCGCTGGTTGCCTGAGGCTGAGCGCCACATGCGGCCAGGAAGGTTGCGCCACCGGCGGCCGCGATGAGGCCGAGCGCGGAGCGACGGGTGAGGGGGCTGATCTTATTCATGAGTTCTCTCTATCCGTGGTGGTGGGCGTACCGTGCGGCGGGTGCAACATGGTACGCCAAAAGGCGGCGCCACAGGTGTGTGGCACCGCCTCCTAGTATATGTTTTCTTGCCGAACGCGGGGTTATCCCGGTTAGGCGTTTGGTTTAGTTACCGCCGTTATCGACGATGATGACGCGATTGCGACGACCGTAGCGGGCGTTGTAG
>OCPI01000300.1_pt1 | contig 22547 bp, 24 predicted proteins | sample 1476291 | NCBI WGS metagenome assembly OCPI01 (sample SAMEA2580054, study PRJEB22360) | human gut metagenome | reverse complement strand
TGGAAGCCGTATAGGGGTTACTATTTATAGCGTCCAAGTTTCGGGGCGCAGTTCATTGCGAGTGCCGGGGCTTTCTCTGTGCCAAGCAGGTTTGTTCGTTGGGCTTGGCCGTTAGGTTTTCCCGTTAGGGGATGCGGAAACGCTGAAACCTCGAGGGACGCGACCAGCACCTCGGGGTGCTGGGATCTCGGGGTGCAACTCGGGGTTGGGCGGCCGAATCCCCGTAATGCTTTTCGCGAAGAGCGGGGAATTAGAGGCTACGCAATACCGAGACGACCTTGCCCATGACGGTGGCGCGATCACCCATAATCGGCTCATAGCTTGCGTTGCGCGGCATGAGCCAGGTGTGGCCATCAACCTGGCGGAAGACCTTCACGGTGGCCTCATCATCCAGCAGGGCGGCCACGATGTCACCGTTGTCCGCGGTGTGCTGCTCGCGCACGACGACCCAGTCGCCATCGCAGATTGCGGCGTCAATCATGGAATCGCCCTTGACCTTGAGCATGAAGAGCTTGCCGTTGCCAACCAGCTGGCGCGGCAGAGCGAGTACATCCTCCACGGACTGCTCGGCGGTAATGGGACCGCCTGCGGCGATGCGACCGACGAGAGGGACGGGCACAAGGTCATCCTCGCCGACCTCAAAGTTCGGAAGCTCAGGCAGGGGAGTGTGGATGCCGGCACCATTCTCATCGAGCACCTCAATGGCACGCGGGAGCTTGGGATCGCGGCGAATGTAGCCCATGTTTTCGAGTCGGCCAAGCTGGTGGGTCACCGAAGAGAGAGAAGCAAGACCCACCATGTCGCCAATCTGGCGCATGGACGGCGGATAGCCCTTCTGTTCAATCTCGGTGCGGATCGCGTCAAGAATCTTCTGCTGGCGCGCGGTCAGCGCCGGGCGGGGTGCTGTTGCCATATCTCTTCCTTCGGTTTGTGTCGTCGAAGGCTACGTACCTTCGCCGGAGCACGGATGGGTCGTCCACATGATCGCACGGTATAGGCGAGTAGGACCCCTTATCTCGTCAGGGGTAAACCAGAATCTATATCCGTCATGGGTGACGCCCCGCGATGATGGAACTCATCACGAGCGTGTGGAACATCTCTTGACACCAGTGTAGAACACTTCACCGACAAATTCAAACAAATATACTAGATTTTTTCTTCGAAACCGCAGGAATTTTTAGTATGTATCTGCTAAACTTTAGAACATGGATTCGGACTAAATGGAAAATCCACCCGAATTTCGGGGCGATGATGGATTATTTCCGATGCAATTCGAATACCCATTCTGTTATGGGGGTGTGGGTGGAGGTGTCGAATGTTCGAGAGTATTCGAACGGAAAACCGGCCGGCCCTCTCCAGTTGAAGGAGGGCTCTGAAGATTGAGCCCGTGGGGCGACTCTTCGAACGTTCCTTCACTGGGCCCCCACAGAAAGCGAACAACCACACTCAACTCACCCGCCGACTCTAGAGAGAGTCGGCACTGTTCACCCCCGTCGGATCGCCGCGGGAGTGAGCTTGAGAGAAAGGAACCACAATTATGACTGCAGCTTCTTTGGCTCCTCACCGTGCCTCTGCATCTGTTACCCTTCCGGAAGGATTGGCGGTACTTCACCCCGCGCACGCACGGCAGTCCGCGCGCGCCGCTCGAGGCTCCTCCCGTCGTGCATCCGCCCCTCAGCCTTCTTCTTACCTGGTGTCCGCCCGCCGTGTCTCTCCCAGTGCAACGGATTCTCAGCCCTCAACCCCCTCCGCTCCGGCGAATGAACGCTCCGTTTCGGGGCGCCCCGCCGAGCATGACGTGGACACGTCTTCCCCGCTTGCGGGCCTCGTTCCTTCTGCTATTTCGGGTCTTCGTTCCCTGTCTTCTCGGCTGGAACGTTTCAATCCCCTGCACAATTTGAAGGGGCTGCCCTTGCTAACCCTGGCTACCCTCGTGGTGCTGGGGGCCGTTACCTTCCTCGGTCCGTCCTTCGGCCCGCGTGTCGAGAACGCCGCGGTCACCCAAGCCACGGTGACCGTTAAGCACGGCGAGACACTATGGGACATCGCTCAGGCGGTGAACCCCGGCGGTGATGCCCGTGATACCGTGGTGCGTATTATGGAGTTGAACTCACTGACAAGCACTGCAGTCGATGTCGGTCAGCGCCTCGAGGTTCCCCAGCCGCGCCACTAGGCTAAGCTACCGAGGCGCATGAGGGCGCTCGGCTCGCCCGTTAGCAGATTGTGAATTAACGACAAACCGTCTACCGCACTACCCAAGGAACATGCGATGCCCATATCCTCGTCCTCTCATCCCCGTCAGGGTGCTGTCTCCTCGCCGCGCCCCGTGGTCGCCGTTCTAGGGGACCCCGGAACTCACAGCGCCATGGTAAAGCTTCTTCGGGATTCGGGCGCGGAGGTCATTGTTACTGCCGACCCGTATCAGCTTCGTGAAGCCGACGGCATGGTGGTTGCCGGTCCTGCCGGATCCCTCGAGGCATACGATGAGCTAAAGGCCAAGGATGCTGAGCGTGTGATTGGGCGCCGTGTGGCCGGCGGCCGTCCCGTGCTCGCGGCCGGTGCCGCTCTGAGCTGTCTTTTTGAAAGCGTCGCGGTGAACCACCCGCAGCTGGGCAGCGTGCAGATTCAGGGCATGGGGGAGTGGCCCGGCGAGAGCGTGGAGCTGTCCACTCGGGACCTGGTTCCCGGCTCCTCCGTACTATCCCCCTCGCCCGACAGTCAGTTGCTCAAAGATCTTGAGGGCGAGGCGCGTTTCAAGTCTGAGCATGGTGTTTTTGAGTGGGTTTTTGATCAGAGCATTGACTACATCGCTCCGCCTTCGGTGAGCTGGACGGCAACCGAACCTCCCTATATTGCCGCGGTGGAGAACGGCCCGCTGACCGCTGTGCAGTTCTGCCCGGTGGTGTCCGGTGAGCTGGGTGCGGAATTTATGCGCCGCTGGGTGGAATCTCTCGCGGTGACCGGTCGGCTGTCGCTTACCCCGGATGAATCCGCTACCGGTGGGGAGGGCGCATAATGGCACAACCTGTCCTCGAACTTTTGCCGGCCGTCGATATCTCCGAGGGGTACGCGGTACGTCCGGTGGGTGGCACCCTGTCCGGTGGTGAGCGTCGCCTCGATCCGGTGGAGGCGGCGCTCACCTGGGTGGAAGCTGGCACCGACTGGATTCACTTGGTCGACCTTGACCTAGCCTTTGGGCGCGGTACTAACACCGAGGTTCTGGCGCAGGTTGTCACCGCCGTTCGTGCCTGCGCGGCTGAACGTGGCAAACCGGTGCGTGTTCAGGTGAGTGGGGGTGTTCGCGATGCCGAATCCCTGGAGCGGGCCCTGAGCCTCAATCCCGATCGCGTGAACGTGACCAGTGCGGCGCTGGCGGATTCCTCCTGGCTTGAGGGCACCCTGGCCCGCTACGCGGATTCTGATCTTTTGGCTCTGGGGCTTGACGCCCGTTACGACCCCGAACGGGGCTGGGTGACGGTGGCCCGTGGAACCGACTGGTCGGGCCCCGGAGTTTCCGAAGCCTTGAGGTGGCTTGACTCGGTGGGCGTGCATCGTTACATCGTGACCGATGTTAGTAAAGATGGTTCCCTGGCGGGTCCCGGCGCGGAACTGCTGGATGAGGTGTTGGCCCAGACTGCCTGTCGAGTGGTGGCATCCGGTGGTGTGGCGTCGCTGGCCGATCTTGAGAAGTTGCGTGCCATGGTGCCTTCCGGCTTGGAGGGTGTGGTATTGGGCAAGGCGCTGTATGTGGGAAACTTTAGCTTTGAGCAGGCCCTTAAGGTTGCTGGCTCTCGATAGGGTGGCTGTCTGCGCCTTCATGTCATGTATAGAAACGACGAAGCCCCGCCTCCTTCATTCGATGGAGTCGGGGCTTCGAGCTTAGTAAGCCGGATATGGCGTAGTGGACCGGGTGGTTTAGTAGACCGGGCCGGTCAGTTTCTCGCCGGGACCCATACCGGGCTCATCCGGGAAGGGGGATGCCTCGCGGAAAGCCAGCTGCAGGGTGCGCAGGCCGTCGCGCAGGGGTGCTGCGTGCTGGGAACCAATCTCGGGGGCGGCGGCGGTGACGAGGCCTGCCAGTGCGGTGATGAGCTTGCGTGCTTCGTCGAGGTCCTTGAGATCGTCGGCGTTCTCGTCGGAAGCCAAGCCGCACTTGACGGCTGCGGCGCTCATCATGTGGATGGCGGCGGAGCTGATGATTTCGATGGCGGGTACGTCTGCGATGTCGCGCAGCTGCTCGTTAACGGCCTCGACCTGCTCTTCGGTGAGCTCGGTGTGACCGTGGACGGGAGTTTCTTCTCCTGCGGTAAAGCGGAAGCTATTGTTTTCAGTGCTCATAACCCTAGAATCTCATATTTCGTTTATTTCGGTAAATGCGTTCACCCTGCGGTCTTAGGGCTCGCCATACTGCCCTATATGATGTTCCCCGATGCGGTCTCGCGTGGTGACTCGTCACGCAACGTTTATGGGGTAATACCCCTTGCGCCGTCGGGCGGTTCTGGGGTATGGTTGTAGACAGTTTGCAAGTGGAGCGTGCCTCCCACCCGATTGGCCGTCGCAGGTTTCCCCTGGGATTTAAGGTGAATGGGTTCGTCCGCCGTTTTCGGCGTACGCTGGTTTGCGCCTCCGCTTGTGTAACTGCGGGGGCTTTTTTAGCGCCCGCAACGGATAGTATTCACGGGGAAACCCACAGAGCACAGGAGCTAGTCATTAGCGAACCACGCATTAACGATCGTATCCGCGTTCCCGAGGTCCGACTCGTCGGCCCCGGTGGCGAGCAGGTAGGCGTTGTCCCTCTGAAGGACGCTCTGCGCCTGGCTGAGGACGCCGAACTCGACCTGGTCGAGGTTGCCCCGAACGCGAAGCCGCCCGTGTGCAAGCTCATGGATTACGGCAAGTACAAGTACGAAGCCGCGATCAAGGCTCGTGAATCCCGCAAGAAGCAGGCAAACGCCGTTCTGAAGGAGATCCGTTTCCGCCTGAAGATTGATACCCACGACTACGAAACCAAGGTTGGACACGCTCGTCGTTTCCTCTCCGGTGGTGACAAGGTCAAGGCAATGATTCAGTTCCGCGGTCGTGAGCAGCAGCGCCCCGAGATGGGTGTGCGTCTGCTGGAGCGTCTGGCAGCTGAGCTGGCTGAGGTGAGCACCGTTGAGTCTCGCCCCCGTCAGGATGGCCGCAACATGGTGATGGTTCTGGCTCCGCTTCGCGGTAAGGCAGAGGCTCGCCGTGAGCAGGGCGCCGGCGGTCGCAAGGGTCGCGAGCGTATTGACACGACCAAGGCGAAGCCCGTTACCAACTCTCTGGCAGACGCTATGCCTGCCGAGCTGAAGACACAGGCTTCCGCCGAGTAGGGAACCGGGTCGTCACTTTAGGATGGGCACGCGCCTCCACCGTTGGGTGGTTGAGCGGGTTCACCCGGTGCCGGTTCCGAGGCTCCTCGCAAGAGGCGCCTCACCTTTGGTCCTTGGGGCTGATGCGTTCGCGTACGTAGCCCCACTAAGCTACCCCGCCGTTGTGGCGGGGGATGAATGTAAGGAGAACGGCAGCTATGCCGAAGCAGAAGACCCACTCTGGTGCTAAGAAGCGCTTCAAGCTCACCGGTAGCGGCAAGGTTAAGCGCCAGCAGGCGAACCGTCGCCACTACCTGGAGCACAAGTCCTCTCGTCTGACCCGTCGTCTGGCTTCTGACCAGATCGTTACCGGCGGCCAGGCAAAGGTTGTCAAGAAGATGCTGGGTAAGTAAGCACCGCTTACGCTCTGCACCTGGCGCACCGATAGGGGTGCGCACTGATTAAAGACTCGCTCCTGTTCAGCGTGATATGTGAGCTGTTCAGGACATAAGACGAAGGAGACACACGTGGCACGTGTGAAGCGCGCGGTTAACGCGCACAAGAAGCGCCGTACTATTCTCGACCGTGCATCCGGCTACCGCGGTCAGCGTTCTCGCCTGTACCGTAAGGCTAAGGAGCAGGTCACCCACTCGCTCGTTTACAGCTACGACCACCGTCGTAAGAAGAAGGGTGACTTCCGTCGCCTGTGGATTCAGCGTATCAACGCTGCTTCTCGCGCACAGGGCCTGACCTACAACCGCTTCATCCAGGGTCTGAAGGCTGCTGGTGTTGAGGTTGACCGCCGTATGCTGGCTGAGCTGGCCGTGAACGAGCCCGCTGCCTTCAACGCACTGGTTGAGATTGCTAAGAACAACCTGCCCGAGGACACCTCGGCTCCCAAGGCTTAATTGAGTCTAGGTTGTGTGTTCCGCTCCTCGGGAATCTAGGCCCGGGGTCGGTGCTCAAGCATCATGAGCGGCCGTCCGCACTGTTGAGTGTGGGCGGCCGCTTTTGCTGTATCCGCACCGCCCGTATCATGACGCAAGGCGGTGTTAGGTTTCTCGCATCCTTCGAGGGGCTTTTTGTCCCGTGCGGGCATCTGCTGTGTCCTGCTTTGCCTGTACCCTTAAGGGGTGAATTTTTTTGAACGTATTAGTACTCCCGTTGTGATGTCCAACCCGCAGGCTGACCGTGTGCGTGATATTGCGAAGCTTCGCACCCGCTCGGCCCGCACGAAGAAGGGCCAATTCCTGGTGGAGGGGCCGCAGGCTGTGCGTGAGGCTCTGAAGGCTCACCTGAAGAGCCCCGTCCTGGATGCCGTGTACGTTACGGAGGCCGCGTTCGACCGCCACGAGGATATTGCTGAGCTACTGGAGCGGGTGTACGGCACCCCCACCCCGGAGGAAGGCCGCCGCGTTTTCATGCGAGTGGTGACCGAAGAGGTGCTGGCGGCTATGGCCGATTCGGTAAGCCCGCAGGGTATTATTGCGGTTTCCTTCATGGTGGACGCCTCCTTCTCGCTACTGTGGGGCGAGGGCGCGTTGAACCCGAAGCTGATTGCCGTGCTCTCTCGCGTTCAGGACCCCGGTAACGCGGGCACGATTCTGCGTGTGGCGGATGCTGCCGGTGCCGACCTGGTGATTACCACCAAGGGCTCGGTGGATTTGTACAACCCGAAGACGGTGCGTTCCACCGCGGGTTCGCTGTTTCATGTGCCGGTGATCCAGAGCGTGGAGCTTGAGGACTTCGCGGAGGACGTGAAGTCTCAGGGGACTGCGGTGCTGGCTGCTGACGGCTACGGTGCGGTGAACCTGCAGGAGCTGGCGGAGTACACTGCGGCTCGTCGCGCGGGTGTAGAGGCGAGCGCTCCGTCGGGCGTGAAGGGTAATTTTGATTTGTCCAAGCCGACGATGTGGCTTTTCGGGAATGAAGCGCAGGGTTTGAACGCTGAGGAGAAGGCGGCCGCTACGATGCGAGTGGCTGTGCCGGTGTACGGTTCGGCGGAGTCCTTGAACGTGGGTACCGCTGCGGCGGTCTGCCTGTACGCCTCGGCGATGGCGCAGCGCTCGACCACTCTGAGCTAATTTCCTGGGCTAATCACTTCGCGATGCGGCCCTTCGGCGAGCTGTGTTCGCCGGGGCTGTACCGGCCGAGGTTTTAGTCGTGCCCACCGCGGGCTTTTTCACAGACTTTTGAATAGCGTCGCCCCCGTTGGTTCCGTGCCTTTCGGGCTGGTGCGGCCTGCAGAAAGGTAACTATGTCTCAATCCAGTCATTCCGGTCATTCAGGAGCCGGAGCGATTATTGCCGCCCTGGGAGCGAATATCGGTATTGCCATCCTGAAGTTCTTGGCTTTTGCCCTGACCCGTTCTTCCTCGATGTTGGCCGAGGGCATCCATTCGCTGGCTGACTCCGGTAACCAGTTGCTGTTGCTGGTGGGTGGTCGCACCTCCCGCAAGCAGGCCGATGAAGAGCATCCGTTCGGTTATGGCCGTAACCGCTACATTTATGCGTTTATTGTCTCGATTATTATTTTCTCGTTGGGCGGCTTGTTCGCCCTGTATGAGGGGTTCGAGAAGCTTCACAATCCGCACGGTATTACCGAGTGGCAGTGGGTTCCGGTAGCCGTGCTGGTGGGTTCGATTCTCCTGGAGGGTAATTCCTTCCGCGTGGCGGTCAAGGAATCCGGCGGCTTGAAGGGGCAGCAGAGCTGGTTGCGTTTCCTGCGCACCTCGAAGAACCCGGAGCTTCCGGTGCTTTTGCTTGAGGACGCGGGCGCGCTGGTTGGCCTGTTACTGGCCCTGGTTGGTGTGGGCATGACCTTGCTGACCGGTAACGGTCTGTGGGATGCTTTCGGCACTTTGGCTATCGGTATTCTGTTGGTTTTCATCGCGGTTTTTCTTGCCGTGGAGATGAAGTCTTTGATTCTTGGTGAGGCTGCTTCTCCCGAGGATTTGGCAAAGATTCGTGCGGCGATTGAGGATGGCGACTCCGGTCGAATTATTCACATTAAGACCGTGCACCTGGGCCCGGAGGAGATTCTGGTGGCGGCGAAGATCCGCATCCACGATGCTGATACTGGCCGCGCTGTGGCCGACGAGATCGACGCGGCTGAGGTGCGTATTCGCGAGGCTGTTCCTGCGGCACGCATTATCTATTTGGAGCCGGATATTTTCCGTGCCAACGCCTAGGTACTGGTTCCTTGGGGCGCACCTGTGCTGGCGCCTCTTGCGGGCGTATCATACCGCGCAGACACAGCAGGTGAGGGCATATCCACTCAAACACACAAACGTATAGGAGAGACGATTCATGACTATCGAAATGATTGCTGACGGCTTGCTGAAGATTTTCTTCGGCCTGATTATCATCCTGGTGTATTTACGCTTGACCCACCGTTCTCAGACGGGGCACCAGACCCCGATTGATACCATCGGTAACTTCGTGATTGGTGGTGTGCTTGGTGGTGTACTGTACAGCAATCAGATTAGTATGTTCTACTTCCTCGTTTACCTGGTCTTTACGCTGTGTATGATTCAGCTGCTGAACGTGGCGACTTCGAAGATTCGTTTTTTGCATATGGCGGTGCGTGAGCATCGCGTGCCGGTCATTACTGATGGTGATATCGATATTAAGAGCTTCCAACAGCGCGACGTGGTACTTGATCCGATGCGTCTGGTAGCCGACCTGCGCGCGCAGGGTATTTACGACCTGGAAGAAATTGAGTTCGCTCAGATTGAGCCGAATGGCGTGCTGAGCGTGATTCGTAAGGGCGACGGTGTTCCAAACTTTACCCTGGTGGTGAAGGGAACCCTGGTGACTCGCGATATTGCGGATGCTCACAAGACTGAGGATTGGGTGCATTTGCAGCTACGTGCAGCTAAGGTTGAACTTGAGGATGTCTTCCTGATGGAGTTCAAGAACGGTAACCGTCTGCTGATTCTGCTCAATGATGGCACTACCATTCGCCGTGAGGTCGCTGAGGCTTCGAATATGAACGATGAGCAGATGGAATGGGTAGAAGGCGTAGAAGAAGGTAATAAAGATGAGTGAAGTATCGCCCTCGTTTGAGGTTCAGGTGGTTGGTGCCGCCATTGTTGATTCTTTGGAGGCGCCGACCCGTATGCTGGTGGCTCAGCGTTCTGCCCCGCAGACTGTTGCCGGCCTGTGGGAGTTTCCGGGCGGTAAGGTTGAACCGGGGGAGAGCTGTGAGCAGGCGCTGGTGCGTGAGCTGACAGAGGAGCTGGGTGTGCAGGCGCGTCTGGGCGCTGAGGTGCCCGGTGCGTACCCGCAGGGTTGGTGCCTGAATGAGCGTTTGGCGATGCGTGTGTTCTTCGCTGAGATTCTTTCGGGTACTCCGGAGACTCTGGAGGACCACAGCGCTCTGCGGTGGATGCCGCTTCCTCCGGTGGGGGAGGGAATCCTTGAGGCTGCGGAGGCCGCTGAGATTCTGGCGCTACCGTGGATTCCTGCTGACTTTCCGATTGTGGAGGCGCTCTTGCGTCAGCTCGGTCGGCTTGGGACGGGCGAAAGCTAAGGGTGAGCGCTTCGCTGGCGGAGGCTGCTCAGGTAGTCGTCGCGGCGTCTTGGCGGAATGTAATGGCGTTCATGTGACGTAATATTTTCGTTCGAATAGTATTTTTCTCAGCTTTTTTTAAAAGTCCACGTGGGGTGGGGTTCCGATGCGGAGCCCCACCCCACGTGTATTTTTATGCGTGAAGCATAACCTAAAACTAAGTCTAACCTATCTTTATAGTCAGTTATGTATTCATCTGCTGTAAAGATATGCTGACAACTTGTATTAGTGGGAGGGCTTTGATGTGGGTGAAGGCTCGGCTGGCCTTCGAGCCGCTCAGACAGAGTGTTCAGTAGTGTCGTCAAACGCACCATTTTCCCCGTACTCTTAAGAAGTCAATTAGGGTAAGAAAATATGTTGATTTGGTGATACTGACATGAATTTTTGGGGAGCCTTCCTCGGAAACTTTCTGATAGGCCTACGCGAAGGCCTTGAAGCGGCCCTGGTGGTCGGAATCCTCCTGGCCTACATCCGCAAGACAAAGCGAACCCACCTGCTCACACCCATGTGGTTAGGCGTGGCGGTCGCGGTCATCATCTCTCTCAGCTTTGGGGCGCTACTTACCTTCGGCCCCGAAACCCTCACCTTCGAGGCACAGGAAGCTATCGGCGGCTCTCTGTCCATCATCTCAGTCGGCTTCGTCACCTGGATGATTTTCTGGATGGCAGAAAACGCCCGCCTGCTCTCTGCCGAACTCAAGGAAAAGCTGGACGCCGCGCAGACCAGCGCCTGGGCGGTCATCCTGCTCGCCGCCCTTTCAGTAGGCCGTGAGGGTCTCGAAACCACCCTGTTCATTTGGTCGGCCACCCGCACCGCCGGCCAGGAGGCGAACGCAACTCCCATGCTCGGCGCTCTCGTCGGTATCCTGGTTGCCATCCTCATGGCCTGGGCCATGATGCGCGGTATGATGCGCATCAACCTCTCCCGTTTCTTCACTATCACCGGTGCATTCCTGGTGATTGTGGCGGCCGGGGTGCTCTCCTACGGTATTCACGACCTGCAGGAGTCGGGCATCCTGCCTGGCCTCAATAACACCGCGTTTGAGTCCTACCACTACATCGACCCGAGCGGTTTTGTGGGCACCCTGCTCAAGGCAGTGTTCAACCTGTCCTCGACCACCACCTGGCTTGAGGCCGGTGCCTGGGTCCTGTACATGGGTATCGTGATGCCGCTGTTCATCCGCGCGCAGCGTCCGGGTCTGAAGGCTTCGGCTAAGAAGCCGGTGGCGAAGCCTGAAGCTGAAAAGACGGTAGCCTCAGGTTCTCAGAGCTAGAGCTAACCCGCTCGGATGAGCCTGCATGAGCCCGAATGGCTCACCAATCATCCCCCAGAAATATCCCCTCAAGGTGCGACAAAGAACTGTCACCAACACATACACAATAAGGAGAAACCATGCGTAAGACTTTCGCCTCCGCAGGTGCACTGCTCTCGGTCGGTGCGCTCGCCCTGACTGGCTGCACCCCCAACAACCAGAACGTAGCGTCCTCCGCTTCGGGCGCCGCATCCTCCGATGGCACCATTAACGTCACCGCAAGCGACAACGCCTGCAAGCTGTCGGCTACCACCGTCAAGGCTGGCACCGTGACCTTCAAGGTTAAGAACGAGGGCACCAAGGTCAACGAGTTCTACGTGCTTGGCGCTGACGGCCTGCGCATCGTCTCCGAGGTGGAGAACATTGGCCCGAACCTCAGCCGCGACCTGACCGTGGAACTGCCCGAGGGTAGCTACAAAACCGCCTGCAAGCCCGGCATGGTCGGCGACGGTATCCGCGGTGACTTCACCGTGACCAAGAACGAGAAGGCCCCCTCGATTTCCGCCGACGAACAGGCCCTGCGCGACACCGCAGTTACCCAGTACACCGCCTACGTTAAGGACCAGGTCGAGGCACTGAAGACCAAGACTGAGCAGTTTGCTGAGCTATACACCGCCGGTAAGGACGACGAGGCGAAGGTCCTGTACTCCTCAGCTCGCATGCACTACGAACGCATCGAGCCCGTGGCTGAGTCCTTCGGCGATTTGGACCCGGCACTGGATGCCCGTCAGGCAGACGTTGAAGAGGGTAAGGAGTGGACCGGCTGGCACAAGATTGAGAAGGATCTGTGGCAACCGACCGCCGAAAATAACGGCGGTAAGAAGTACACCCCGCTGACCAAGGAACAGCGCGCGGAGGTCGCCAAGAAGCTTGTGGAAGACACCCAGAAGCTTTACGACGAGGTGCACTCCTCCAACTTCAAGCTTGAGGCATTCCAGATTTCTAACGGCTCGAAGGAACTGCTGGACGAGGTCTTCAACACCAAGATCAGCGGTGAGGAAGAGACCTGGTCGCACACCGACCTCTCGGATTTCCAAGGCAACATTGATGGAGCCCGTGTGGCCTACGAGGGTGTTCTGCCGATTCTGAAGCAGAAGGACCCGAAGCTGGCTCAGGACATCGAGAAGAAGTTTGAGGCCGTGCAGAAGCTGCTCGACAAGTACAAGAAGGGTGACAGCTACACTCTGTACAACGAGCTGACCAAGGACCAGGTCCGTGAGCTGTCCGACGCTGTAGAGGCTCTGTCCGAGCCGGTGTCGAAGATGACCGAGGTCGTCACCGGTTCTGCGGCGAAGTAGCACATTGTACGGTAGCGGCCCGCCAAAACGGATGCGCTACCTGTAACCGGGTGGGGGAGCATTGAGCCCCCGCCCGGCTGGGGCCTTTATGGGCTCCGTTTCTCCCATAGATTTACCGCGCTCTCATATATTCACCACAGCACAGAAGAAAGGCTTCCCATGCCTACCGACCGCAATTCCCATACCACTGAAACAACCCCGGAGGCACACCACGAGACTTCCCGCACCGCCGGTACCACCCGTCGCGGCGCGTTGGGCGTAGCACTTGCTAGCGCCGGAGCCTTGGGGGCGTTAGGCGCGCTCGTCGGATGCGCCAGCCCAGCCTCCAACAACCACAACCAGGCCTCGGCCTCGAACTCGGCTTCGGGCGCCTCGAATGACTCTCACCCCTTCTACGGTGAGCACCAGAGCGGTATCTCCACCGAGGTGCAGGACCGCATGTACTTCGTGGCGCTGAACCTGAAGACCACCGACCGTGAAGAGATTCGTTCCCTTTTCCAGGAGTGGACGAAGGCCTCCGCAAAGATGCAGGCTGGCGAGGTCGTGGGGGAGGAACGCTCCTACGAGGCACCGCCTAAGGATACGGGCGAGGCTATGGATCTCTCCGCCGCACATCTGACCATCACCTTTGGCCTGGGCCGTAGCTTCTTTGTCGACGAAAATGATAAGGACCGCTTCGGCTTCGCCAGCAAGCTACCGGAGGCGCTTGTGCGTATCCCGCATATGACCGGGGACGCGCTGGAAGCGGAGCGCAGCGACGGCGACCTGTGCATCCAGGCCTGTGTGGACGACCCGCAGGTGGCCTTCCACGCGATTCGCAACCTGATTCGCATCGCTGGTGGCCGCGCCGTGGTGGCCTGGCAGCAGCTGGGCTTCGGGCGTACCGCCTCCACGACCACCACGCAGGTGACGGCGCGTAACCTCTTCGGCTTCAAGGACGGCACGAACAACTTGAAGGTTGAGGATCCGGACCTGCTGAAGAAGCACGTGTGGACCTCCTCGCAGAATTCGGCGAACAGCCCGGCGTGGATGGAGGGCGGTAGCTACCTGGCCGCGCGCCGCATTCGTATGAAGATTGAGACATGGGACCGCACCCGACTGCGTGAGCAGGAGGAGATTGTGGGCCGTACCAAGACGACCGGTGCCCCGCTCTCTGGCGGTGATGAGTTCACCAAGCTCGATTTTTCGGCGATGGGTCGCTCCGGCCCCCTGATTCCTGCGGATTCCCATGTGCGTCTGATGCATCCGGATCAGAACCAGGGTGTGCAGATTCTGCGTCGTGGCTTCAACTACACTGATGGCGCTGATGAGTTGGGACGCCTGGATGCGGGTCTGTTCTTCATCGCTTACGTGTGCGATCCGCGTACCCATTTCATTCCGATGCTGAGTAAGATGACCGCTTCAGATGCGATGAGTGAGTACCTGCGCCATACCGGTAACGCTCTTTTCGCGGTACCGCCCGGGGTGAAGGACGAGAACGACTACATCTGCTCGGGCCTTTTTAGCTAGGTCAGCTCAGTGTGGATAGGCTTGGTTTGATGCTCTGATACTGTGCGACGTGCCGGCGAACCCTTCGATGGGAGGTTCGCCGGCACGTAGCCATGTGTGAGCTCGACACGGGTGTTTTCTTTGGAAACCTCTTACCAACCGGGTAGTATTGAGGGAGAAATCACATCCAATTTGGGAGACAATGATGACTGCTCAACCTCCGTACGACCCGAATGCGTACCGTTCCGACGCGGTACCATCGGATACCCAAGCCATCTACATTCAGGAAGGTGGCTCCAAGCCTGGTGGAATTTTGTTCCATTCGCCGACTAAGCACCCCAAGATTCTGCACCTGCAGGAGATTATGATTGTCTCCGCGCTGATTTGCTTTATTCACGGCATCATTTCCTCGTTCGCGCCGGACAATCTGTCTCCGTTGAAGGGCCTGCCGGAGTTCGGCATCGTGGGCGGCCTGGGATTGCTCATTGGCTCGGCTATCGTGTACACGTGGGTGTACGTCACGATTCAGAAGGGTAAGCGCCAGGGCCTGACCGTCGGCCTGATTTTCGCGATTCTCGGTGCTTTCGTCGCAATTCTCTCGCTGATTGGCAACGTGATTGACGCTCAGCGCTACGGTTTTGTGCCGCTGTACGCCGCATGGTTTATCGCTAACGTGCTGTGGATTCGCGCGTCCTTCGACCCCGAGGTCAAGGAAATGCTGGCTTAACAGTTGTTGCCGCGATGACCCGTTTGGTGAATATGTCGCCGCGGGATGCGCGCCCCTGTTGGCTCCACGCCTTATCAAAGCATCAGAGCGCCCGGATGGACTATCCGGGCGCTCTGATGCTTTCGCGTTGTTCTCTGGTCTAAAATAGGTAGGATATGCGCCCGCAGACCCTACCGGGATGCTCCGCCCCTGACCCGCTCGGTACCCGCCGTGCCTGAGGTAGTTTGGTGAGCTCTCGCGGTTCCGCGGTGCAGCCCCATAGTGACAACCAGCCGACCGGCCTCAACGCGCCGGTGGTACGCAGAGAAGAGTGACAATGACCGATTCCGTGCAGGAACACGAGGGCCCGAAGGGTCCGGCTCAGGTCCTCGCCAACATTGCGCAGGTCCTGGAGAACAACCCCGAAAAGGGTCTGGACGCCGTTCGTGAGGCATTTGAGGCCGAGCGAGAGCGCGCCAAGCAGGAGATTCGCGAGAAGGCAAAAGACTTTGACAGCCTCAAGGAGGTGCGCCTGAGCTTCTTTGGCGAGAAGGGCATCATGAGCGTCGCTAACCGCCAGATGCGCGACCTTCAGAACCAGCACAAGGGCCCCGTGGGCAAACTGCTGGGTCAGGCCCGCGCCGCACTGACCGAGGTTATTGAGGCTCGCACCAAGGAGCTGGAGGCTGAGCGTGAGGCCCGCATCCTGGCCGAGGAAACCGTGGATATGTCAGCCGCATCCTCGCGCCGTTCCCTGGGTGGCCGCCACCCCATCGCCCTGATGCAGGAGCGCCTGACCGACATTTTCGTCGGCATGGGCTGGGAGGTTGCCGACGGCCCCGAGCTGGAGTCCGAGTGGTACAACTTCGACGCTCTGAACATTAAGCCGGACCACCCAGCCCGCGAAATGCAGGACACCTTCTACGTTGAGCCGAAGAACGCTCACCTGCTGTTGCGCACCCACACCTCCCCGGTGCAGATGCGTTCGATGCTCTCGCGCGAGTTGCCCCTGTACATCGTGTGCCCCGGCCAGGTGTACCGCACCGACGAGCTGGACGCCACCCACACCCCGGTCTTCCATCAGATTGAGGGCCTGGCCGTGGATAAGGGCCTGACTATGGCCGATTTGAAGGGCACCCTGGAGTACATGGCCCGTGCCATGTTCGGCGAAGAGGCTAAGATTCGCCTGCGCCCGAATTTCTTCCCCTTCACCGAGCCCTCCGCTGAGCTGGACCTGTGGCACCCCAACGCCAAGGGTGGCCCCCAGTGGATTGAGTGGGGTGGCTGCGGCATGGTGAACCCGAACGTGCTGCGTGCCGCCGGCATCGATCCCGAGGAGTACTCGGGATTTGCGTTCGGTATGGGTATTGAGCGTACCCTCATGTTCCGTAACAACGTCGCCGACATGCACGACATGGTCGAAGGCGACATCCGTTTCTCTGAGCAGTTCGGGATGGAGATTTAAATTATGCGTATTCCCCTGTCATGGCTGCGCGAGTTCGTGCCTGTAGCTGAGGATGCTTCGGCTGAAGATTTGATGGCAACCCTGGTGAAGGTGGGTCTGGAAGAAGAAGACGTTCACCGCCCCACCGACGAGATGTCGGGCCCGATTGTGGTAGGCCAGGTTCTCTCGATGGAACCCGAGACCCACTCTAACGGCAAGACCGTGAACTGGTGCCAGGTGCGTGTGGTTCCGGAGGGCCAGGAGCAGACCCTGACCGGCAAGGGCATCGAGCCCTCCGGCGTTCAGGGTATTATCTGCGGTGCCCACAACTTCAAGCCCGGCGACAAGGTCGTCGTGACTCTGCCCGGTGCCGTGCTGCCCGGTGGTTTCGCGATTACCGCCCGCAAGACCTACGGCCACAAGTCGGCCGGCATGATTGCCTCGACCCGCGAGCTGGGTATTGGTGATGATCACGGCGGCATTCTGGTGCTCTCGACCCTGGGCCTGGACCCCGAGGTCGGCTCCGACGCGATGGAACTGCTGGGCCTGTACGACCAGGCTGCCGAGGTGAACGTGACCCCGGACCGCGGTTACGCTTTCTCCCTGCGCGGTATCGCCCGCGAGTGGTCCCACGCAACCGGAACTCCCTTCGAGGACTTTGTGCTTGCCTACGGTGAGCGCGCTCCCGAGGCGAACTCCTCCGGCCACCCGGTGGCCCTGCGCGACGACGCCCCGATTCACGGTAACCCGGGCTGCGTGCGCTTCGTGATGCGCGAGGTTTCCGGCGTGAAGGCCGAGATTCCGGTTCCGACCTGGATGTCCTCGCGTCTGCGTCTGGCCGGTGTGCGTTCGCTGTCGCTACCTGTCGACATCTCCAACTACGTGATGCTGGAGACCGGTCAGCCCCTGCACTTCTACGATGCCGATAAGGTTCAGGGCGAAGTCGTGGTGCGCCGCGCGGTGGCCGGCGAGAAGCTGGTGACCCTGGACGGCGTGGAGCGTACCCTGCACCCCGAGGACATCGTGATTGCCGATGACTCGGGCGTGATTGGTCTGGCTGGCGTTATGGGCGGCGCCTCGACCGAGGTGACCGACTCGACCACCCGCATCCTGATTGAGGCTGCTCGTTTTGATGAGGTGTCGGTGGCTCGTACTGCTCGCCGCCACAAGCTGATTTCTGAGGCATCGAAGCGTTTTGAGCGTGGCGTTGATCCGCAGATTCAGGCTGCTGCTGCTCAGCGTGCGGTTGAGCTGCTGGTCGAGCTGGCTGGTGCCCAGGCTGAGCCGGGCGTCACCGACGAGACCCTCGGTTACGAGCCGGTCGTCATCGAGCTGCCCGCCGAGTACACCGCCGGCCGCATCGGCGTGGACTACTCCCCGGAGCAGATTGAGTCGAGCCTGCACGAGATTGGTTGCTCGATGGAGCGCACCGAGTCCGGTTACCTGGTGACCGTTCCCTCCTGGCGCCCCGACCTGCGCGCTAAGGAAGACCTGACCGAGGAAATCGCCCGTATCGACGGCTACGAGAACATCCCCGCGACCCTGCCGGTGGCTCCCGCGGGCCGCGGCTACACCCCGGAGCAGGCAGGTAAGCGCCGCGCCCTGAACGCGCTGGCCGCCGCCGGTCTGACCGAGGTCTTCGCCTACCCCTTCGTCTCGGCTGAGGCGAACAACTTGTGGTCGGCTCCGTGGGTCAACACCCCCGAGAACCCCGTGACCGAGGTGCCCTCGATTCGCCTGGAGAACCCGATTTCTTCGGCCGAGGGCTGGATGCGCCGTTCGCTGCTGCCCGGCCTGGTTGAGGTGCTCAAGCGTAACCTTTCCCGCGGCTTCAAGAACCTGGCCATCTTCGAATCCGGCCACGTGTTTATCCCGGGTGAGAAGCTGGGCTCTGACTCTATTCCGCCGCTGGGTGTCCGCCCCTCGGATGAGGTTTTGGCGGACCTGAACGCCGGTATCCCGAAGCAGCCTTCGTTCGTTGCCGGCCTGTTCTCCGGTGCCGAGCACGAGGTGATGCCCGGTGCGGCTCCGCGTCCTTATGACTGGCGTGATGCCCTGGATGCTGTGCGTCTGGTGGCTGATGCCGTATCTGCGCCGATTACCGTGCGTAACGGCGCGCATTCCGCGTTCCATCCGGGCCGCGTGGCTGAGGTGCTGGACGCGAACGGCGAGCGCATTGGTTTTGCCGGTGAGTTGCACCCGAAGCTGCTGCAGGAGCTGAACCTGCCGGAGCGTACCTGCGCCTTCGAGCTGGATTTCTCGGCCCTGTTTGCGCACCGCGTCGAGGTGCATCAGGCTGTTTCGGTGCTGACCTACCCGGCGGCAACCCAGGATGTGGCTCTGCTGGTGGACCGCGATGTGCCCGCTTTTGAGGTGGAGCGCGTGCTACGCGAGGGTGCTGGTGAGTTGCTGGAGGATATCCGTGTGTTCGATGATTACCGCGGTACCGGCATTGACGAGTCGAAGAAGTCCCTGGCGTTCGCGCTGCGTTTCCGTGCACCGGATCGCACTCTGACTGCGGATGAAGCTTCCGCCGCTCGAGAGGCAGCCGTGGCGGCTGCTGTTGAGCAGCTGGGCGCTGAGGCTCGCGTCTAGTTGAGGCTGAGCGATGTCGACGGGGTGGGGGCTTCGGCTCTCACCCCGTTTGCGTGAACGCCTGCACCTGTAGTGCTGATGGCGCATCCGCCGATTTGGTATTTGAATCTGCGTGTTTGGCCTCGTCAGGTAAAGAATAAAGTGTGAGTTTGTTCTTTTATTGGTGATGCTTCGCGGTAATGGGTACCCTAGAAGGTAGACGATTTGAGGGAGAGATAATGGCTAACCGAGAGAGCTCGCATAATCGCCGTTTGCAGAATGAAGATTCTGCAACTAATCATTCCGAGGATTTCCGCTACGAGGAGTCCGATGAGTTAGATGCTGAGTACGAAGAGTACGACGACTACGAAGAGTATGACGACGATGAGGAAAACGCCTCCCTCTTTGCGATGAGCGAGGATGAGCTGGAGGAGCGTCCCGGTGTGAACTGGCTGTCGGTGCTTTCGGCTATCGTCGCGGTGGTCCTGGCCATTATTCTGGCGGTTGTGGGTGTGCGTTCCTTCGCCTGGGTGAATACGAATGCTAACTATGCCGGTCATAGCTGGGTGATGCAGGGAACCTACCAGGATTTGACTCCCGACCTGATTACCAAGGAGAACGTTGCGCGATACAAGGGCAATCTCCCTGCTGACGATGCGCTCAATGGCAAGACCTACGTGTCGAATCTGAAGGATAAGTACAAGGTCAATTCCAGCGCTACGGTGGAATTCCGTGGGTCGCAGACCGGTGACGTCCCGGCTGACTTCCCGCGTGAGGTGGACGGCTTGCTGGTTGAAAATAATGGCCAGCTTGAGGTTGTTTACACCGCCGAGAAGGGCACGTTGAAGCCCGTGACCGATGGGCAGGTGACCGGTCATCGTGTGGCTGGCGTTGCAAGTATTATCGGTGCGGTTCTGGTGTTGCTGGGCGGTATGGTGTTTGCCGTGTGGCTGAACCGTCGTTCCCGTAACGTGGAGTACGAGGACTTGGACGGTTTGGTGGATAACGAGGACTAACCGATTCCTCCGTTCAAATGATTTTGTGGGGGCCTGCCCCCTGCGCAGGTACGTGATGAGCGTGGCCGGTGCGGGGAGCGGGCTTTCGCTATGTTTCGGGAAGCTCCGCTCTATGCATAACTCGTGAGGTTATACGTTTGGATGCGTATTTGCGAGGCGCGATGCGGCGGCTGGGGCGTACATATTGTGAGATTACGGGGCGGATTCCCCTATAAATATGAGAATAATCCATATTTATGACGCATATTTATGTGTATATGTATTATCTTGGGTAGAGAGGACGCTACCCGTTCCGCCGACGGATGGGAAGGTCCACACTCGTGATTGGCACCGTAGGAAGAAGAGATAACATGCCTTTCCCCTCGACCAAGATCGCGCGTCAGGCCCGCATCGTTGAATTGCTGCAGACCCGACGTGTACGTTCCCAGGCTGAACTGGCGCAGTACCTGACCGACGACGGTATGAAGGTTACCCAGGCCACCCTTTCCCGTGATCTTGTTGAAATTGGGGCCGAGCGTATCCGTGATGAGGGCGCTGGCCTGATTTATGCTGTCCCGAACTATCCGGCGCGCCGTGGTGGTGGTACCGCACCGGACGCCCGCATGATTTCCCTGTTTAAGGAGCTGCTGATTACCGCTGAGGGTTCGGCAAACATCACGGTGTTGCGTACTCCTCCGGGGGCGGCACAGTTCATGGCCTCCTCGATTGATCAGAGCGGCATGGACGCCGTCCTGGGTACGATTGCTGGAGACGACACCGTAATAGTGATTACCCGTGACCCCAGTGGCGGGGCTGCGCTGGCTGAAAGCTTCCTGGACTGGTCGGCAGCCCAGTAGTGTGTGAGGGGTGTGTCCTGGGCCTTTCCGATGAATGAATCGGTGGCTCCGGATGCACCCCCGTTGTGTGTCCGGCTCATGGTGAGTGAACCTGGATACCGATAGCCCGCATGAGGGCTTTAAATGACAGACGAAGACGATACGAACAACACCGCAGGAGAACTCAACGATGACTTCCACACTCCGTGACCCCTCCCAGGCCGAGCCTTCGGCACGGAATAATATCGCCTCAATTCTGGTGGAGGCGGCCGCGGCCTCCCCGCGCAAGGCCGCGCTCGCGTTGCCTGTGGGGGGTGATGCCTCCGAGCCTTCCTCGTTGCTGAGCATCGGTTATGGCGAATTGGCCTCCGCAGCGGCCGAGGTGCAACGGTATCTGGGGGCCCTGGGTGTGGAATCTGGCGACCGGGTGGCCCTGTCCATGCCGAACGTGCCGCTGATGCCTGCCCTCTACTACGGTATTGCTGCGCGCGGGGCGATTTGTGTGCCGCTCAACCCTCTGCTGTCGGGCGCGGAGCTGGAGTACCATCTGGAAGATAGCGGCGCGAAGGTGCTCTTCGCCTTTGCGGGCACTCGTCTGGCGCAGGAGGCCACTTCGACGGTGCCGGTGAAGAACGGTTCGGTGCGGTGTGAAATTTTTGAGCCTTCCGCATCCCCCTTGGCGCCCTTTGACGGGGTGGATGGTCTGCTGGCACCCGCCGCGGTGAAGGAGCAGGATCCTGCGGTTATCCTGTACACCTCGGGCACGACCGGCCACCCGAAGGGAGCCACCCTCAGCCACGCGAACATCCTCTCGAACGCTCGTAGCTGTGTGGAGGTTTTTGGTTTCACCGCCGAGGACGTCATCTTTGGCGGCCTCCCTCTCTTCCACGCATTCGGCCAGACGGTATCGATGAATGCGGCTTTTGCGGCTTGCGCGACGGTGGCTTTGCTTCCCCGCTTTACGCCCGATCACGCGTTGAGCCTGGTTGAGTCGGCTGGGGTATCGGTGTTGGCGGCCGTGCCGAGTATGTATATTTCTCTTGCGGCCCTCATGGCTGAACACCCGGAGCGTTGCGCCCGCCTCCGCGGTATGGTGCGCTTCGGTATTTCGGGTGGTTCGGCTCTGCCTGCTCCCGTGCATGAGGCCTGGAAGAACCTGGCCGATTGCACCGTGTACGAGGGCTACGGCCTAAGCGAGACCTCGCCCGTGGTTTCCTTCAACCAGGCGACCTTCGGCATGGTGCTCGGTTCGGTGGGTCGCGTCCTGCCCGGTGTGCAGGTTCAGGTGCGTGACTCCGCGGGTGTCGAGTGCCCGACGGGGGAGAGCGGCCAGCTGTGGGTGTGCGGCGAGAACGTGATGCTCGGTTACTGGAATAATCCCGAGGCAACCGCCGGCGTGTTCGACGGTGAGTGGTTTGCAACCGGTGACGTGGCTCGCGTTGATGCCGACGGCAATATCTTTATCGTGGACCGCATCAAGGACATGGTGCTACGCAACGGATACTCGGTGTACCCGCGCGAGATTGAGGATGTGCTGTACACCCATGATTCGGTGCAGTCTGTAGCGGTGCTGGGCGTGCCGGATGAGCGCGTGGGAGAGGAGATTGTGGCCGTCGTGGTGTTGCGGGCTGGAGCCGACTGGGGTGTGGTGCAGGCGGAGCTCAATGCGCTGGCCCGAACTCGCCTTGCGGCCTACAAGTACCCGCGTCGCTACGTGGCGGTGGATGCGATGCCTCTGGGACCGACCGGAAAGATTCTGAAGAGGGAATTGCGTTCGAAGCTGGCGGAGTCCTAAGAACACCGGATCCTAAGAACGAGGAGCCTTAAGCTCCGATGCTTCCCGTGCCCCAAAGCCCCGGCCCCCTCACATGAGGATGAACTGCGCCCCGAAACTTGGACGCTATAAATAGTAGCCATTACACGGCTTCCAGCAGGGCCTGATCCCGGTACTCCACCGGGGTCAGGCCCTTAAGCTTTACCTGACGC
>OCPI01000285.1_pt1 | contig 23560 bp, 20 predicted proteins | sample 1476291 | NCBI WGS metagenome assembly OCPI01 (sample SAMEA2580054, study PRJEB22360) | human gut metagenome | reverse complement strand
AGCCTCCCGTTCTTTGGACTTTATTTTCGTTGTCCAAGAAACGGGAGGCAGTTCACTCCTGAAGAGCAGACCGGGGGTCTTCTGACGCCTATAACAGCGTTAGCCTATCGGCGCATAACCTTCTTAGCCAGTGCGTTACCGATGAACTGAACCAGCTGAACCAGGACGATAATAATCGCCACAACAGCCCAGGTGATCTCGTCGTTGAAGCGCTGGTAGCCGTCCACAATCGCAATCTTACCCAGACCGCCAGCACCCACGTAACCGGCCATTGCGGACATGTCCACCACACCGATGACGAGGAAGGTGTAACCCAGGATCAGCGGGCCAAGCGCCTCCGGAATCATCACGGTGAACAGGATGGTCATCTTCGAAGCGCCCATCGCGCGGGCCGCCTCAATCACACCCGGGTCAATGGAGACCATGTTCTGCTCCACAATACGGGCAATAGCGAAAGCCGCGCCGAAGCTCATTGCGAAAACCGCGGCGTTCACACCCAGGCGGGTACCGACCACGGCGCTGGTCAACGGGCCCAGAGCCGCAATCAAAATAATGAACGGAATCGGGCGAATCACGTTCACCAGAATGTTCAGAATCGTGTAGACGAAGCGGTTCTGGAAAATATTACCTGCACGGGTGGTGTACAGCAGAGCACCCACCACCAGGCCGACCAGGCCGGCGCACAGCATGGTGATAGACACCATGTAGAAGGTGTCACCGATAGCCGGAACAAGCTTCTCAGGTAGGAACTCACTCCAGTCGGTCTTCGAAGCGGCCAGCGGAAGAGTAGTAGCAAACATTTAGCGCACCTCCTGCACGCGGGCAACAGTCTTCAGTTCGGCAACGGCGGCATCAATGCTGGTGATTTCGCCAAGCAACTCCAGGGTGAGGGTACCGTAGGCTTTACCCTGCAGGGTCTCAATACCGCCGCCCACAATGTTGAAGCGGACGTTACGGGCACCCAGGTAGGACAGCACCTTACCGAGCTCCTGGTTACCTTCCACAATCTCAACGTTGACGAGGTAACCCCTGTGGTTTGCGCGCAGCTCAGCCGCTTCCTTGCCGGTGGGGGCCAGCTTCACGGTGGTTGCCACGAAGAGCTTTGCCACATCGGTCTGCGGGTTGGAGAAGACATCGTACACGTTGCCCTCTTCCACCACGCGACCGGACTCCATGACCGCCACGCGGTCAGCGATAGTGGAGACCACATCCATCTCGTGGGTAATGACCACGACGGTCACGCCCAGATCACGGTTGACCTTCTTCAACAGCGCGAGCACTTCATGGGTGGTCTCGGGGTCCAACGCGCTGGTCGACTCATCAGCCAACAGCAGAGCCGGATTAGTTGCGAGCGCACGAGCAATGCCCACACGCTGCTTCTGACCACCGGAGAGCTGGTTCGGGTAGTGACCCGCACGGTCTGCCAAGCCCACGAACTCAAGCATCTCCAAGGCGCGAGCACGGCGGTTCTTCTTTGACCAGCCAGCAATCTTCAGCGGGAACTCAACGTTACCGAGCACGGTACGGGAGTTCATGAGGTTGAACTGCTGGAAGATCATGCCGATGTTCGTGCGGGCTTTACGTAGCTCAGAGTCGCGCTTACCGGAGATTTCGAAATCGTCCACAATTAGCGTGCCGCTGGTAGTGGTTTCGAGACCGTTGATGAGGCGGACGAGGGTGGACTTACCGGCACCGGAGTAGCCGATAATGGCGAAGATTTCACCGCGGTTAATGGTGAGGGAGACGTTGTCCACGGCGGTTACTGCCTTAGGGCCGTTGCCGAAAACCTTAGACACGCCGTCCAGAATCACCATGGGCTGGGGGAGGCCTTCTACGACCTCTTCTAGCTGTTCACTCATAGTTTTGTATCCGTTAAATGTCGTGGTTTGGACGCCAGGGGACTCGGCGCCGGTACGCAAAGGACGGTAAGCCCTTCTGACCCGCATCGGGTACCCGGGCTTACCGCCTTGCGTGTGCCTACGAGAGGCGTATTGTCAGAAGATTACTTCTTGGCGCGCAGCTTGGCCTCTTCGTTGGCCAGGGACTGACGCAGCTCGTCGGTGCTCACGTTGACCTCAACGGCGGTGCCGCGGGTCTCTTCCTGAACAGCATCCATGACGGGCTTGGTGTGGAAGATTTCAACAATCTTCTTGTAGGTCTCGTCGTCAGCCTTGTCCTTCTGAGCGACGAACAGGTTCACGTACTTGATGGCCGAGGGGTCGGTCTTGGGGTCGTCCTGAGCCAGTGCGTCTGCGGGCTTCAGGCCTGCGTCCTTGAGGAAGTCGTTGTTCACAACAGCGCCGTCAGCTGACTCCATGCCGACCACGGTCTGGGTTGCGTCGACGGGGGTGACCTTCACCTTAGAGGCGGAGGTGTCAACATCGTCAATGGTGGGCGAGTCCACGTCTGCCTTCTTGAAGGTGACCAGACCGTTAGTCTTCAGCAGCTTCAGTGCACGTGCCTCGTTCACGGTGTCGTTCGGGATGACGATTTCGCCGCCCTGGGGAATGTCAGCCAGCTTGGTGTGCTTCTTGGAGAACAGGGCCATCGGGTAGATCACGGTCGGGCCGACAATCTGCAGGTCCTTGTTAGCGCTGACGTTGTAGTTCGACAGGTACGCGATGTGCTGGAAGCGGTTCATGTCAATGTCACCGGCGTCCAGGGCGGGGTTCGGCTCGGTGTATGCGCTGAACTCCTTGTACTCAATGTCGATGCCCTGCTTCTTAGCTTCTTCCTTCAGGGTCTTGTTGAACTTCTCGGAGCCAACCACGCCGATGGTGACCTTCTTCGAAGAGGAGGAAGAAGAGGAGTTCGAGGTGGAACCGCAAGCGGCCATACTGAGAATCATGGGGACGACTGCAAGAGCAGCGGCAAACTTCTTCACGGCTATGAATCTTTCTGTTGAATGATGATGTGCTTCACCGGATACGGGGCATAGAGCACCGACAAGCCGATGCGAATGATGATGGGACAATTACAGCACGCACAGGGGCGACGGTGGAAGTTGAGGGGCAATCATGAGACACAGAACGTCAAGCTCGTCATATTTCGTCATATTTCGTCATACTGTGATTATTCGAAAAGCCTGCACCCCGCCACCCGTCCATCCGCACAAACAAAAGCGTCGGCCCGGGCCTAAAACCCGGGCCGACACTCCCATCTACCCACACGTTACGGGCAGGCAGCACATCAGCCAGTACTACTGCTCAAACTCGCCCGACGCAATCAGCTGCTCCCGCACCTTACGGCGTAGCACCTTGCCCAGCATCGAACGCGGCAAATCATCCACAACCACGATGCGGCGCGGCACCTTATAGCGAGTCACCTTCGAATAACAATGCTCACGCAGGGTGTGCTCCTCCACCACACGCCCGGGGGCGGGCACCACCGCGGCCACAACCATTTCGCCACCGCCGGGTAGCGGAATACCGACCACCGCCGCATCCGCAACCGTATCGTGTTGCTTGAGGGCGACCTCCACCTCGCTCGGAGAGACGTTGAAACCGCCGGTGATAATAACCTCCTTGATGCGGTCCACGATCTGAATGAAGAAATCCTCATCCAGGCGCACAATATCGCCGGTACGCAACCAGCCGTCGGGGGTGATAGTCTTCGCGGTCTCGTCCTCACGCTTCCAATAACCCATGAAACGCTGAGGGCCGTTCACCCACAGCTCGCCTTCCTCGCCGAGGGGCACATCCGCACTCGTCTCCGGATCCACCACACGAATATCGGTAGACGGGAACGGCACACCAATCGAGCCGGCACGGCGTGTATCATTCAACGGATTACACGAAACCAGCGGGGCACACTCGGTCAGGCCGTAACCCTCCACCATGAAACCACCGGAAGCTTCCTCCCACTCGGCAACCAGTTCGGGCGGCAGGTTCATCGCACCCGACACCGCGTAACGGATACCTTCCAGGGACACGCCGCGCTTCTTCGCCTCATCCATCAGGCGACGATACACCGGCGGAACCGCAGGCAGAATTGTCGGACGAGTCTTCTTCATCGCCTTCAAAATCAGGTCCATGTCCACGGTCGGGAATAGCACCAGACGGGCACGGCACAGCGACGCAATCGTCACGCCCAGGGTCATGCCGTACGCGTGGAACAGCGGCAGAACCGAGTAAATCACCTCATCATCACCGGGGTTAATCCACGCCTCACCCATACGGCCGTTCGACTCCAGGTTGCGGTGCGTGAGCATCACGCCCTTCGGCAGGCCGGTCGTACCCGAGGTGTACTGCAACAGCGCAATATCGTGCGCCGTCGGGCGGCGATGCGCCGGGTCAATACGCTCACTCTTAAGCAGCTGAGCCCACGAAATAGTCCCCGGAGCGGAACCAGTCAGCTTCTCACGCGAAGCACGCGTACTCTTCAAAGGCAACTTCAACGCGGTACGCATCAACGCAGGCATCGCCGAAATCATGTTCACCGAATAAACATGGTTCGGGCGGATATCCGCCGGAAGACCCGTAATATGCGAGGCAATCTTGTCCCACACAATCGCGACCTTCGCACCATGATCCTCGAACATGTGACGCAACTCAGCGCCCGTATACAGCGGATTATGCTCCACCACAATCGCGCCCAGACGCAAAATCGCATAAAACGCCGCAATATGCTGAGGACAATTCGGCAAAATCAACGCCACACGGTCGCCGGCCTGCACACCAGCCACGCGCAGGCCCTCCGCCGCACGCTCAATCTGATCCCCCAACTCGGCGTACGTCGTGGTCGCGCCAAAGAACTCCAGCGCCACCTTATGCGGCGCGGTACGAACCGCCTCATCAATGAGATGGCTCAACGACGTCTCGGGCAGCTCAATATCGCGTGCAGTCCACGGAGTATAGTTCTTCAACCAGGGGCGATATGCCAGAGGGTTCTCGCCGGAATCGGCAGCGGACACGCCGAACACCGCGGCGCTCCCGGGGGTAGTATCCCCCGCATTTATGTTCTTCTGAGCCTCAGTCATGCCTTCGATTGTGCCCGCCGACAGCCCCTCAGCTCAACTTCCAGCACCTTTCCACGCCATCTTCACGGCAGGCTCCCAGCTAACAAAGCCCGCACAGCCTATATCACGCCTCTCCCCCAGGTGCCCTCGACACAACTCTGGGATACTTAAACCATGAGTAAACGACAACAAGACATAACCGACGAGCAGTTCAAAAAACTACTCCGCGAAATCTCTAAGCGCTTCGCCATCGCAGGCGCCGTAGTCATCGTCTTCGGCCTGGCCATTATCGCCCTGGTCTACCTTATGGGAGGAGCCCACTAATGCACACCCCGCAGCGCCCCACCGGCGACGTCTTCAACCGCATGATCTCCGGTGCCGCCTACATGCCCGATGCCGAATGCGCCGCACAGACTAAGCGCATCCACGCCGCCACCGTCCTCGCAGAAGAACACTACGCCCGAGGCGAGCAGGCCCAAGCCATGCACGTCTACCGCGAAAACCTCGGCCACCTGGGCGAGCACTCCCACATCCGCCCCGGCGCACGCTTCGACTACGGCGTGAACACCTACATCGGCGACGGCTCCTTCTTCAACTTCGACTGCGTATTCCTGGACGTCTGCCCGATCCGTATCGGCTCCACCGTGCTCGTCGGCAACAACGTGCAGTTCCTGACCCCCACCCACCCGCTCAACCCCGTCGACCGCGCAGCGTACTGGGAGGGCGGCGAACCCATCACCGTTGAAGACAACGTCTGGATCGGCGGAGGCGCCATCATCCTGGGCGGCGTGACCATCGGCAAGAACTCCGTGATTGGTGCAGGTACCGTCGTCACCAAGGACGTCCCCGCAAACTCCGTCGTCGTAGGCAACCCCGGCCGCGTGGTTCGCACCCTCGACGAGAACGAACGCCCCGCACACCCCCACCCCTACTCCACCGAATCCATCGAAGAGGCCCGGGCCTTCCAAACCGAACACAGCGAGTAGGCTAAGAGCCGCCCGACCCGCGGGCCACCCACACCGGGTCACCCAACAATCCCAGAGAACCCCGTTAACGGAAACCATGAATACACAACACAACCAGCCGGCAAAGGGCAACAGCAACTCCGCGCCCAGCGACCAGGACCTGTGGGACGCAGCCTTCGCCTCCGACGACCCCACGGTCGTGCTGACCGCCGAGGACCTGCAGCAGGCCGCCTCCCGCCGCGCCGAATCGCGAACCGCCGACGCCGACGGGGAGGCGACCCGCGCCTTCCCCAGCCCCATCCCGGCCCCCAGCCCGCAGGATAACGGGAACGCCTCGGAGGAGGGGGAAAGCGCCTTCAGCTGGCTCAACACCGCCGGCTCGGGTAGCTCGGGTAGTGGTATATCCGCGGGTTCCGTCTCTGCCCCGAACGTACCCGAACACCGCGGCACGCAGAACCCCAACAGCCACGGAACGGCACCCGGCGTTACCCCGCAGGGAACACCGCAGAACACCGCACCGCGCGCTCCGGAACAGCCCGCTCAGCGTGGTGGCTTCGCCGTCCCCACCCCCGCAGGTCAGCCCGCCCAGCCGCCTGTTATCCAGCCCGGCGAGCCCGTGCTCACCGCCGCCACCGCCCTGCAGATGCAGAAGGAGCGGTACTCCCGCATGCACGTGCTCCCGGGCCTACTCGGCTGGCTCGTGGCCATCACCCTTATAGACGGCGGCCGCTGGGGTATCGGCGCCTGGCTCACCGTCACCGGGCAGGAACAATCCCTCGAGTACCACAGCGTCATCGGACGGCTACTCTCCGGAGAATCCTCCGTCATCCCCACGGCAGCCGCCTTGAGCATCCTCATCTTCGGGGCCTACCTCATCGGCGGATACGCCGCCGGACGCATGACGCGATTCGCCGGAACCAAACAGGGCATCGCGGTATGGCTATGGCACATCATGGGCCTCATCGTGGCTTCGCTAGCCACCTACCTGGTGCCGCAAATCTTCCCGAACGGTACCGCCGCATTCTCCATGCAGCGGCTCATGGACGGGGACGCGTCTAACGGCCTGCTCGCCATCCTGCTCATCCTGGCGCTCAGCTTCCTGGGAGCCCTCATCGGCGGCGCCTGCGGGCAAATCTACCACCGCCGCGTGGACAAGCACCCACACACCCAGCTGGAACGCGAGGACGACTAACCTCCGAAGCACCGGGCACCGCACCGACGCCAGCATAAAACACGAAGACCTCCGACGCACGCTACGCGCGCCGGAGGTCTTCACATTTCACGACTCCTCGGGAATCGTTGAAGTTACGCCTAGTGATCCAGCAGCAGGGCCGGTTCCTCCAGGATGGCCGCCACATCAGCCATGAAGCGAGCCGAGAGGTCGCCATCCACCACGCGGTGATCGAACGAGCCACCCAGGGTCGTCACCCAGCGAGGAATCACTTCGCCGTCAACCACCCACGGCTTCTGCTTGATCGTACCAAAGGCCACAATCGCAACCTCACCCGGGTTAATAATCGGGGTACCGGTATCAATACCCAGCGAACCGATATTCGTAATGGTCAGGGTACCATTCGCCATCTCAGCGGGCTGAGTCTTACCCTCACGGGCGCGAGTAGTCAGGTTGTTCAGCGCAACCGCCAGCTCGCGCAGGGACAGCTCCTGGGCGTCCTTAATGTTCGGAACCATCAGGCCGCGCGGGGTAGCGGCCGCGATACCCAGGTTCATGTAGTGCTTAATCTGAATCTCGCTGTCAGTCCAGGTTGCGTTCACCTGCGGGTTACGCTCGGCGGCCCAAATCACCGCGGCAGCCAGAACCAGCAACGGAGTGACCTTCACGCCCTCAAAGTGGCGGGACTTCTTCAGGCGCTTAACGAACTCCATGGTGCGGGATGCATCTACGTCCACGAAAATCGACACGTGCGGGGCGCTGAAGGCCGAGGCGACCATAGCCTTCGCGGTGGCCTTACGCACGCCGCGCACCGGGATGCGCTCAATGCGGTCGCCCGGGGTGCTTGCATCCTGCCAGAAGGGCTGGCGGGCACCGCTGTGCTGCACGTCCTTCAGGTGGGCAACGTAGTTCATGAGGTCCTGCTTGGTCACCTGGCCGCGGGCACCGGTAGCGGTCACCTGAGCCAGGTCGACACCGAGTTCCTTAGCGGCCAAACGCACCGGAGGAGCCGCCAGGGTCGGGCGGTACGGAACCTGCTCGGGCGGTAGGGCCGTGGCGGGAGCCGAAGCCTGAGCGGCAACGGGCTCGTGTGCCAGACGCTGAACCACCGAGTTCAGGGGGCTGTTCTCCACAAAGCGAGAGGCACGCTCGGCCAGCTCACTGAGCAGACCCTGGTTGCGGTTCACCGGAGCGGAGGGGGTGTGCGCCACCGGTGCCTGAGCTGCTTGAGTTGCCGGTGCCGCCGGTGCTACGGAGGCGGCAGGTGCGGGCTGAGTTGCGGAGGCAGGACGCTTGCGCGCGCGACGCTTGACGGCGTCCGCCTTGGGACCGGACCCAACCAGCGCGGTACCGGATTCGGTCTCCTGCTGGGGGGCTGCGGGGGCAGCCGGGGCCGCGCCATCACCACCGGAGATTCGGATGATGGGGGTACCCACCTCGACGGTCTCACCCTCGGCGACCATCAGTTCTTCGACGGTGCCGGCGTAGGGTGAGGGTAGCTCGACAACGCTCTTGGCGGTCTCGATCTCAACCAGCACATCGTTGATAGCTACCTCGGTACCGGTTGCGACCTTCCAGCTGAGGATTTCAGCCTCGGTCAGGCCTTCGCCCACGTCGGGAAGCGAAAAAATCTGGGACATATCTACCTCTCACTAGGGTATATACCCTACATGGAATATTATGGGCGGTCCTACCCGCCACGGTGCGCCGACAGCCAAAGGCCGACAACACACCTCAGAACGAAGCATCAAGAGGGGGCACACATACCACCCCGAAAGCCGCGCCTAGTAATCGAAAGCGCGATCAACCGCCTCCAGGATGCGGTCAATATCCGGTACGTACTCCTCCTCCACGCGGGAAACCGGGTACGGCATGTAGTAACCGCCCACGCGAATCACCGGAGCCTGCAGACTGTAGAAGCAACGCTCCGTAATCGCAGCCGACAGCTCGCCACCTACGCCACCGAACGTGGGAGCCTCATGAGCAATAATCAGTCGGCCAGTCTTCGCCACCGAGGCGGCAACGGTCGGCACATCCAGCGGAGAAATCGAGCGCAGGTCAATCACCTCAATCGAGCGACCGTCTTCCACCGCGGCCTCCGCGGCAGCCAGAGCCACCGGCACCAGCGGACCGTACGCAACAATCGTGGCATCGGTACCCTCACGCACGACCTTGGCGCTAAACGGGTCGAAGGACGTGTCGTTCAGGTCCACGTCTCCCTTGAGCCAGTAGCGGCGCTTCGGTTCAAAAATGATGACCGGATCCGGGCACTCAATCGCCTTGCGAGTCATCCAGTATGCATCATGCGGGTTCGAAGGGGTCACAATGCGCAGGCCGGCAGTGTGAGCAAACAGCGCCTCTGGTGACTCGGAGTGGTGCTCTACCGAACCAATCACGCCACCGTAGGGAATACGAATCGTCACCGGCACAATGTACTGCTTATCGGTGCGGTTGTGAATCTTCGCAAGCTGGCTCGTAATCTGATTGAACGCGGGGAAGACGAAGCCATCAAACTGAATCTCCGGAACGGGGCGGTAGCCGCGCAGCGCCATGCCGATGGAGCTACCGATAATGCCGGACTCCCCCAGAGGAGTATCCATGACGCGGCGGTTACCGAAGCGGGCCTGCAAGCCCTCGGTCACGCGATACACGCCACCGAGCTTACCAATATCCTCACCGAGTAGAACCACGGTGCGGTCAGCCTCCAGGGCATCCTCCAGGCCGCGGGTAATGGCCTTGGCGAGGGTCAAACGCTCAATGTTTTCGCTCATCTTTACTCCTCTTCAAAGCCTGCATTGTAGGTACGGTAGAATTTACGGTCGTCCTCAACCTGCTGATGCTCCTGGGCGTAGACACGGTCGAAGAAATGCTCAAAATCAGCCACCTCACAAGAAAGCACGGCATCACGCACCCCGGAGGCAACCTTCTGGGCAGACTCAGCCACCTCCTCGAAGAAGGCATCGTCGGCGTAGCCCTGCTCGCGCAGGTACTTCTCAAGACGAATCATGGGGTCGCGATGCAGCGGACCCTCAAGGTCAGCCTCGGTGCGGTACTTCGTGGGGTCGTCAGCAGTGGTGTGCGGGCCTAGACGGTAGGTTTCAGCCTCGATGAGCACGGGGCCCTTACCAGCACGAATCTTCTCCATGGCGTAACGGGTCACCGCGAGCACGCCCAGAATATCGTTGCCATCCACGCGCAGACCCTCGAAACCGTAACCGACGGCTCGAGTCGAAATCGGCACGCGCGACTGCACCTCGAAGGGAACCGAGATGGCCCAGCGGTTGTTCTGCACGAAGAAAAGCACCGGAGCGTCATAGGATGCCGCGAAGACCATGGATTCGTGAACGTCACCCTCACTGGAAGAACCGTCACCAAAGTAGACCGCGACGGCTGGCTTCTGAGCATCAGTTGCGGGATCGGTGGCCTGACCCTGGCCGGTGGGACGCTTACCGGTTTCAGCTTCGATGTCGGCGTCGAAGTTTAGGCCCATGGCGTAGCCGACGGCGTGCAGAGTCTGGGCGGCCAGCACCTTGGTGTAGGTGTGGAAGTTATGGGCCTTCATATCCCAACCATGGGTGGTGGCGCCACGGAAGATGGTAATCAAATCACGGAAATCCACCCCGCGCGCCAGGGCAACGGCGTGCTCACGATAGGAGGGGAAGATGTAGTCGTTGGGGGCGTAGGCCAGTGCGGAGCCGACCTGTGCAGCCTCCTGACCTCGGCTAGGAACCCACAAGGCGAGCTGACCCTGACGCTGCAGGGCGGTCGCCTCATCGTCGAAGCGGCGGGTGGTGTACATGAGGCGGTAGGCCTCGCGCAGGGTATCACCATCGACGTCTTTGACGTATCGACTGAAGGTGGGGTGTTCGTGGACGGTGCCGTTCTCATCCATGAGCTGGATGCGCTCGGGCACTCCCGGGTACTTGTCGTTCTCGTGCATCTAACCTCCACACGTGACGATGGCTTCGCCTGCGGGCTACCGAGGCCAAGACTCATCCTCCACGAAAGGTGGAGGGTTGAGAGGCTGATTTACGGCCGGTGCGCCATCAGGACTGGGCATATATATACCTACCAGTTTACTATTTCGGGCTCTCAGTGATAACGCACACGCTCAGAACACGCTTGGAAGACCACGTATCGCACGCTACTATTCAGCATTTGAGCAGGTCGAAATCAGTGCCATCGCCCGCCGTTTTTAAGAGCTGAAGGAACCCTCCTATATATTCTGATTATCGAATATATAGGAGGGTTCCTTCATCCTCACGTGTTCAAGGCCTCTACGCAATACCGGCTCTTCCAGCGATGTTGAGCGAGATTAGCCCTTTTGCGCAAAGAGCTCGCACAGAGACAGGAAACGGTCGTTTGCCTCAACCTCGCCAATGCTCACGCGCACGCCCTCAGACCCGAAAGCACGCACGGAAAGAGCATTGCGGTTCATGAGGTCAACGAACTCACCGGTCCGCTCCCCCAGGGGCAGCCACACAAAGTTGGCGTAGGTGCTCGGGAATTCGTAGCCCAGTTCACGCAAGCGGGCCGTGACGCGCTCACGCTCGGCCACGATGTGCTTAACCCGCTCCATGACAGCGTCCTGGTGTTCGATGGAAGCGACAGCGGCCCGCTCGGCCAGGGCAGACACGGCAAAGGGGGTCGCGGCAACCCGCAGGTGGCGGGTAATCTGCGGGTGCGAAATCGAGTAGCCCACACGCAAACCTGCCAGACCCTGCGCCTTGGAGAAAGTGCGCAGGATGATGACGTTCGGGTAGTCGCGGTAGATGTCCAGGCCGTTCAGCGGGGGCTCTTCTCCCTCCGGGATGGAGGAGACCGCACAGAACTCGAAGTAGGCCTCGTCAATCACCACGGGCACGGTAGCCGGCACCTTCGCGAGGAAGGAACGAATCTGGCTCTCGGTCACGGCGGGACCGGTCGGGTTGTTGGGGGTGCACACGAGAATCAGGCGAGTGCGGTCGGTGACGGCCGCGGCCATGGCGTCCAGGTCGTGCGCGCCGTTGGGTAGGTTGGGAACCTGCACGCTACGGGCGCCCATGATGCCGACCAGAATGGGGTAGGCCTCGAAGGAACGCCACGCGTAGATGACCTCATTCTGCCCACCATCGGCCTCAACGCCCGCGAAGGTTTTAATAATCTGGTTGAGCGCACCGAGGCTGCCGGCACCGGTCACGATATCCTCGGCGTCCACGCCCAGCTGCTCGGCGAGGGCGGTGCGCAGGGCGGTCGAGAGAGGGTCGGGGTAGCGGTGCACCGCATCGAATCCGGCCAGCACACGCGCCACCGCGGGCACGGGACCCAGCGGGTTCTCGTTGGAGGAAAGCTTGTACCGAGTCAGGCCCTCGACGGGAGCGGGCGGTTTGCCCGCGGCGTAGCTAGGCAGGGTGTCGAAGACGGGGCGGACCGGGATGTTGGCGTGTTCAGCTGACTGGCTCATAGTTCCAGTATGTGCCCGTGAGCGCCGAGGAGCCAGCTCCACCGGGGCGAAGACCAGCATGGGGACAGGGTAGGTGTATCCCTATACCGGTCTCCGCCACCTTATCTGCTACGCTCTCCGCTAGGCGAATGCCGGTTCCCTCTCAGCTGCGATTACATGCCGAGGCTCCGGTGCGGGGTGCACCAGCTCCGGATCAATCGCCTCGGGAGGAATTGGCGTGCGGAACCCCGGATCGATGTCATCGGCCGGTGTCATCGGCATGGGCGCAGGCTTCAAATCCGGCAGGGCAGGAATGAATGACTCGCCTCCGTCGTAGTCTCCGCCTTGCTTATTAGCACCAACCATATGCGGTGTGGCCGTTATGAGGTCACCAATTCGGGGTAGCGATTCAACCGCGGCTGGGAGGCCATGAATGAGGCGGGGTGCGACGTTCCCAAGAGTGGGTTGTGCTTCTGGGCGCACAATAAATCCGGGGTCGATGTCCTCGGCCGGTGCCATGGGCATGCGGCTGACGGGCTGAGTGTCCTGCGGTGCGTTGACGATGAATCCACGGTTGGCAGAAGCCTCGGTATTGGAGCCCAGCAGCTTTATGCTTGCGGCTGACAGCACGGGCTGTGCAGGTGCAAGGTTGGGTGCGGGCAAGGAACCTAAATTCGACATCTGCGGCACAGAGGTTTCGGGCCATGCAGGTTGCGGGTTCTGAGGCTCCTGCGGGGGATTCGGATCGGGATGAGAGATGGTCTTCTCAACAGCCTCGATAACGGCAGGGATTTGCTCAACAATCGCCTGTGCGGTTTCTCCGGCTTCTCGTTGAAGACCCTCGACCTTCTGCTTGGCAATCTCCATGCCCCATTGGACGTCTGCCACGGTATTTTCGATTTTCTGCTGTGTATTTTCGATACCGTCTCGCACTGCGCTATCTACTCGGTGCAGTGCTCCATCTGTTAGTTGGTCTGGGACCTCGTATACAATTCGAGGATCAAGTTGCACCCCGGCTTCAAAAGCCTGTTTAGCGTACCTATCTCCACGCAATCCATACTCGTTCAGACGTTCTTCAGGCTTGTAACCATCTGGCATAGCGGAGCCCGAGGTAACCTTTTGTTCCCCTTGCACGTAACCTTTATTGCCCATGGCTGCCCTGAGAGCGCCTAGAGTCTGGTGTCCATATCCTTCACGTTGCAGGGTTTCCCTATACGCCCCGCCGTCATGTTTGAAATTTGAGACCGTAATTGCGGTATCACGTTCATCGGGACGCCAGCCTCCCTCAGTCCTCAACGCAGAGTCAGGAACCCAGTCTCCATCTCCTTCCACGTAATCCACGGCAAAGTCACGACGTTTAGCCGGTAGACCTCGTAGCGGGGAGGCTTGTGCGTAGACACCCACAATGTTGATTTCTTTAGCGACTTCAGTGCTATTCGCCATGTTGTAGGCAATCATGCCTCCCTGGCTGAAGCCCTCCATGTATACACGAGCACCCTGAGGTGCTCCGGCATCACGTAGAGCCTGCAAAACCATCTGATAGGCGGGGTTCTCTAGAGTATCGTTACCCAGTGCTTCGCGAAGAGCCCCAGGGATATCCATAGGAGACCCACCAAGGGAAGAGAAGTTAGTACCCGGAATACTCACGATGTACAGGGCATAGGCAGGGTCACCTTCGTGTCCTGCTTCGTACATGACGGTGACGAGCACGGCACCGCGTTCGCCCTTAGTCGGATCCTGTTGAGAGCGTTCAAACTCCTGATCCTGTGCCTTGGCAGCTGCTTGCAGACGTTCAGCGCTAGCGTCCACCGTAAGACGGTCCTTCTCGCCGGAATGTGCGCTGACCCCGTAATCGTCGGCTGAGGCAGTGCGCATGTTATGCGCTTTCTTATCAGAATCCGGATCACGGAGGGGACCAACGATTCCAACTCCGCCTACGGCCAAGACTTTTTCAATGATTCCCTGGGGTATTTTTGTTACAGCGGAGAGTCGCCCAGCAATACGCTGACGAGCAATTTCGGGATTCCATTTGGCATCCATGTAGGCAGTGAAGCCGAAGATAATGGCTGCTACTACAGGTGAATGAGGCAATACCCAATAGGCTGAGAAGTACCCAAGCTCGGGCAACGTCAGCCGGATAAGGTACCGGCTCTCACCGGGGTCGCCGGCGAGGGCGCCGCGAATGTGGGTTTGCGTCGCCACCCCGTCAGGAAGCGTGCCGTCCTTTGCAATGCCCATGGAATCAAACCAGCCTGCGACGGTATTCTCGACCTGCAGGTAGGCACTGTGGGCGTAGCGCACGGCCGTTGCTGTAGCCACCAGCTCAGCGGCGCTTTCACCCATCCCGCCAGCCAGCGCGGCACACTGGCCACTGGCCTGCCGGGCGCGCGCGTTGACCCCGAGAAAGAGCATCGTCTCTGCACCGATACTCGAGATGGGCACCGGGCGTTCAGCACAGCTTTGGCTGGCGTGGGTGAGGGAATCGGCGATGAGGGGCATCTCTTCCAGTGTGACGGTGATGGTTGCCCCGGTGAAGGCTGAGCCGCTCCCCTCGACGGGAAGGGCGTACGTTGCGTTGGTCATGGGTTCTCCTAGCAGCAATTCACGGTGGGGTGCGGTGGCCTAATGGCCAGTTTGGCGGTTAACAAGCGCATTGAGCCCTTCGGGGAGACTGACGTGCATGAGGGCGTCAAGCTCGTGTTGTGCAGACCCCGCGTGGCGGGCCACGAGGTCTTCCAGTTTTCCGGGGTCGAGGATATCGGCGGCGGTATCTGCAAGGGATCCGAGGAGATTGTCGAGGGCTGCGGCTGCGGCAGTAATGCCCTGGGCTTTGGCGGTGAGTTCGGCAGCGAGTTCTTCAGAGGCAGCGGCAATATCGGCTGCCGTGTTCTCAGCAACCTGCGCCCTGTCTCGAATACTGTCGCGGTGCCTTTCAAGCTGTTTGCGGAAGGCGCGGCCCGCCTCGGAAGCCCAGTGTTCGGTTCCAAGCTCACCGGTGCGTGTGTAGACCCCCTGTATTTCGTGGGCCTCGGCGCGCATGCGTGCGGACAGTTCGGCGCCTTTGGCACGGGCGAGGGCGGCGGCAGCGAGGAGCGATGCGGCAAACGCACGCCCGGCCGCTGAGCCGATGCCCATGTGGCCGGCGGTACGCAGAATATCCGCGGTGCTGGGTGGGTTGGGGGTTCCCGGAGGCGGGGAGGGCGGTGTGGGGTCGATGAAGGTGGGCACGGCGCGTCCTTTCGGAGGGGCCGGTTGCGGGTACCGGCATATCGGGTGTGGTTTTGGTTCCAGCCTATGGTTGGGCCGGTAGTTCGCCTTCCGATTTTTGGCTACCTGTGGATATCAGCCCCATAAAACGAAAAATCCGCACGGATTCGGGGTCAATACCCCGTAAAGTGTTTTATCCACAGCCTCCATCGCCGTCATATTTCCGCACAAAGATTGCCCAAGGTTTCCCCGGGAGTCGAGAACACGCGTACCTGTTGAGTTGGGGGTCCCGCATCTGCGCCGCCCAAACCATTACCCAAGTGCTGCCCGAGTCGCCGCCAAAATCACCACCCTGGCCGCCTCCCGGTCACCCACCGTCCTACACCCCGCCCGCATTTTCCGGCAATCCATGCGAAAATGGAGTTATGTCTCACACCAATAACACCATCCTGCCTTCTGGCCGTATCGATTTGGGTACCGGCGAACTCGCTCTGGGCCCCCTGGACGGACGCTACGCATCCGTCACCGCACCCCTGACGAACTACCTCTCCGAGGCCGCTCTGAACCGCGACCGCATCCACGTTGAGGTCGAGTGGTTCATCTACCTGTGCGAGCACGAAGTGTTGCCGGGTCTGTCCCCGCTGAGCGAGGAGCAGAAGAAGGGCCTGCGCGCCATCGTGACCGATTTCAACGCCGAATCTGTGGCCGAGCTGGCTGAGATCGAGGCCGTGACCGTTCACGACGTGAAGGCCGTCGAGTACTACATCGGTCGCCGTCTGAAGGGCCTGGGCTTGGACCGTCTGGTGCCGCTGGTTCACTTCGGCTGCACCTCTGAAGACATCAACAACCTCTCCTACGCTCTGGGCATCAAGGATGCCGTGCAGAACGTGTGGATTCCCGCCGCCGAGGAGCTGATTGAGGTTCTGCTGAACCTGGCCGAGGAGGGCCGCGAGGTTCCCATGCTCTCGCGCACCCACGGTCAGCCCGCAACCCCGACCACCCTGGGCAAGGAGATGGGCGTGCTCGCCTACCGCCTGAAGCGCCAGGTCAAGCACGTGAAGGCTACCGAGTTCCTCGGCAAGATTAACGGTGCGACCGGCACCTACGCCGCGCACTACGCCTCGGTTCCCACCGCCGATTGGCAGAAGATTTCTCGCGGTTTTGTGGAGCACCTGGGCCTGACCTGGAACCCGCTGACCACCCAGATTGAGTCGCACGACTGGCAGGCCGAGCTGTACTCGGATATCGCGCACTTCAACCGCGTGCTACACAACCTCTGCACCGATGTGTGGAGCTACATTTCGATTGGTTTCTTCCGCCAGATTCCGGTGGCTGGTGCGACCGGTTCGTCCACCATGCCGCACAAGGTGAACCCGATTCGTTTCGAGAATGCGGAGGCTAACCTGGAGCTCTCTAACGCTCTGCTGGATTCGCTGGGCTCGACCCTGGTGACCTCCCGCTGGCAGCGCGATTTGACCGATTCTTCGGCTCAGCGCAACATCGGCGTAGCGTTTGGTCACTCGGTTCTGGCTATCTCGAATGTGGTGAAGGGTCTGAAGCGCCTGGACATTGCGGCTGACGTGATTTCCGCCGATTTGGACTCCAACTGGGAGGTTCTGGCCGAGGCAATCCAGATGGTGATGCGTGCGGAGGCTATCGCGGGTGTTCCCGGCATGGAGAACCCCTACGAGCGTCTGAAGGAGCTGACTCGCGGTCACCGCGTGGATGCGGCTCGCCTGAAGGAGTTTGTGGCTACTCTGGGTCTTTCCCCCGAGGCTGAGGAGCGCCTGTCGAACCTGACCCCGCACACTTACAACGGTATTGCGGCTCAGCTGCTGGATCACGCGAAGAACGCCTAGTCCGTAGCACCCTCTAACGGCATAAATACTAAAGACCCCGGGTTCCTGTGTTCAGGGATCCGGGGTCTTTTGTGTGGTTGGTCTTTGCTATGTTCTGCTAGCCAGCGGGTTTAGCGGTCGAGCATGCGACGGTGGCCGGTTTCAGTGTCGTGGCCCTTGCCGCGGCTGAAGACTTTACCGGCTGCCTTTCCGGCGTCCTTGACTCCCTTGAGGAGAGAGCCAGCCACACCGGTTGAGGTGCCTTCAGAGCCGTCCTGCACGCGGGGTGCGCGCGGGGTAATCATGAGCTCCGTGGGGAAGTACGCGGGTGCATCGCCGAAAGCACGGCGGGTATTGCGCACGACGTCCTTGCCAAGTGCTAGGTTGGCACCGCCACCGACGACAGCACCTACGCCGAAGGGTAGGGCGCGGCCGAGTAGTGCGCCGGTCTGGCGGGAGAGGAAACGGCGGATGAACAGGTTGCGGATGGTGCGCTCGACGCTGAACATCTTGCCGCCGGAGGAGTTGCCCAGCAGCATGCCCCACTTGCTGGAGACACCGCTTGCTTTGCCGGTTTGCAGGAGCACAGTGTTCATGAGCTGTGAGCCTTCTTCGCCGAGCATGATGGCCATGACCATGGAGCGGGCGGTTTCAGCGTCGTGTACCTGCACGCCGTGTAGTTCTGCGACGGCTTGGGCGTAGAGGGCGGTGCGTTCCATATAGCCGCCGACGGCGAGCGCGGACAGGCTCATGGAGGTGACGGTACCGATACCGGGAACGAATGCGGATGCGCCGGTGACGCCGCCGATGGCGGTGATGTCGCGTAGGTAGTTGCGGTCGAGGCGTTTGTGGATTTGGGCGGGAGTTTCGTTGGGGTGTGCTTCGCGTAGCTTCTTGACGATGGACAGCGCGAGCGGTCGTTGCATGCGTAGGACGTTGTCAAGGGTGGTGGTCAGTGCGGGACGGGGGTTGCCGTCTTCATCGAATAGAGACTTCTTCGGGTCAAGCATGCTCTCAGTAAATCACGGCTGGGTGAATATTTCCTGGATATGGGTGGTTATGGTGGAGTAGGAGGGGTAAATTTCACCGAGGGCGTGTGGGTTGTGGTGGCTTGTTAGGGTGTTTTGGTCGGTATTTGCGCCCAATTTTAAAGTACGTAAAATTGTCGTAGATTACACACTATTCATTGTTTGCATAGTGCGTGACCTGTTTCACGACGATTCGGGGTTGCGCCTGACAACAGATAGCGGCTAGTGCCTCTTCTGGACTATAAGGATGATTATGACTTCTTCCACCCCTACGCCCAATGCTGCGCGTTCCCCCGTGATGGCTCAGGGGCTGGGTGTTGCTTACGCGACCGGTGCGATTATTTCGGCACAGTTCGGTGCGGCTCTTGCTAAGCAGCTGATGGGCGATTTGGGGCCCTGGGGCGTGGTGACCCTGCGCCTTATAGTTTCCACTATGCTGCTGTGGGTATTTTTTCGCCCCCAAATCCGTTCGTGGAACCGCCAACAATGGCTAACCGTTATCGTCTTAGGCGTCGCTCTGAGCGGTGCAAACGCATTCTTCTACGTGGCTATTGAGCAGGTTCCTCTGGCGATTGCGGTGGCTATTGAGTTCATGGGCCCGTTGGTGCTGGCGACGGCTCTTTCACGCCGCAAACTGGATTTGGTGTGGATTGCACTGTCCTTCACAGGTATGGCGATTCTGACGGCTGAATCGCAGGCTAAGCCTGAAGATTTCGCGCTGATGGGTGTGATTTTCTCGGTCCTCACCGCTGTCTCGCGTGCTGCTTACATTCTGGCCACGGAGAAGGTGGGTGCGCTCATCCCGGGTATGGGTGGCATGGTCATGGGTAACGCGGTTTCGATGCTGTTAGTTCTGCCGTTCCCGTTCCTGATTAGCGGTAATAACCTGTTGAAGGTCACCCAGGATATTCATCTACTCGCTATTGGTTGCCTCATGGGTCTGGTTGCTTCTGCTCTTCCGGCCCTAGGTGAGGTCTCTTCGCTACGTCTGCTCCCTGCACACATATACAGTGTGGTGCTGTCTTTGGAGCCGGCGATTGCCGCGGCGGTGGGTATTGTGATGCTGTCTGAGCCGACGGGCCTGATCCGTTGGGTTGCTATTGCCCTGCTTGTAGCCGCCAGCATAGGTATTTCGATTTCTCACGCTCGTGCACAGAAGAAGGCGCAGGAAGAAGGCATCCTGGAGGAGGGTGAGCGTTTCTTACCGGGTGCTGTGGATGCACACGCAGTGGATATTGCACAGATGGCAACTAGTTCCATTACGCTCCCCTCAACTAGCCAAATTAAGGCTGACCGTGAGGCGAAGGGCCTCTAATCGGCTGAGCTTAAAGCGTGTCACCGGTTTCTTACGCCCCCGGACACCACGTAGGATAGTATCTCGTGTTGTCCGGGGGATATTTTTATCCTTCTACCCCCTAGCACAACCGGCACGCACGTCGAAAAGCACCGCCTCCTCATGAGGCGCAGAGAGGAAAACCTTGTCGCATACCGCGCATCAACGCCCCGCGCTGGGCATTATGTTTGTCCTGATGTCCTGCTCTTCCTTGCAGTTCGGTGCGGCCTTCGCGGTGACTCTTTTCCCGCTGTTTGGTGCGCTCGCTATTAGCGTGAGCCGCCTGGCTGTTGCTTCTCTCGTGGTGGGTAGCGCCGTGTGGTTGGCTGCTCGCTGGCGTGCCCATCGTGGCGGAACGATGCCGCCGGGTGCGTTGTCGTGGTCGAAGGAGCAGTGGCGTGCCGTCATCACTTTCGGTATGGCCTTCGGTCTGATGAATGGTTTCTTCTACTGCGCGATTGACCGTATCCCTATTGGTTTGGCGGTGGCGGTGGAGTTCTTGGGGCCGCTGGCTTTGGCATCCATGCTGACGCGCAGGCTCCGCGACGGTGTATGGGTTCTCTGCGCCCTGGCAGGCATGCTGGTACTCGGTTATGAGGCAGCAGCTGGTAAAGATACCGACTACCTAGGCTTAGCCTTCGCTCTGATTGCGGGCGTTTTCTGGGCGCTGTACATTCGCTCCAGCGCGAAGGTGGGCGTTCTCGTTCCGGGAGCAAGCGGCTTGGCGGTGGCGATGCTCATTGGTGCCGCCTTTATCACTCCGGTGGCGGCAATGGTGCCGGCTCCTCAGCCGTTGTGGAATGCAGTGCAGGATCCCAAGCTGATTCTCCTGATTTTTGGTACCGCCATGTTTGCTTCGGTGATTCCCTACAGCGCGGAGCTGATGGCTCTGCGCCATCTACCGGAGCGAGTATTTAGTGTGCTGATGAGTGTAGAGCCCGCTATTGCGGCGATTGCCGGCTGGGCGCTGCTGAGCCAGGAGACCGGCCCGATGCGCTGGGTGGCAATCTGCCTGCTCATGACGGCGAGTGTGGGTATTACGCTGACCACTACAAAGGGCAGTTCCCCCAAGCAGGAGGATGAGGACGAAGACCCCGTTCCCGTGCCGCTGCCCGAGTAAAGCCAAAGTCCCGAGTAAAACCAAAATTCCGCCGGAGCGCAGCATAGAGAAAACCCATAAATAAAACCGTTGAGGCGGGTACCCGGTTGGTACCCGCCTCAACGGTTTTATGTTTCAGTTTTAGTTCTCAGCCAGCTCGTCCAGCAGGTCGCGCAACTCTTCGGTGGTGAGCACCTCCGCCGGATGCGGGCCCAGGGCGTACAGCCAGTCCTGGGTGTCCTCGTCCAGCTCGCGGGAGGTTCCGATCAGCACGAGGTTGCCTTCGTTCTGCCCGCTGAGCATCGAGCTCTCACACAGGCACCACACGTGCTCAAAGATTTCCAGCATGGCGGTTGCCTGCAACTGGAAGAAGGGCAGACCCGCGTCGTCACCCACGTTGATAGCGACCACGCCGCGCTCGCTCAGGGCGTCCTTGAGTTCGCGGTAGAAGTCACGGTTCGCCAGGTGGGCGGGTGCGTCCATGCCGGTGAAGATGTCGAGGATGATTGCATCGAAGCCGGGCACGCCCAGCAGTTCCGGCAGGTTCGCTAACTGCTCGCGCGCATCCCCCACCACCAGCTGGCAGTCAGTTCCGGCGGGTAGCGGCAGACGGTCCGTCACGAAGCCCATCAGCTCGGGTTCAATATCCACGGCAACCTGGCGGGAGCCGGGGCGGGTCGCCTGAATATAGCGCACGAGGGTGAGGGCGCCAGCCCCCAGGTGTGCGGCGGTGATGGGTTCGCCGGCGGGTGCGAGCGCATCCACCGTGTTCGCGATGCGACGCAGGTACTCGTAGAACACGTAGCCGGCGTCCGCAATATCCACGTGGGACTGCTCAGCGCCACCGATTTCGAGGACGTAGCCGTGGTCGCTAAACCCGTCGGGGTGAATCTCGGCGCGCTGGCCGCCGGAGAGCTGAATGTGCGCCACTACTTCACGCCAGCTTCACGTTTGAAGGTGCTGACCAGGTCATCTACCGAGGAGGAGGAGTCCAGGCCCTCAACGACCTTATCGTTCACGGCGAAGGTGGGGGTGCCCTTCGCACCGATCTTGACGGCGTGCTCGTAGTCGCGCTGAATGGGCTTGACGGTCTCAGAGGCAACCAGGACCTTGTTGAACTCTTCGGTGTTCAGGCCTAGTTCCTTGGCGTAGTTGTTGAAGAGGGTGCGCAGCTTATCGCGTTCGCTGATGCCCTTCCAGTCGTTCTGGGTGGCGAAGAGCTTATCAGCCATTTCAAGGTGCTTGCCCTGCGCCTCAGCAGCTTGTACGGCGAGCGCGGCGGGTACGGCGTTGGCATGCATGTTCAGCGGCATGTTACGCACGGTCACGTTCATGATGCCGTCAAGCTTCTTGGCGGCTTCTTCGAACTTGGGTTCTGTCTTGGCGCAGTAGGGGCACTGGTAGTCGGTGTACAGGGTTGCGGTGCCTGCGCCGGGTACTTCGCGGTTGAGACGGAAGCCGACGTAGCCGTCATCAGCGGCTGCCGAAGCAGTAGCCGAAGGGTTAGTGGATGCCGAAGCACTCGCAGATGCACTTGCCGATGCTGCGGCAGTGCTTGCCGAACCACCTGCTGAGGCGCTCGCAGATGCCGACGCCGCCGAAGAAGACTGGGAGGAGCTGGAACTGCATGCGCTCAGCCCCAGGGCGGCGACGGGTACTACGCCCAGTAGCAGGGTGCGACGGTTGAGGGGTGAAGTCATGGTGGTTCCTCTCTATCAGTGGATGGTAGCCGACCTGTGGTTGGGGCGTGTCAAAACGCTGTCAGCCGCCGTGGGTATAGGGTTTATTGTATGCCTCTGCCCTGAACATTCCCTGTCTTCGGACGGGTGTGCGGGGTGAATGCAGTGCATACCATAGGCTCTCTGCCGCCTGCTCCCAGCTGCGGGGCCGGTGTTGAAAGTAATTCGCCTCTCCCCTGCCTTTTTGGTACTATTGCGGGGTATGCACTGTTCCGTAGAAAGCCCGTCTTAACGCGGCAGGTAGCGTATGTGCCTCTATAGCTCAGGGGTAGAGCATTTCCCTCGTAAAGAAAAGGTCGTGGGTTCGAATCCCACTGGGGGCTCCACATCCGCCGTAACAAGGCCGGTTTCCGGTGTGTTGCGGCGGTTTTTAGTATCGTCTTCGGCACACGAGGCTCCGGCCTCGTTCCGAGGCATCCGACAGCTCGCTCTATTCCGGGAGGCCTCATGTCTTCGTCCCGTACCTCCGCCCGCAAGGGCTCCTCGCAGCGCGCACCGTTCACTCCTACCGTGCGTTTCGCCATTGTCTACGTACTGGCGCTCGTTATTTCGCTGGCGGTCTGGTTCTTCTACCGCGCCGTCTATGAGGACGACACCTCGTTCCTGGTCCCCATCGTAATTTCTCTGGTGACGTCCTACGTTGCCGCGCATGCTCTCACGGGTGGACGTTCCCCGCGTAACTAGCCGCCGAGCACATCCTCTGGTTGCCGACCCGCGCGTTAAACCAAAGGCCGCGCATCCGAATCCCTTTGAGGAATCGGATGCGCGGCCTCCGTTATAGGGTCGGCGCGCTTCGCGAGC
>OCPI01000283.1_pt1 | contig 23715 bp, 20 predicted proteins | sample 1476291 | NCBI WGS metagenome assembly OCPI01 (sample SAMEA2580054, study PRJEB22360) | human gut metagenome | reverse complement strand
GCTGGTGCTGCGCGCAGGCGGCGACCAGCTGGCGCAGCTCCTCTTCGTCGCGTGGGCGAACCACCGCGTCCGCCTGTTTCCCCGCCAGTTGCTCAGTGAGTACCGGACTGAACCAGTGAAAATCGCGGGAAAGCCGTTTGATCTTCGCCGGCTGTAAGGTCCACTCCAGCGTTGGGAGTGCCTGCTGGATCGCCGCGACCGCGTGTTGACGCTGCTCATCAGTCATCATTTTTCTTCCTGTTCGTCAGCAAAATATTAATGAGATTGCACGGCTTCGCTTTCATGCCAGGCGCTGAGCGCCCGGCGCGAAACCCAGGACATCACGCCAAACAGCGCGATCCCGGCGAGAGAGATCAGCAGCAGCGCGGCAAACATCAGCGGGATATCCAGCTGGTAGCCAGCCTGCAGGATCTGATAGGCCAGACCGGTATTGGTCCCGCCGGTCCCGGCGACAAACTCCGCCACCACCGCGCCAATCAGCGACAGCCCACTGGAAATACGCAGCGCGCCGAAGAAATAGGGCAGCGCCGAGGGGATACGCAGCCGCACCAGCGTTTGCCAGCGGCTGGCGTGATTGAGGCGAAAATAGCTCAGCAGGCCGGGGGAGACGCTGCGCAGTCCCTGAGTGGTATTGGAGATGATGGGAAACACCGCCATCAGGGTGGCGCATACCACCAGCGAGAGCGTGGCATCCTTCACCCAGATGATGATCAGCGGAGCGATGGCGACAATCGGCGTCACCTGCAAAAACACGATGTAGGGAAACAGGGCGGTTTCCACAAAGCGGTTCTGCACCAGGATAAACGCCACCGCGGCGCCAATGACAATCGACAGCAGAAACGAGATCAGGGTGATCTTGAGGGTGAACAGCAGCGCCAGCAGCAGCGGCGTGAGATGCGTCCACAGGCTTTCCAGCATCACCAGCGGCGACGGCACCAGAAAGGCCGGGATGCGAAAATAGCTCACCGCGCCTTGCCACAGGAGCACCACCGCCACCGCGACGAGGGTCGGATAGAGAATTTTGAGAAAACGCGGATGCTGGACCCACGGCGTTGAGGTTGTGTTTTTCATATTATGACTCCATACCGGACTGGCTGGCCTGCAACAGACTGTCCTGCAGCTGACGGGCATACAGGGAAAAGGCCGGACTGACGCGGAACGCCTCGCTGCGCGGGAACGGCTCCCGGATGGCGATATCTTCGACCACCCGTCCGGGACGGGCCGCCATCATGATCACCCGCTGTGAGAGAAACACCGCTTCGTGGATCGAGTGGGTGACGAACACCACCGTCAGGTTCTGCTCCTGCCAGAGACGCAACAGGTCGCTGTCGAGTTTGTTACGCGTAATTTCATCGAGCGCGCCGAAGGGCTCATCCATCAGCAGCAGCTTTGGCCGGGTGACCAGGCCGCGGGCGATGGAGACGCGCATTTGCATGCCGCCGGAGAGTTCGCGCGGCAGGACGTCGGCGAATTTGCCCAGCCCCACCAGTTCAAGGACTTCACTCACCCGGGTATTACCTTCCGCGCGCGGCACGCCGGCCAGATCCAGCGGCAGCCTGACGTTATTGCGCACGCTGCTCCACGGCATCAGGGTGGCTTCCTGGAAGACGAACGAGAGCGGATGCTGGGCTTTCTCCCGGCTATCGCGCCGCCACAGCATCAGCTTGCCGTCGCTGGGCTCCACCAGGCCGGCGACCATCTTCAGCAGCGTACTCTTCCCGCAGCCGGACGGGCCGAGCAGGGTAATAAACTCCCCCTGATTGATGGTCAGGTTAACGGGCAGCAGCGCCCGGGTACCGTTGCTGTAGATCTTCTCCGCCGACAGCACCTCGATGGCCGGGGTGGCAGAGGCGGGCGTAAAGCGGGTGTCGCTCATCACGGTCAGTTTCGGGGCGGTATTCATGGCATCACTCCGGCGTCTTTGACCATCTCCAGGGTGTAAGTCTGCTCAAACGGCACCTTGCTGGCGTCGATCAGCTTGTTTTTCACCAGCATGTCCCAGGTTTTCTTCAGCCGCGGCTCGGTGATGATGCCGATGCCGCCGGTCTTGGCATCGCCGCCGGTCACCAGCTGGTACTGCTTCATCTGGGCAATACCAAAGGCGATCTGCTCGGCGCTCATTTGCGGATTTGCTTTAGCGATCAGACTGTTGCCGGGGGTGGGATCCTGCAGGTAGCTTTTCCAGCCCTCCATGGAGGCTTTGACGAAGGCTGCCACCGCCGCCGGACGTTTGCGGATGGTGTCGGCCATACAGATAATCGAGTTGCCGTAGGGCGGATATCCCCAGTCGCTGAGCGGATAGACATAGAACGGCTGCCCGCCTTTGGCGACGGAGAACGGCTCGGAGGTCACGTAGCCCTGCTGCACCAGGTTTTTATCGGCGAGGAACGGCTGAACGTTAAAGGTATAGGGGCGCACTTTGCTGCCAGCCAGACCCAGCTCGCTCTTCGCCCACGGCCAGAAAGAGGTATAGGCCTCGGTAGCGAGCAGGAAGGTTTTGTCTTTAAGCTCCGCCGGGTTCTCCACTTTGTTATGAGTGATAAACACCGTCGGCGAGTGCTGGAACACGGTAGCGACGGTCACCGCATGCACCCCGGCCTGCCAGGTCTCCAGCGCCTGACCGTTGTCGCCAAGGGTACAATCGGCCTGACCGGCAGCCATCAACTGCATGACGTTGATCTGCGGGCCGCCCATTTTAATCTCGACATCGAGACCGGCGTGCTGATACAGCCCGGTGGCCTGGGCCTGGTAAAACCCGCCGTGCTCGGCCTGGGCATACCAGTTGGTAAGAAACGTAAACTTCTCCGCTGCGAAGCAGGAGGCTGAGGTCGCGAGGGCGGCCACGGTCAGCAGGGTAAAAACGAGCGTCGGTCTGGTATTCATCAGGGCTCCTTGGATTCAGCAGCGAAAGAGGGGGGGAGGGACTGCACAAAGCCGTGCCAGTGCTGTTTGCCCCAGGTCGGTTCGTGACGTTCGACCCAGGCCATGCGGTGGATCTCGATGATCGCTTGCGCCCAGCTGGCGGCGAGGGAGTCGAGAAGCCCTTCGCCTTGCTCCCGCGTCGCCGGGGTCGGGTCGCCAATCACCCCGCTGGGGCCAAAGTCATACGACGCCCACGCCGCCGCCGGGCGGCCTTTCGACAGGGTCGGGCAGGGGAATTCCGGCGGGAAGTTGGCGACCGCCCGCTCCATATGAACGCACTCCGGGGCCAGCGCCAGCATCAGCGCCGTTTCGCTATGTCCGGCGTGCATCGCCATCCGCTGTTCATGCGGACTGAGAAACTGTTTTTCACAGTTGGGCACGTTGAACACATCGTGCGGGATGGCGATGAAATCCCCGTGGCGCAGGCGCATTTCCCGGCAGGCGATTTGCAGGATCTGCGGCTGGCCGCCGTGGCCGTTGATCATCAGCAGCTTGCGAAAACCGGCCCGATAGAGGGATTCGGCGATCTCCAGCACGGTATGCAGCAGCGTATCGCCGCTGAGGGTCAGGGTGCCGGGAAAATGCAGATGCTCCTCGGACTTACCGTAGACGATCGGCGGGATGGCGTAGGCCGGGATCGCCGCCGGCAGCCGGGCGAGGGCATGGCCCGCCACGCCGGAAGATATCACGCTGTCCACCGAGCAGGGCAGATGCGGGCCGTGCTGTTCGATCGCCCCGGTGGGGAGGACGATAACCGTATTGCTTTTATCCGGCAGGGCGGCCACGTCCGTCCAGCTCAGGAAAGGGAGAAAGCGCGCTGCAGGAATGTAACCGTTAATCATCGCGGTGCCTCGGAGTGAATTGGCTGGGGTAACCAGACGGTCGCTTCAACTTCAATCAGTACCGTGGCGTCGGGCAGCATTTCGCTGACCTGGACCACGGTGGAAACGGGCGGCTGGTCGGGATAAAACAGCTTTCTGACCCGGCTGTAATAGGGAAAATGGTCAAGGTTGCGAAAGTACTGCACCAGCTTGATAACGTCGCTCATCTGCCCTCCTGCGGACGCCACGGTGTGGCGGATGCTTTCCAGGACGTACCAGCTCTGGGCGAGGATCGGGCCCTGTTTCGCATCGGTTGAAAATTCGCCGGTCGCCCCCAGCAGCTCCCGCACCGGCTCAGGCACATCCTGAAAGCCGTTGACGATGGTGCCGGTCAGGGGATTGACCGGAATAATGCCGGAGAGAAAGATAAAATCGCCGGCTCTGCGCCAGGCGGCATACCGCGCCAGCGGCGCCCCCGCGCCTGCTTCAAGACTCATGTGCCATCTCCTCTTGCCACACGCGCCGGTGGGTTAACCTGCCGTGGTTAACCACCAGACGGGCGGCGCTGTTTAAAGGCCAGGTAAAACGGTCGCTACCCGGGAAAATCACCACGCTGGCCGCCGCGCCGATGGCAAAGGGCGCCGCGTCTGCCGGCGAACCGGTTAGCGCCGCGCGATCGCAGATCAGCCGCGACTGCCGGTCGAACAGGTCGCTGAGCTGAGCGCTGAACAGGCCGCAGGCCAGGGTGTCCAGCGGGTCGTAGCTTCCCGCCGGACAAAAAGCGTCCTGCACGTTGTCGCAGCCGAGCAGGGTGGCCACGCCGGCGGCCTGCGCCTCGTGCAGCAGGGTGATCCCCCGCTGGCGCGGCGTGCGACCGAATGTCGCATCCTGCAGCAGCAGGTTGGTCATCGGCAGAGCGATAAGCGTGACGCCGTGCGCCGCCAGCTGGCGCAGGATCGGCGCCGCCTGTTCGTCGCTGCCAGCGGCCAGCGCGCAGCCGTGGCTGCAGCAGATATGCCCGGGAAAAGGGTGGCGGGAGAGATGGTCCGCCAGCCAGGTGAGCCCCTGAGACACTTCGCTGAGCTCCTCATCAATATGCAAATCCAGATCCAGATCCCAGCGGGCCGCGCTATCCAGCAGGTTTGCCATGGCGGCGGCGTCCCAGTTGGAGGAGTGGATGAAGCCGCCCAGCAGGCAGCCCTCCCCGCTGGTGGCGACCGTTCGGGCAATGGCCCCGGCGTCCGCCGGATCGCGAAACAGGGTCAGCGGGACCAGCGCCACCCGCTCCAGGGTGATGCCGACGGTATCGAGGCGGGCGATCTCCTGCCAGGCGTCCGGTGCGTCGGCGGTAAACCAGTCGATATGGCTACGCAAATGGGTCACACCATTTGCTGCCGCCCGGGCCAGCGCGGCGGACGCCCGACGTTGAATATCCGCCCTGGTCCAGTGCTGGCGATCCTCGGGCAGGGCGTGGGCCGCCGCCAGCAGCCCGGCCTGCGCCGGACGGCAGCGTTCAATGGTAAAGGTTTTGTCCAGATGGGCATGGGGTTCCACCAGGCCGGGGAGCGTCAACGCCCCCGCCAGGTCCCACAGGCCGGGAGCCGGCTCGACGGACGGCGTCACGGCGGCGATCCGTCCATCGCGAAAGGCCAGGTCCGCCAGCTGCGGTTCACCGTTGGCCTGCGTCGGCCAGCCGTCGGGCAGCGCCCAGGCCGGGAGTCGGGCGCGGCTGATACCGGCGAGCGGTGCGGAAGAGGAGGGGAAGGTCATCGTCAGTCTCCTCACAGATCCAAAACCAGAACCGGCGATTTCGCCCGCGAACAGCAGAGCGTGATCTGGTCGTTGCCAGCTTTCTCTTCCGCCGTCAGCACGCTGTCCCGGTGTTCGGGGATCCCGTCGAGGACCCCGGTAATACAGGAGCCGCACATTCCCTGTTCGCAGGAGAGCATCACTTCCACGCCGGCGTGCTGTAATACCTGAGCAATGGTTTGATCCGCGGCGACCTGCAGGCGCTGCCCGCTGGAGGCCAGTTCAATATAAAACGCATTTTTCGCCGCAGTATTATTTTCCGCCGCGGGAGTAAAACGCTCGAAGACGAATTGCGACGGCGACCAGCGATATTCCTCCATGACCGACTGCAGTCGCTGAATAAAACCCTCCGGGCCGCAGGCGACCACTGCGGTATCAGGATCGGGTGTGGTTAAGCAGGCGGGGATCCGCTGGCGAAACGACGCGCCTTCCTCGCTACAGTGGATCGCCACCGTGCCGCCCGCAGCCAGCTGGGTCAGGCGCGGGGAGAAGGCCGTCTGGCGCGCGCTGGCGACATAATAATGCAGCTCCAGCGCTCCCTTTCTGGCGGCAATTGCTTCAGCCATCGCCAGCAAAGGCGTGATGCCGATACCGCCGGCAAACAGCAGGTAGCGCCCGGCCTCCGGCAGGGGAAAATGGTTACGCGGAGGCGAAATGGCAAGCCGATCGCCGGGTTTGAGCTGCTGATGCAAATAGCGTGAGCCGCCGGTGGACGCGTCCGTCAGTCTGACGCAAATTTCATAAGTATTACTGCGGTCAGGCGTGCCGCACAGGGAATACTGCCGGGAGCCGAAGCCGGGAATAATAATATCGATATGCGCCCCGGCGGAGTAGGCCGGTAATATTTCCCCGGCCGCCGCCTGCAATATTAATGATAGATTTCCCTCTCCATTGGGGCGTATTTCCCCGACCGAGACCGAAATAAGATCGTGGCTGTGCATTACCGTTTACTCTCCCTCATTCCGCTGTCTGCAGGGCGGCCAGGGTCGGCGAAGAGATAACTCCCCTTCGCGGTAAACTGTCCGGCGTGCAAAAAATGGCTGAAACGATCGTTTCTCCGCTATGAATGCTACGGTATTGTGATAAAACTGTTGCGTCCAGAGCTTTGATTCGCACAACCCGTTGCAAAAAAGAGAGCACCCAAACCATGTTTGCCTTCTCCCGATTTCTGCTCTATTTCACCGAAGTGGCCCGTCAGGGATCGTTTCGTAAAGCGTCAGAGGCGCTGCATGTGTCGGCGTCTTCCATCGACCGTCAGATTTTGCGCGTGGAACAGGAGCTGGCGATGCCGCTCTTCGAGCGCCACCCCACCGGGCTGCGGCTGACCGCCGCCGGGGAGCTGCTCCTGCACGCGGCCAATAACTGGAAAAAGGACTTTACCCGGGTCTGCGAACAGCTGGATGACCTGCGCGGGTTGCGGCGGGGGCATGTGCGTATCGCTACCATCGATGCCATTAACCGGCATTTTTTTTCGACGATGCTCAAAGAGGTGCATAAACATTATCCCAACATCTCTTTTACATTGACCACCATCAACAATATCCACATTCAGCAGGCGCTGATCTCTGGCGAGGCGGATTTCGGCATCATGCTCAATCCCCAGACCTCCCGCGAACTGCAGGTGCGGGCGTTTGCCGAGATGAATATGGGTATCGTGGTGCCGACCGGCCATCCGCTGGCCAGCCGCAGCGCGGTGCGCTTTAGTCAGTGCATCGACTACCCGTTTATCCTGCCGTCCGCCCCGTTGATGATCAGCGAGCCGGTGGAGGCGCTGGTGAATATCAGCGGCAACGAGGTGAAGGAGGTGGCGGTGTCGAATAACATTCACATGATCCGCACCCTGATCAAAGAGCAGATGGGCATCGGCATCCTGTGCCGGCTGGATATTCTCGATGAGATCGAGTCAGGCCAGCTGGCGTTTGTACCGCTAACCGATCCGCAGCTTAAGCCTTTCACGCTGGCGCTGTGCGTCTCGCCCGCCCGCCAGCTTTCCCTCGCCGCCTCGATGATGTTGAACCAGCTGGAGATGCTCTTCAGTCAGCTGTGAGCGACCGGGCAGGCACTAAAATCATTCATTAGCGCACCATAATGGTGCGTTTTTTGTGTGCATGAATCAAAGGTTGCATGCCCGTGGGCGGCGGCGCAGGCGATTTATCGCGGCTGCTCGCGGGACAATCAAATCTGGCATTGTTTTTGTATAGCTGAGTGTGAGTAGAAGCGGTCAGTACGGGTTATCCATACGGGACATTGCTCAGTCACCATGTCGCGGTTCAATGTTGACCGGGATGGGAGGCTGAGCCGTGGTTTGCTCGCCCCTCTCCCGGCATGAAGAGGAGAGGGATAATGAAAAGTCGTGCACGCCTTCCCCGGGGCTTTCGCTGGCTGGGCCTGATGGCTCTCGGCGGTGTCTCGCTGGCCGTTCAGGCCGAGGAGAAAATCGTTCTGCTGACCTCCTGGTACGCTCAGGCTGAGCAGGGGGGTTATTATCAGGCCCAGGCCACTGGGCTGTACAAAAAATATGGTCTCGACGTCGAGATCCGCTCCGGCGGACCCCAGGTCAACGGCATGCAGTTGCTGTTGTCGAAGCGGGCCGATGTGATCATCGGCTACGATCTGCAACTGCTGGAAGGCATTCAGCGCGGCTTCCAGGCAAAGGCCATTGCCGCGCCCTTTCAGTACGATCCCCAGGGGCTGCTGACCCACGCCGATGTCACCTCCCTGCAGGGGCTGAAAGACAAAACGCTTCTGGTCTCCAGCTCCGGTCAGGCGACGTGGTGGCCGTGGCTGAAGGCGCAATATCAGCTGAGCGACGCTCAGGTTCGCCCCTATACCTTCAATATTCAACCCTTTGTCGTCGATGACGCCGTCGCCCAGCAGGCCTATGTCAGCTCCGAGGTGTTCCAGGTGCAGAAGGCCGGGGTGAAGGCGAACTTCTTCCTCTTTTCCGAACACGGCTATCCCCCCTACGGCGGCATCCTTATCGCCCGCCCGGATACCATCGCCGAGCGGAAAGCGGCGATGGCGAAATTTGTGCGCGCCTCAATGGAGGGTTGGGTGAGTTACCTCAACAATCCGGCGCCGGGAAATGCGTTGATTAAGCAGGACAACCCGAAAATGACCGACGATCTGCTCGCCTGGGGCGTGACCCAGATCCGTGAGCATCATCTGATCGACGGCGGGGATGCCGCCAGCCAGGGCTGGGGGACGATGACCGACGCGCGCTGGCAGAAGACCCGCGACTTTATGGTCAGCGCCGGTCTGCTGGCGGCGGCCACCGACTGGAAACAGGCCTACACCACCGAATTTGTTCAGGCCATGCAGGTTAAACCCTGAGGAGCGACGCCATGTCATTAATGATTAAAAATGCCCATGCCATCCTCAGCGGTCTGCCCGGAGAGGCGGCGCGGCTGGCCGGGCCGGATATTCGCATCCGCGACGGCAAGATTGCCGCCATCGGCAGCCTGACGCCGCTGCCGGAAGAGCGACAGATCGATGCCCGCGACTGCGTGATCTATCCGGCATGGGTGAACACGCACCACCATCTTTTTCAGTCGCTGCTGAAGGGCGAGCCGCAGGGGCTGAACCAGAGCCTGACGGCCTGGCTGAGCGCTACGCCGTACCGCTTTCGCGCGGCTTTCGATGAACATACCTTTCGTCTGGCGGTGCGCATCGGCCTGGTGGAGCTTCTGCGCTCGGGCTGCGCCAGCGTGGCGGATCACAACTACCTTTACTGGCCGGATATGCCTTTCGATACCTCGGAGATTGTCTTCAGCGAAGGGGAAGCGCTGGGGATGCGCATCGTTCTGTGCCGGGGTGGGGCGACCCAGGGTCGGGCGGTGGAACAGGATCTGCCTGTGGCGCTGCGTCCGGAAACCTTCGACGGCTATATGGCGGATATCGAACGGCTGGTCAGCCGCTATCACGACCCCCGGCCCGATTCTCTGCGCCGGGTGGTGATGGCGCCCACTACCGTCTTGCACTCCGCGCCGGGCGCCCAGCTGCGGGAGATGGCGAAGCTGGCCCGCCAACTGGGGATCCGGTTGTACAGCCATTTATCGGAAACCGTCGATTATCTCGACGCCGCGCGGCAGAAATTCGCCATGACGCCGGTTCAGTTCTGCGCGGAACACGACTGGCTGGGAAATGACGTGTGGTTTGCCCATCTGGTGAAGCTGCTGCCGGAGGAGATTGCCCTGCTGGGCCGCACCGGAACCGGCATCGCCCACTGCCCGCAAAGCAACGGCCGGCTGGGCAGCGGTATCGCCGATCTGCTGGCGCTGGAGCAGGCCGGGGTCCCGGTCTCGCTGGGGGTGGACGGCGCTGCCTCCAATGAAGCGGCGGATATGCAAAGCGAAGCCCATGCCGCATGGCTGCTACAGCGCGCGCGCAAGGGGATGCTGGCGCAGCCGCGCTACGCCGGGGGCACCTTCGAGGGTGGGGCCGATGCGGCCACGGTGGAGGATGTGGTGCGCTGGGGCAGCGCCGGCGGCGCGCAGATCCTTGGCTTAGCGCAGACCGGCACTCTGCAGGTCGGGATGCAGGCGGACCTCGCCATTTACCGGCTGGACGATCCGCGCTACTTCGGCCTGCATGATATGGCTATTGGGCCGGTGGCCTGCGGTGGGCGCGCCGCGCTGAAGGCGCTGCTGCTCAATGGCCGACCCATCGTGGAAGATGACGCCATTCCCGGTCTCGACCTTGACGCGATGCGCCACGACGCGCTGGCGGCCGTCCGTACCCTCCAGCAGCGCGCCGCTGTTTAACTGATAACAGGATAATGACGATGAACGCAACCACCCAGAATCAACGCTACGCCTTACAGGAACTGGAAAAAGAGGCGCTGATGGGCGCCCAGGGCGAAGAGACCTTCGCCCGCGAAGTGCGCTGTATCGACCTGTCGAACTTTGCCGAAAGAAAAAATGACATTGCCGAACAACTGTGGGAGGCGGCGGTGGAGATTGGCTTCTTCCAGGTCAGCCACCACGGTATTCCGCTGGCGGATATCCGCCAGGCGTTCAGCATGACCGAGGCGTTTTTTGACCTGCCCGACGAGGTGAAGCGCCAGTATCCGCTGGCCGGCAACGCCGGCTGGGAAAGCAAAGCGCAGGTTCGGCCATCGACCCGCACGCCGGATCAAAAAGAGTCGTATCAGATCACCCGGCCGCTGATGGCCGGGCGCTGGCCCAGCGATCGGGAGTTGCCAGCATTCAAGCAGACGATGCTCGGGTTTGAATCGCAGTGCTGGCAGCTGGGGATGAAGATCCTCTCCTGCTTTGCTTTGAAGCTCGGTTTTCCGGAATCGTTTTTCACCACCGCGCACGATCCGCAGCGAGACACCTACCAGAGCACCTTGCGCATGCTGCATTACTATGCGACCGAGCAGTCGCAGCAGGGGATGTGGCGGGCCGGCGCGCACACCGATTTTGACTGCCTGACGCTGCTGTTCCAGCGCCCCGGCCAGGGTGGCCTGCAGGTTTGTCCCGGTAAAGACCGCGAAAGCCAGCAGTGGACCAGCATTGAACCGCGGGAGGAGGTGATCACCTGCAATATCGGCGATATGCTGATGCGCTGGAGCGACGACCAGCTGCCGTCTAACTTCCACCGGGTGAGAAACCCGCTGCCCCACGAATATCAGGGGCCGCGCTACAGCCTGGCGTTTTTCTGCCAGGCCAATAAAGATGTCGAGATCCTCGGGCCGCAGAGAAAGTACCCGCCCATCAGCGCCGAGGATTATCTGCAGCAGCGGATCCAGGCGAATTTCGCCAAAGGGTAAACGTACCGGCGCGGGTCACTGCTGTTCAGGAGCGGCATGACCACGCGCCACGACCACCTTTTCCCGGCCGAGTACAGTAGCGAGATGGTCGGGCAGGGGCTGGTCAGTAATTAAACGGCTGATGCCCGACCAGCCCGCGTAGTGGTAGGGATAGGTGAGGTCGAACTTCGAGTGGTCGGCGACGACAATGCTCTTCGCGGCGCGCTGGATCATCGCCCGGTAAACCGTTCCACTGTCGATTAACGCCTCGCTTGGCCCATCGGCGGCGATACCGCTGGCCCCCAGTAACGTATAGTCCGCCGTGAACTGGCTGAGGAACTGAAGCGTCTGCGCACCGGTCATTGCCCCTTCGGTAGCGCAGTACTCCCCGGGAGCGACGATCACCCGGATGGTTGGATTCATCGACAGCACCGTTGCGACGCCGAAGGCGTGGGTGATGACCGTGATATCCCGCAGCTCGCTGGCCATCCGGCGGGCAACATGTACCGTGGTGGCGCCGGAGCCGATCATGAATATTTTGCCCTCGCGCATACAATGGACGGCATCCCGGGCGATGCGCTCGCGCTCTTCGGTAAACAGCTGGTGGCGCTCCGTGACCGTCGGTTCACTGTTCATGGCCCGCACCGCACCGCCGTAAGTTCGGTTCAGTACGCCCCGGCGGGTAAGTTCGTCGAGATCGCGACGGATGGTTTCGGTAGAGACACCGTGGGTGCGCGCCATATCCCCAATCCGCAGGGTCGGGGTCTCAGCCAGTTCGCGCAGGATCTGTTGCTGACGGTCTTCTTTTCTCTTCGACATGAACGCTGGTTACTCTCCCTGAAGTCGCTGATGCCGTTAATATACCTGCACGCCGAGGGCAAACAAACTGGATGTTTGCCCTGTCGGTTAGACTATCCGTTCAGGCGGTCCATGACTTTCGCCAGCCGTTCGAGGAAGAAGTCTGCATCATCGCGACTGAAGCACAGCGGCGGACGGATCTTCAGGCTGTTGCCAAAGCGACCGGCCGCGCCAATCAGCACGCCCTCAAGCTTCAGGTGATAGATAACGCGACTCGTCAGCTGCGGATCCGGCTCTCCGCTGTCTGGCCGGGCAAACTCGATGGCGTTGAACAGTCCGGCGCCGCGAATGTCGGCGATGGCCGGGAAATCCTGGGCCAGCTGGCGCAGTCCGGCACGCAGATAGTCCCCGTTGCGCTGGGCGTTGTTCATCAGGGCCTCCTGTTCAATCACCTCCAGTACCGCGAGGCCCACGGCGGCAGCCACCGGGTTACCGCCAAAGGTGTTGAAGTACTCGGTCTTTTCGCTGAACGCCTGCAGAATAGCCGGGCGCGTGATGACCGCGGCCATGGGAAAACCGTTCCCCATTGGCTTGCCGAGCGTGACGATATCCGGTTGCACACTGTGACGCTGGAAGCCCCAGAAATGAGAGCCTGTCCGACCAAAGCCCGGCTGGACTTCATCGGCGATAAACAGTCCGCCCCGGGCCTGTACGCGGGCTACCGCCTGAGCCAGAAATCCCGGCGGATCGGCGAAAACGCCGTCGCTGGAAAAAATGGTATCCACCAGTAGCGCCGCGCAGCCGTAGCCCCGCTCATCCAGCTCGTCCATGGCGCGCTCAACGTCGGCGGCGAAGAGGTCAGACAGCGTCTGGCCCGCTGACAGCCTGCGCAGGTCAGGGGCGGGAATGGTATGCACCCACGGGGGCAGGAGGGCCTCTTTGTGCCCGGAGGGAGAGACTTCCATCACCGCCGTTGTATTGCCGTGATAGGCACTCTCGGTGACGATGATCCCCTGCCGACCACTGATAAAGCGGGCCATCCGCAGGGCGATGTCGTTGCTCTCGCTGCCGGTGCAGGTAAATATCACATTCGACAGCCCGGCGGGGAACGTCGCCAGTAGGCTGTCCGCGTACTGCTCCAGTACCGGGAATAGATAGCGGGTGTTGGTGTTCAGTAACCCGGCCTGGCGCACCATCGCCTGGGTGATATGCGGATGACAATGCCCCACGCCCGGCACGTTGTTATACATATCCAGATAACGGTTGCCGGCGGAGTCCTCCATCCAGGCTCCGGAGGCCGACGCCATGACGATCGGTTGTGGATAAAACAGCACCGAACCGGTCCCCTGGGTGGCGTGGCGACGGGCAATCTGTCGGCTCAGGTTTTCGTCGGCCACGCCGGTCAGCGCGTCAAAACGGTTCAGTTGAAGAATGGGGGTTTTATTGTTCATCAGCAGGTTCCTTGCAGTTAACGGTAGCGCTAAGCGGTGACGCCTGGAGGAGAAACGCCTGGGCCAGGCGTACGGTGATGGCGCCCCATTGCGGGCTGTAGCGACGGGCGGTGGCTGTCTCACTATGGCTGGCCAGCCAGGCCGTCAGCTGTAAGCGGCGCAGCATCACCAGCACCGGAAGCATCACTTCGTCCTGCTGACTGAAGGGACGGACGTTACGGTAGCCCGCAAGCCACGCAGCGCGGTAGTCCGCAAGGGCCGGGTCGTCTTCAATAAAACTGACGGCGGTGGCAAAATCCCAGCCAAACCAGCAGATGCCGCAGTCGTCAAAATCAATCACCGTCAGCGAATTCTCATTCACCAGCAGGTTGGCCAGCCGCATGTCGCAGTGCACCAGCCCATAGCGGTCGGCGCCCTGTCCGTACGCTTCCAGTCTGGCGACCACTGTGGCCTCCACCGCCTCCAGCAGCGTAATATCGTCGGCGCTCAGTTGCGTCATCTTCCGCCAGTCGCCCCACCAGGCATGACGTCCGATAATCGTCTCGGTGTTCCACACCTTGCGATGAAAACCCTCGGGTTTTACCCAGCCTTCGCTGTGCCTGTGCAGTTCTCCCGCAACCCGTCCCAGGGCATGGTACCAGCCGGTGAGATGGCTACCGGTATCAGGTTCGCTGCCCGCAACAAAGGTGAATCCCACGACGTGAGTGACCGTTTCGCCGTCGATGAGGCTGGCGATACAGGTCCCATCATCCAGTACAAGCGGTACGGCGATGTTGATATCTCCCCGGGCATGCAGGGCGTTTAGCCACATCAGCTCAGAATGGATCTCCACCGCTGAGCTGTAGTTTGGGCGATGCACTCGCAGCACGATCTTTCTCTGCGTCATCTTATCGCTGACCAGAAACGTGGCATTTTCTGAAACCGTCAGCAGGCCAATCTCTGCGCCTTCGCTGAGGCCCCAGCGGGGCAGGAGCGGCCGCAGCTTCAGGGTAAGTGTTGTTAAATACTCGTCGTTAAACATGCTGTCCTCAATTTGAAATGACACGCTTAACACATTTTTATGTTGTGGTTGCGGGATTTGCAAGATGTGTGAGGTTTTTTTTGTTTCCTGTTGCGCTTCAATTATGCTTTTTGTTTATTAATTATTTTATTAACAGTAAGTTAGTGTGATTTAGTTGGCTGGATTCAGCCGGTTGCACCATAACGGAACGTATAATGTGTGTTTTTCTCATTCAGGCGTAATAAAAGCGTGAAATTTATTATTAATCCCTTGATATATATAGATAAATTAATCTGTCTATTGCACCAGTTTTGTGCCCAATCATAGCGCATTATTTTTATGCTGAAATCTCACATTAAAATGTTGAACATTCAACATTTACGTGATTATTCTTTTCCTGCCAGCGACGGAGATCGCTGCACGGCCAGGCCAAACGGATGGGATCGCAGAACTTTCACAGACGGGGAAAAATGATGTCAGATTTTATGAACAAACATGTGCTGGTGACCGGCGGGAGTAGTGGGATCGGTCTTGGCATTGCACTCGGCTTTGCCCGCGCCGGGGCGAAGGTGACCATTACCGCCCGCACACCATCGCGTATCGATAGCGCGATCGGCCAGGCGGCGGAGCAGGGATTAACGCTACGCGGTCTGACCTGCAACGTCAGTCATGCCGAAGAGGTAAAAGCCTGTGTGGCAGAAGCCGCACAGCAGTGGGGGGGTCTGGATATTGTCTGCTGCAACGCGGGGATTTTTCCTTCGGCGCCGCTGGCAGACATGAGCGAACAGCAGTGGGATGAGGTGCAGGCGATCAACAGTAAAGGGACTTTTTTAACTGTTCAGGCGGCGCTGCCATGGCTGAAACGTGCAGAGTATGGTCGCATCATCCTCACCTCTTCAATTACCGGGCCGGTAACGGGCTATCCGGGCTGGGCTCACTATGCCGCCAGCAAAGCGGCCCAGCTGGGTTTTATGCGTAGCGCGGCGTTGGAACTGGCCGGCGACAACATTACCGTCAATGCCGTCCTGCCGGGGAATATCGTCACGGAAGGGCTGAGGGATATGGGCGAGGACTATATCGCCGGGATGGCCAGCGCCGTGCCGCTCAAACGCCTCGGAACGGTGGAAGATATTGCTGCGGCAGCGCTGTTCTTCGCCTCCCGTCAGGCTGGCTACATCACCGGCCAGTCGCTAATTGTTGACGGTGGGCAGATCCTGCCTGAATCCGCCGCGTGCCTGAACTGAACGGAGCGTTCATCATGAGCAATGAAATTCTTGCCAATCCCGCGCCAGCGGCGGAAAAACATGTTGTGCAGCGGCTGCGGCCAAATGCGGTAGGCCTTGGCGGGGTGCTGTTTATGACTATCGCCACGGCAGCGCCGATCACTGCGATGCTGGGCAATGTGCCGATCGCGGTGGGTAGTGGTAATGGTCAGTTTGCGCCCGCGGGGTTTATGGTCGCCACCCTTATCCTTGCCCTGTTTGCCATCGGCTATGCGCAGATGGCCAGGTTTATTACCGCTACCGGCGCATTTTATGGCTTTATTTCACACGGCCTTGGGCGGATCGTTGGCATGGCGTCAGGAGTGACGGTGACCATGACCTACATTGTCTTTGAGGCTGCGCTGGTCGGGATCTTCGCCTTTTTCTGTGAGGATTTAATCAATACGGTCTTCAGCGTACATATCCCCTGGCTCATCTTCGCCTTCGCCATGCTAATGACTACCGGAGTGCTGAGCTATTTCGATATTTCGCTCACTTCCCGGGTGCTCGGCCTGTGCCTGGTACTGGAAATATTGATCCTCACCGCCGTCGCGGTGGCGGTGCTGATCCATGGCGGAGGGCCACAGGGTTTTGTCCCCGAGTCGATCAACCCGCTGAACGCCTTTACCCCGGCGAAAGGGGTGGTCGGCGCCAGTGCCGGAATTGGATTATTCTTCGCCTTCTGGTCATGGGTGGGCTTTGAGTCATCGGCAATGTACGGTGAAGAGTCGAAGAACCCGAAAAAGATCATTCCCCTGGCTACCCTGCTGGGCGTGATTGGTATCGGCGTGTTCTACGTGTTCATTTCGTGGATGGCGATTGCCGGAACGGGACCGGAGCAGGCTATTGCCCTTGCGCAGGATCCTAACCGCGCAGGAGAGATTTTCTACGGTCCGGCTCGCCAGTATCTGGGGGAGTGGGCGGTCGGGGTGTTTAAGCTGCTGGTGATCACTGGCTCTTTTGCCTGCGGGATGGCGTTTCATAACTGCGCGGCGCGCTATCTCTACGCGCTCGGGCGGGAAAATCTGTTTCCGTTTGCCGGGCGCACGTTGGGTCGTTCACACTCGCGCCACGGCTCCCCCCATGTTGCCTCTACGGTGCAGACCGTTATCGCCACGCTGATTGTGTTGCTATTCTTTATCATCGGTAAAGATCCTTACGCGGATATTTACACCCTGCTGGCGCTGTTGGGTACGATGGGCATTATGATTGTCCAGGCGCTCTGCGCCTTTGCGGTGATCGTTTACTTCCACGGCAATAAAGAAAATATTGGCAAAGGACACTGGTTTAAAACAGGCGTTGCGCCGTTGCTTGGGGGGATGGGGATGATCTATATCGTCTACCTGTTATTCAAAAATATGGCGTTTGCCGCGGGCGCTGCCGCCAGCTCCTCCTTTTATCATGCCATTCCGTGGATCGTGTTGGCCTGCTTCTGCTTTGGCGCCGCCATCGCGGTCTGGTTTTACCTCTTTGATGCGCAAAAGTACCGGGTTATAGGACGCATTGTACTGACGGATGATTGATGATGCGCACCTGCCGCCGGCTTTCGCTGGCCGGGCGGCAGGATATCCGGCGCAGGGCTTTTCAGAGGGGAGGGGTTGCCGATGCGGGTGACAAAGGTATCTCTGCCGCAGCCATAAAATCGATAAAACAGCGTATTCTCGGTGACAGGTAGCGGCTGGCGGGCCACAGGACCGAGAAATGCCCATCCTTGACGCAACAGCCGGGCAACACCTCCTGCAGTTGTCCCTCATCCATGGCCTCGCGCACGACAAAATCAGGCACATAAGCGATGCCCATCCCCGCCGCGCTTAAGCGAATGGCGGCCTCAATGTTATTGACCGTCATCACGGCAGCGGCCCTGAAATCTCCCGTCAGCCGCATATTGCGCAGTTCCCAGGGCTGGATCAGCCCCGTCGCGGGGAAGCGGAAAAAAATGCACTTGTGCGCCGCCAATTCCTTTGGCGAGTCGGGGGGCCCGTATTCCGCCAGATAGGCCGGGCTGGCGCAGAGCACAAAACGAAAGCCCCCCAGCTTTCTGGCGATCAAGCGGGAGTCAGCTAATTCACCGCTACGGATAGCAACATCAAATCCTTCATCGATCAGATTGACCAGCCGGTCACTAAAGTCGAGATCCAGTTCAACCTGCGGATAAAGACGGGTAAAGGCGGTGAGGGCGGGGAGCAACAGGCGGTAGCCAATGACGGGCAGTGAAATCCTCAGTTTGCCGGTGGGCTGTGAGAGACTGCTGGTCAGCTCTGACTCGGCCTCCTGGATCTGCTCCAGGATACTCTGGCAGCGCGTCAGAAATGCGGCCCCCTCCGCCGTCAGGCTGACGTTTCTGGTGCTGCGGTTGAACAGCCGGACCCCCAGTTTATGCTCAAGCCGGGCGACATTCTTACCCACCGCCGAGGCAGATATGCCCAGCAGCCTGGCGGCCTGAACAAAGCTTAGCGTTTCGGCGGTGCGGACAAAGGACGTCAGCGAGGTGAGGCTGTCCATCGATTATAAACCTTATGTCTCTTAAGAAGATATTTTCAGTCTATTTATCGGCATTAACATCCGCAATAGGATGGCGACAGTTTATTCATTCCTTGCCGACTGATGAGGGCCGCCCGATGTTACTCACCGCCAGAACACCTTCCCGATACGCCAGCGCCCTGGCCGCGCTTTCTGTCTTTATGGCGGCCTTGCTGCTGCCGTTAAGTTTTACCGGCGGCGTCATGACCACCCCCGCGATACAGCAGTCGCTGGGCGGCTCTCCCGCTGCGCTGTCGTGGCTGACCAATGGCTTTATGTTGACCTTCGGCAGCTTTTTGCTGGCCGCAGGGGTGACGGCGGATGCCATCGACAGAAAACGTATTTTTATCGCCGGCGCCGCGCTGTTTTGCCTGAGCAGCCTGCTGTTTTGCCTGACGCACAATCTCTTGCTGTCAGGCGTTTTGAGGGCTCTGCAGGGCCTGGCCGCGGCGATGATTTTAGCCAGCGGCAGTGCGGCGCTGGCCCAGCTGTATGATGGCGCTCAGCGGACGCGGGCATTCAGCATCCTGGGCACGGTGTTCGGCGCCGGCCTGGCGTTTGGCCCGCTGCTGATCGGCTTCATGACCGACGCGGTGGGTTGGCGCGGCGTATATGCCCTGTTTGCGCTGCTCTCGGCGATAGTTCTGCTTATCGGACTGGCGTATCTGCCCGCGGCAGAAAAAAGCGAGCCGCGGACACCCGACAACCTCGGCTTACTCCTGTTTACGCTGGCCCTGATGCTGTTTACTGCATCGCTCATGGTCATTCCGGCCCGCGGTTTTTTATCCCTGACCACGCTGGCCTTGCTCATCGCGTCGGGGGGGCTGTTCGTGGCGTTTGTCGTGCGCTGCCGGAGGGTGAACAACCCGGTGCTGGACATCTCCCTGCTGCGTCATCCGCGTTTTGTCGGCGTACTGTTGCTGCCTGTCGCCACCTGCTGTTGCTACGTTGTCCTGCTGATTATTGTTCCCCTGCATTTTATGGGCGGAGAGGGGATGAGTGAGCCGCAGAGCGCACTGTATCTGATGGCGCTGACCACGCCGATGCTGGTTTTCCCATCCGTTGCGGCCCTGCTCACCCGCTGGTTTTCACCGGGGCACGTGTCCACGGCGGGACTGATGATGGCCTCCGTCGGGTTGCTGTTGCTGGGGAACGCTTTTCACAGCCACCATCTCCCGCAGCTGGTGCTGGCGCTGATCCTCTGTGGAGCTGGGGCGGCGTTTCCCTGGGGGCTGATGGACGGCCTGGCGATTTCCGCTGTGCCGATGGCGAAAGCCGGTATGGCGGCAGGCCTGTTCAATACCGTTCGCGTTGCCGGCGAGGGGATCGCCCTGGCGGTCGTTTCAGCGATATTAACGGCAAGCAATACCCTGACGCTGCAGAGTCGCGTTCACGGGTATGCCCCCGAGGTGATTGACCGCGCCGCAGGCTGGCTGGGGGCTGGCAATATGCCGCAGGCGGCTGCGCTTTTGCCTGACTTTTCCCTCCGGGCGCTGCGCGAGAGCTATGACTCTGCTTATACGCTACTGTTTAGCGGGCTGGCGGTCGTCACCCTGGTGTGCGCCCTGATGGTCTGGCGGACGCTATGCCGGAAGGCGGGCGCTATCCAAACCCGCGACAGTGGATCCTGAACCCCTTGATAGCGCGGTGGCGTCACGCTTCCCGGGCTGCTCAGCGAACCTGAACTGTCATTGTTTCACTGGCGGAACTATGCTGATTAGAGCGGCCACATGCGCCGCCCCGGCCGCGGAAACAGTGACTCACAGGTGGCGGTATGGCGATTGATCCGGAACTGATTTACATCGAGATCCTGGAAACGGTGCTGACGGCCACCCTGGATCCCGATTTGTGGAAATCGGCATTGCAGAAACTGGCGTTACTGACCGGCCATCAGTACGCGGCATTTCTATTTTACGACAAAGGCAATGCCCATCTGTTGACTGATTCACTCCTGCTCGAGGAGAAGGTCTTTACCGCCTATCGCGATGTATTTCTGGCTATCGATCCCGCCGAAAAAATATTGACCGCGTTACCGGTCGGGCAAATATATCGGGACCGGGAATATTTAGGCGATAAGTTTATTGCCGGCAGCGTCTATTACAATGAATTTCATCACCCCAACGACCTGAATCATCTCACCAGCGTCAAGCTGTGCACCATCAATGGCTATGCCACCTATCTGTCACTGATGACGGCCAATACGGCGGCTTATCCGCAGCCGGTGCAGTTTGAACTGTTCAGGCGCCTGATCCCGGCGTTAAAAACCGCCTGCCAGCTTCACGCCCGCTTTGAACAGCTGCGGGACACCATAAAATACCAGAGCGCGGTGATGGACAACGGGATCTACCCGGTATGGCTGGTGGATCATGGCGGTAAAATTCTCTACGCCAGCGCGCATGCCGAACGCTACCTGCGCGCCAACGCCCGCCTCTCCTGGTATAGCGGGGGCGATACGCTGTGCCTCGATACCGACAGTAAAAAGCTGAAACGCGCCATCGAGCAGGCCACCCGGACGGCAGAGCCGCCGAAGGCAGGGCTGTGCTATACCGCCGGGCGTCAGCCGAAACCGATCCTCGTGATCCCGGCGGCCCGCCTTGCCGGGGTCGCCTGCGTGATTATTCCCGAGCCGTTTCTCACCGGCAGCGCCTTGATGGAGCTGTTTAACGTCAAGCCCGCCGAGAATGCGGTGGCGGAGCTGCTGGTGCGGGGCATGACCCCGGATGAATGCGCCTTACATCTGGGCGTATCCATCGCCACCATCAGAACCCACCTCAGCGCCCTGTACCGGAAAACCCATACTCGTCATCAGGCAGAACTTCTGCTGATCCTCCGCGCGATTCACGGCTGATGGTTTCGCATCCTCAGGAATGATGGTCGCGCAGAAAAACCGTCAGCACCTCTTTCGGCGGCACACCGCCGCATTCGCCAATCATCCAGCCCACCGCCCCACGGTGATAGGCGCCGTGAAAGAGCATGTGGTTCAGCATCTCCATCGCGTTCATATTGCCGTCACCGCCGTCGACAAATTTGAAGGCGATACGTTCGTGGAAATCGGCGTGGGTCATGGCGCTGACGTACTGAATGTATTCGTCCGTACAGGCGGTCATGGCCGCTTCCAGCTCATCAACGGTTGGCGTCTCGGGGGTATTCAGCGCGGTGTAACCGTGCGGCCTGCCGCGCAGGTTCGCCCGGAAAATCATGTCAACGACATGGATATGGTTCATCAGCCTGATGGTCAGGTGACGTTTTTCGCCATATACCGTACCGTCAATTGCGCGGATCGCCTGTAAGGTGGCAAGGTCAATCCAGCGCTTGTATTTCAACAGCGTCACTACTGTGTCTTTGTCCATAGTCTGTCCCGGGTTGGTTGAGCCATTATCTTAGCGATTATGCCAGTGAGTTGTCATTCTCCAGCGCCAGGCACAAAAAAGCCTCGCCGGGGCGAGGCTTTTCAATAAGCAGGTGATTTAGTCAAACACACCGTTAATCACGGCGGTGACGATGGCAGTGCTCAGGGCGACCAGCACCAGGTCATCGCCGACCGCGCGCCATTCATAGCCTGGATAATAGGGCAGGTCGTTAATCATGGAAGCCGGCAGGGTCTTTTTCGCGATACCCGGAGGCAGCGCCTGATAGCCGACCAGACCGTAGTTCACGGCAAGGGAGCGCGCCCGTGAGAAGCTAATATCGCTGTCGACGTGGTCGGGTTTACCATAGTTTTTGCGGTTGCCATGCTCGTCAGCAGACTGACCTTTATTCTGGCCTTTATTACCATGGTCGCCATTATTGCCATGATTGCCGCTATTGCCATGGTTACCACTGTTCCCGTGATTACCACCGCCATTACCGTTGCCATTACCCGGATTGGCATACGCCGGCGCGGCCATGACGGCAAGAGAAATAACCGCCGCCAGTGCTGTTTTGAGAGTGCGACGCTTAAGCATGATGTTGTTTCCTGAATGGGGAGTACACGCTTAAAACATAAGAGAAAGCTATACCCCTGGCAATCTCATCATTTCTTATTTTTTGCCGGTTTTTAATCACCGGCGGGGAAGATAAAGGGAAAGGGATAGCGGGACGCGGACAAGCAATTCCATTGCTGCGTTTTGACAGACGGGCGACCGCGCCCCGCTAAATGTGTTGCCGACAGGATCGCTCCCGGGCGTAGAGAAAAAAATGCCCGAAGCCATCGGGCAAAAATGAACAAAAATATTACGCTTCATTCATAACGCGTCTCACAAGACGGGGCGGATAGTAAATCCTGGCGCTGCCGCGCACAATCGGACGGTTGTTTAGAAATAAATAACCCCATCGACTGTGCTCAGGACGCGACCCCATGGCAGGCGACCCGATGGCCCGGGGCCACCTCGCGCAGCGCCGGAGCTTCTCTCCTGCACCGCTCGCTGACCTGCGGGCAGCGGGATGAAAAGCGGCAGCCGGGGGGCGGATTGGCCGGATCCGGGATCTCACCTTGCATCAGCGCCTGCGGTTCACTGTGCGGATCGAGGGTTGGCACCGCGGCCAGCAGGGCGCGGGTATAGGGATGGAGGGGGCAGCTGAACAGCGCATCGCGGCTGGCGCTTTCCACCAGCTGTCCCAGATACATCACCGCCACATCATCACATAAATGTTCTACCACCCCGAGGTCATGGGAGATAAACAGGAACGTGACGCCGCGCTCGTCGCGCAGGTCGGAAAACAAATTGATGATCTGCGCCTGAATCGACACATCAAGGGCCGAGATGGGCTCATCGGCGACGATAAAATCCGGATTGAGGATCAGCGCCCGGGCAATACCGATCCGCTGGCGCTGGCCGCCGGAGAACTGATGCGGGAAGCGGGCATAGTGTTCCGGCGCCAGGCCACAGATCTTCATCACGGCGATCACCCGGTCATACAGCTCATCGCGGGTGCACAGCTTGTGCTGCAGCATGGCCTCGCCAATCGCGTCGCCAATACGCAGCCGCGGGTTCAGCGAGCTATAGGGGTCCTGAAACACCAGCTGCATTCTGGGCCGGATGGCGCGCAGGGCAGGCGCGGTCAGGTCGGCCAGCTCCTGACCGTGAAATTTCACGCTGCCAGCACTCTTCTCATACAGGCCAAGCAGGGTCCGGCCGACGGTGGTTTTACCACTGCCGGACTCGCCCACCAGGCCAAAAATGGTGCCCGGACGGATGTTAAAGCTGACGCCGTCCACCGCGCGAAGCTCGCCAGTCTGCTGGCCAAACAGGCCGTCGCGCAGCGGAAAATATTTTTTCAATCCATCCACTTCAATAACATAGCGTTCGCTCATGCTGTCGCCTCCGCAAATTCGCTGTAAAAGCAGGCGGCCCGCTGGCGCTCGCCGAGCAGCGGCGGAATCGCCTCCCGGCAGCGCGCC
>OCPI01000280.1_pt1 | contig 23937 bp, 18 predicted proteins | sample 1476291 | NCBI WGS metagenome assembly OCPI01 (sample SAMEA2580054, study PRJEB22360) | human gut metagenome | reverse complement strand
GGAGTACTTGGCGTCGACCTGCGCGGTGACGTTGGCGGGGATGGTGTAGGCGGGTACGGAGCCGCCGTTGCCGTAACCTTCACCGCCGGCGGTGGGGGTGAGGGAGCCGTCGCCGATACCGCCTGCCGCGGCGATAATCTGCACGGTCGAGCCGGGGGTTACGGGGATGATGCCGCTAACCTTCGCGCCGGAGCCCGCCGGGGTCATGCGGTTGTTGGTGCCGCCCGCGCCGCCGACCAGTTCGAAGCGGAGCTTGCGGACGTTGTTGGGCACGGCGAAGCTCTGCACGGTTTTGGCGCCTTCCTCGGTGCCGGAGATGTTGTACGCCGGGCTGGCAGCCAGGATACAGTCGTTCGTGGCGGCCACGGATGCTGCGTAGGAGGGGATGGTTGCCGAAGCTGCGACGACCGGTGCCGCCCAGGCTACGCCAGCGACGAGCTTGCGGCGGGTCATGGAAGTAGACATGGTATGCCCTTTATTCAGGTGGGGTGATGTGTTTGTGGCGTTCAAAAGAATACCCTTAACCTCAGCTTTAACGTAAATTTCAATGATTATCGCTAATCGGGCCTATACGCGCAGGGCTCGCATACGCACACAACGCCAGCAGAGGGTCTGCAGATTATCGGGCTCGTTATTGCCCCCTTCGGACAGCGGCACCTTGTGGACGACCTCTAGGATGAGGATTCGTTCACGCATGATGGAGTTGCCGCATCCGGGGTTTTGGCAGGTGTAGTTGTCGCGTTCTTTGATGCGTTGGCGTAGCTGGGCGGTCATGAGGGTGCGTTCGCCGCCTTCGGGCCAAGCCCAGCGTATTTTGCGTTCGAGGGTTTCGGAGAGCGCGTCGAGGGTTGGAGTGTCGAGGGTGACGGTGACGGCGCGGTTTTCTTTGCCGTTGAGTGAGGTGTATTCGAAGCGGTAGACGGGGTACGGTACGGTCAACCCCACGTGGTAGACGTTGAGTTTGCTCCAGAACTCGTCGGCGTAGTGCTTGGTGATGAACTGGGGCGGGTTGATGTGTGCGATCATGTCTTCTTCGCGGCGTCGCACGTTGTCGACGGCGGTTTCGAGGCGCGCGATATCGTCGGAGAGGCGCTGCACGTCCTTGAGGGTTTGCAGGTCCGCTTCGATGTGGAAGTATTTGGTGAGGCTGCCGATGGGGTCCCGCTCGGCTTCGAGAACAACCTGTTGGGAGGAGTTGTAGACGTGCGGGTGGCGTTCTTCGGGTTTCTTCCGCAGCAGCGTCTTCCAGGTTTTGGGTTGCTGAACTTCGACGGTGGCGAGGTGGCCATACATGCCGTTGGTGGAGGTGCCGAGTTCGTAGATTCCGTGCGTGTAGATGTCGTGTACGTAGCTGGAGACTTCGTTGTATTCGCTGGCGAGTGTGGCGGTGCGTTGCCGGTGCGTCTGGAATTCTGGGGAGGCGAAGTACCGGTTTTTGCGAATAACCCGTACGAGGAGCACAATCAACCAGATAATGGCAACACCAAGGATGACATGCGAGAACGAGAGGGCAAGGCATCCTAGGAGAATGATGCCAGTCCATTTAAAGAAGGACTTCACGAATATTTTTCCTTTTGTGATACGACAACGTATCTGTGAGTGATAGATTTCCTCCATTAGGGTATCGGAGGTAGGTGCGCTGCGCAAAGCATTTGGTCACGTCAGTAAGCTATTGAAAGGATTGGCGGGCAGACTACACCTTCCGGAAGCGCCCTCAGGGTGCCCGAAGCGAAGCGAGGGCGGGTTCCCTGCGACGGCGCGGAGGAAGTGTGCAGGCTGCACGCCCTTACAAATTAGACCAGGCGGAGCCAGCAGAAGACTGAGAAGGCGACAGCCCCTCCCCCTTAAGTTCGTTATACCGGTATCACGCACACAAGCCCTGCCCTTACTGAACCGGGGTCGAGTGTTTTACCTACGGGGCGGAGGGATGGTATCCTCCGTCGTGACATCGGGGATGCGGAGCGGTGCGAGCGTATTTTCCGGAAGCGCCCTCAGGGTGCCCGAAGCGAAGCGAGGGCGGGTTCCCTGCGACGGCGCGGAGGAAATATACGGAGCACCGCCTCCAGAACAAACACAAGTCAGCTGAGGAGTACCGCCCCTCTAACCAAAACCAAAAAAGTTAAACACAAAAGCCCTGATTCCGAAGAATCAGGGCTTCATCTGTGCGCGATACTGGGATCGAACCAGTGACCTCTTCCGTGTCAGGGAAGCGCGCTACCGCTGCGCCAATCGCGCTCACAAAACAGTTGTTTTGTTGCGAGGTGAGGACGGGATTCGAACCCGCGTACACGGCTTTGCAGGCCGCTGCCTAACCACTCGACCACCTCACCGCATACGCTCCACGAGGGAACGCGTTCGAACTCTTGGAGTCCTTACGAGCGGTTGACGAGACTTGAACTCGCGACATCCACCTTGGCAAGGTGGTGCTCTACCAACTGAGCTACAACCGCATATCAGCGTATTCAATTTGAATTATTCCGAGGAGTTTTTCTCTCCGTCGTGCCGACAGGTAAATACTATACGGGGTTTTTGAGTGTTTGCCAAATCCTTTACTAGACACCCCGTGTTCCGCGGAATTACGGGGCAGAACGGGGTATTTGGGCCCGTTTTTGATGAGCGCCAATAAAATTTATTTTCATGGCGCCGGTCACATTTTGGGTTCTGAGGCAATGGGTTCTGCGACAAAGGCCGTTCCGGTTACGGTGAGATCTGAGAGAGCAAAGTCCGCAGAAAAAATTTCAGAGAACGCAGAAAGAGGGGCAGGAAACCAAGTTCCCCACCCCTCCCCTATGAAAACCGCGTCCGCTAAAACGCTTGGCTCATGGTTTTAGAGCTCTTCAAAGAAGAGACGTTCGTACACCTTGCGGGCATTGCGGGTCTGACGCAGGTAATCCTCTTCGAGCGCGCGGGCGCTGCCGGCGGGGTATCCGCACCAGCGCGCAATCGCTTCCAAATCATCACGACCCGATGGCAGGGTGTCGGATTGGCGCACGCCGCGTAGCACGTTGCCGCCACGAATCTTCGTGGCGAGCAGCCATGCACCACTGAGCACCTCGGCGTCCTCAGCGGCGACCAGACCCGCCTCGACCGCCGCATCCAAAGCCTTCAGCGTGGAGGTGGTACGCAGGCCCGGCACCACGTGCGCATGCCGCAGCTGCAGCAACTGTACGAGCCACTCGACGTCCGACAGGCCGCCGCGGCCCAGCTTGAGCTGGCGGGTGCGGTCCGCGCCGTGAGGCATGCGTTCGTTCTCCACGCGTGCCTTCATGCGGCGAATCTGCTGCACCTGCTCGGGCGTGAAGGTGGCTGGGTACCGGTACGGATTGATAAGCTCCACGAAGACCTCGCCGAGCTCGAAGTCACCGCCGATGAGGCGGGCGCGGGTGAGCGCCTGGAATTCCCAGGTTTCGGCCCAGCGCTCATAGTAGGAGCGGTAGGAGTCGAGGGAACGCACGATGGCCCCTTGCTTGCCCTCGGGGCGCAGGTCGGCATCCACTTCGAGGGGACGTTCGGCGCGGATCGGGGGCTTGACGGGCTGCTTGAGCAGGGCGAGGGTGCGGTTCACGATGCGCGCGGCCTGTTCCTGCGCGGCGTCCTCGTCAGCGCTCTCAAGGGGCTCGTGCACGAACATGACGTCCGCGTCGGAGCCGAAGCCGTTCTCGGCCCCGCCCAGGCGACCCATGCCGATGATGGCGATGCGGGTGAGTAGCTTCTCCCCCACTGCCTCCTCACCTTCAGCCGGTTCAGAGCCTTCCGGTGCCGCCTGGAGCTCGCGCAGAGCAATCTGCAGCGCCGCACCGATCGTGCACTCGTCAATGGCGGCAAGACCGGCACAGGTGTCCTCAATAGTCACGATGCCCAGCGTCCAGCCCATGGCGGTGCGCAGGGTTTCGCGGCGGCGCAGGTAGCGCACAGCACGCATTGCCTCGACCGCATCAGCGTGACGAGCCAGCAAAGAAGACACCTCGGAAGCGAGTGCTTCCTCCCCCAGCGGTTTGAGGTCGGCCACCTTATCCAGCCATGCAATGGACGCGGAGGCATCCTCCAGCAGGTCGGTCATGAGGCGCGAACTCGACAGCAGCTGACTGAGGCGCTCGGCGGCGGCCGGCGAGTCACGGAGCATGCGCAGGTACCAGCTGGTGCTGCCGAGCGATTCGGAGACGATGCGGAATCCGAGCAGGCCGGCATCCGCATCCACGCCGCGGGCGAACCAGCCCAGTAGCACGGGCATGAGGTGCCGCTGAATATCTGCACTGCGGGAAAGGCCGGTGGTGAGTGCCTTGATGTGGCGCATGGCGCCGCGCGGGTCGCGGTAGCCGAGGGCGGCCAGACGGTCCTGTGCCGCCTGCTCGCTGAGGACCACCTCGTCGCGGCTGAGCGTGGAGACAGCGGCCAGCAGCGGGCGGAAGAAGATTCGCTCATGGAGCGAACGGACGTTCCGTTTAATTTTCTGCCAGGCTTTCAGCATCTGCTCGGCAGACAGGGTTCCGTTGCGTTCCGGAGAGAGAATCGAGCGGGCAAGAGCGCGCTGTTCGGCTTCCTTCTCGGGCATCAGGTGGGTGCGGCGCAACTGCTGCAGCTGGATGCGGTGCTCCAGCACGCGTAGCTTCTTGTAGTCACGGCTGAACGTCTCAGCGTCGGTACGGCTGATGTAGCTGACCGCCGTCAGCGCGGCCAAAGAATCTACCGTGGACTTGGTACGCACCGCAGGGTCGGTTCGGCCGTGCACGAGCTGGAGTAGCTGCACGGTGAACTCAATATCGCGCAGGCCACCCGGGCCCAGCTTGATTTGGCGGTCCACCTGGTGCGAGGGGATATTGTCGGTCACGCGGGCGCGCATCGCCTGCACGGATTCCACGAACCCGTCGCGGGCGGCGGACTCCCACACGAAGGGGTCAATCGCGCGGGCGTAGCGGGCACCCAGCTGCGCCGAACCGGCGATGGGGCGCGCCTTGAGCAGCGCCTGGAACTCCCAGTTTTCGGCCCAGCGCTTGTAGTACTGCACGTAAGATTCGACGGTGCGCACGAGCGGGCCATCCTTGCCCTCGGGGCGCAGGTTCGCGTCGACCTCCCAGAGGGCAGGCTCGGGTGCGGGGCCCATAATCGCGCGGGTGAGGGCGTGCACGAGCTCCGTGCCGATGGTGGAGCACTCGTTCTCGGTGAGTTTGAGCGGGGCAATCTCCCCCGCCGCCCCGGCGCCGGGCGCGGTACCGGGTTCGACCGGCGCGACCACGTACACCACGTCGACGTCGGAGATGTAGTTCAGCTCGCGGGCACCGCACTTGCCCATGCCGATAATCGCCAAATCCAGGGCATCCACGGACTCACCGCGGCGAGGCGCCGCTAGGCCGGGGCCTAACCCCTCCGCCACCTCGGTGCGCGCGATGGCGAGCGCACCCTCCAGCGCGGCGGCGGCCAGGTCGGCGAGGTGACGGCCGATGGTCGGCATCATCTCTACCGGGTCCTCGCAGCACACGTCGATCATGGCGATGCGCGCCAGGGCGGCCCGGTAGGCCACGCGCAGGGTTACGTAGCCGTCCTTGCCGGTCTGTTCGGCGGCCGCGCGCGGACGCTCCGCGTGCGGGTCGGCGCCGAGAGCGGTGAGGATATCGCGGCGGTAGGGGGTGTCCAGCGGTGCGATGGAGGTCAGGAATTCCCCGTCGGTCTCCGGCAGAATCGAGGCCGGATGCTGGGAACGAATCAGCGCACTCTCAGCCGGGTACACCTGCGTGTCGAAGAGCGGGTCAATGAGCTCGGGGCGGCGGTAGAGGAAGTCACCAATCGCCTGGGAAGCGCCGAGCAGGCGGTACATGCCGAATTCTTCCTCGCCGCGGTTCGCGCGCTCGGCGACCGCCGGGTGCTTCTCGATAAGGCGCACAAGGGCGGGCAGGGCGATATCCGGTGAGGGGGCGAGGCGTAGCCCGGCAAAGAGCGCATCCTGCGAGACGTGCTTCAGTTCGGGCGCGTTAAGCCAGCGTTCTGCCTTGGACGGGTCGTGGAAGCCGGTGGCAATCATGCGGGTGCGCAGGCGTAGCTGGGCTTTGCGTTCGGCTTCGGCGCGTTGCTCGTCATCAAGCGCGTCGGGAGCGATCTCGGCGAGCGGCTTGGGTTCTTTAGCAGGATCAATAATGCGGATGAGCCCGGTGGCCGGGTAGTGGGAGCTGTCAGTCATAGCGTGAGAACTGTGAGTAGAAAACCGTGGGTAGAAAGCCTTGAGTGGAGAGTAAAAATTCGGCGGTGAATGTGAAAGCTGATAGGCCTACGGGCGGTACCCGTGCCCCGGCCTATTACCGGTAGCGGGTACCGCCCTGTTCCGTCAGCAATCGCCCAATTTAGAGGATTCCGAGGTTGTACTTGAGCTCGTAGGGGGTCACCTGCGCCTGATACTGGTCCCAGTCGGCACGCTTATTGCGCAGGAAGTGGTCGAAGACCTGCTCGCCCAGAACCTCGGCCATGAACTCGGATTCCTCGGTGATGTTAATGGCTTCACGCAGGGAGGCGGGCAGCGGGTTGTAGCCCATCGCGCGACGCTCTGCGTTGGTCATGGCGGCGAGGTCTTCGGTCACGGCGGGCATGAGCGGGTACTCGTTTTCGATGCCCTTCAGGCCGGCGGCCAGGATCACGGCGTAGGCCAGGTAGGGGTTGGAGGCCGAGTCGAGGCCGCGGTACTCGATGCGAGCGGACTGCATCTTGTTCGGCTTGTACAGGGGTACGCGCACGAGGGCGGAACGGTTGTTGTGGCCCCAGGAGACGTAGGAAGGTGCCTCGCCGCCGCCCCAGAGTCGCTTGTAGGAGTTGATGAACTGGTTGGTGACCGCGGTGAATTCGGGGGCGTGCTTGAGGATGCCCGCGATAAAGTGGCGCGCGGTCTTGGAGAGCTGGTATTCGGCGCCGGCTTCGAAGAATGCGTTGGTGTCACCTTCGAAGAGGGAGAAGTGGGTGTGCATGCCGCTACCGGCGTACTTGGTGAAGGGCTTAGGCATGAAGGTGGCGTACATGCCCTGCGAGTAGGCGACCTCCTTGATGACGGTGCGGAAGGTCATGACGTTGTCCGCGGTCTGCAGGGCATCGGCGTGACGCAGGTCAATTTCGTTCTGGCCGGGGCCGGTTTCGTGGTGGCTGAATTCCACGGAGATGCCGACCTCTTCGAGCATAGTCACGGCCTTGCGGCGGAATTCCTGCACGATGCCACCGGGGGTGTGGTCGAAGTAGGATTCGTGGTCCACGGGCACGGGGAAGCCGTCTGCGCCGAGTTTGGAGGACTCGAGCAGGTAGAACTCGATTTCGGGCGAGGTGTAGCAGGTAAAGCCCATCTCCGCTGCTTTGTTGAGGACGCGCTTGAGCACGCCGCGGGTGTCGGAGGCACTGATTTCGCCGTCGGGGGTGAGTACGTCGCAGAACATGCGGGAGGTGATGTCTTCCTCACCGCGCCAGGGCAGGATCTGGAAGGTGGAGGGGTCGGGCTGCAACAGCATGTCGGACTCATAGACGCGGGAGAAGCCTTCGATGGAGGAGCCGTCGAAGCCCAGGCCCTCGTCGAAGGCGCTCTCTACCTCGGCGGGCGCGAGTGCGACGGACTTGAGGGTTCCGACTACGTCGGTGAACCAGAGGCGGATAAAGCGGATATCGCGTTCTTCGATGGTGCGCAGTACGAATTCCTGTTGGCGGTCCATGGGTGGCCTCTCGCTTGGGGTGCCGGTGCATCGGGGCGCATCCTTGCGGGGTGCGAGCACCGGGTGTCTGTTCCTTGTCCCTCTAGCCTATCGGGTTCGGCGGCGCGAGGGGCGGGCGCGAGGTTTCGTTTGTGTAAATTCTCACCGCGAGGCTCCCCAGCCGGCACTATCTCCTTTCGACGCTCGGCACCTCGCGTGCTCCCTCCCCCGTTCGGCCCGTCTCGGCCGGTTTCCGTCGAGGCCCGTCCGCATACCGGCTAATAACCATCGGCGCGGTGACGCCGTATTCGCCTTGCCATAATGGACGTATGCTACATTCCCTCCCTCTCTCTTCAGTCGCGCAGATTCCGCCGGCGGCCGGTATCGTGGGTGCCGACCCCACCGGTTTAGAGTGGCTGCTACTGGTCGCGGCGCCGATTGTTTTCCTCGTCATCTATCTGGCTTGCCTCATGGTGATTGCCGCGTTTGGCCCGCTGGTCATGAGGAACAACAAGTCTGGTGGCACGACCTACCTGTTGGATCGGCCCTCCCGCATCGCGTTTAAGACTCGTAACGTGGCGCTGTTTGCGCTGATTGGTGCGGCGGTGGAGCTCCATTGGCTCGGTTACACGGGCCGGGTGGGGTCGAGCGTCGTGATTCCGATTGTTCTCTTCACGTGGTCGTGGAAGTTCGCGTTCTTCTTCCTGCCCCTTCAGCTGATTCGTTCCTGGTATGTGCAGGCGACGCGCGGCAAGTATGACGCGCTCTCGGCCGAGGGCGCTCAGCGTCGAGAGAAGCTGAACGGGAAAAGCGCCTACGCGGTGTCGAAGATGATTCAGCGCAACCCGCAGCAATTCGCGATGAACAAGGAACTGCATACTCAGGCGCGCGCCCAGAAGATTGCGGTGGTGCGGCCTTTCCAGAATCTTGATGAGGCGGGCAAGAAGCGCCGCACGAACTACACGGTGGAGCTGGCGCTAGCGCAGATGCAGCTGCGGCAGATGAACCCCGGCAAGATCCCCTCGGAGGCCTTTGGGGAGAGCATCCTGGGTGTCGGCACTGCTGCCTATTCGCCGAAGTCGGTGGAGCAGACCTGGCTGACGCTGTGCACGGAGCGAGTGAACGCGGTGGATGCGCCGAGCTACCCGGATTCGCTGTACCCGGTGTCGGCCCGTTTCTCGCTGTTTACCACGATGTCGTTGTTGCAGCCGGTGATGGGTCGTCCCTATTCGCCCTTTGCCGCCGAGGATGCCCGACGTTTTACTTCCCGAGATTTCTCCGCCGATACGGTGCGTCTGAAGGCCGGGGAGCTGGGCAAGAAGACCCTGGGGCAGAGCGGAATTTTCCGTCAGATTCACGAGCGTCTTCTGCCGCTGCATCAGCAGCAGCCTCAGCTGGTGGATCGCCGGGCCCTGGCGTACTGCGGTGCTCTGCGGGCAACCGTCGCGAAGGCTGAAGTGGAGAGCCAGCGCTTGACGAGCCAGGTGCTGGCGGCGGTGGCTTCGGAGCGCGGCGTGCTGCCCTACGGCCTGTTCTCGCAGGTAGCCGAGGACTATCAGCGGGTTCAGCGCCTGTTGAATTTGATGGTGAAGGCGACGGCCGACGTTCAGCGCTTCGTGAATTCCGTGGATGCCCTCGTGCAGATTTACGCGCAGGCGGCGCAGCCCTCCGGCGTGGCCCACGAGAAGGCGCAGATGGAGTACATCGCCGCTCTTCTGGACGTTATTGTCTTCTCCTCGCACGCCCCGCTGGCCGGTTCGGTTCAGGCGTCTTACGCCCTGCTGAAGGCAGACTATGAGGCGTTTACGTTCAATAGCTCGGATGAGTTGAGCCGCAGCTACTGGCTGCAGTATTCGAAGAACGCGGTGAGTGCCTGCGATACCGGTCTCTCTCAGGGTTACGAGGGTTTCTTCGGCTCTGACGAGGCGGCCTTGAAGGCGTTGGAGTCCTACGCTCAGGACGTGGTGCAGGAGGTCTGTAACTACTCGGTTATGCAGGTCTACTGGGATGCCATGGTGCAGCAGGCGCTCCTTCAGCGCGATTTGCCGCGCGAGTTCGAGGAGGCCTCCCTCGCCATTCCGGAGCTTCTGCGTAAGAATACGAATGCGTCATTCCCAACCTACTACATCAACCTCATCTGGAACTAGGTCCGGACAAGCGGTGCGCTAGGGTGGAGCCGTGCAGGGTTAGAATAGTCAGCATGACTACTGAGCGTTCTTCCGAGATCTCTTCGCCCTACGCGGCACAACCTGCCGCAGCCACCGTTTCTACCACCGCGCCCGCTAACGCGTCGAAGCCTTTTGACCTGGATGCCGTCAAGAAGGTGCGCACTGTTCATTTGGCGCAGGCGAAGGCGACCGGGCAGAAGTTCTCCATGCTGACCTGCTATGACGCTCTGACCGCGCAGGTCTTTAACCGCGCCGGCATCGAGATGCTACTGGTGGGTGATTCTGCAGCGAACGTGGTGCTCGGTTACGAGTCAACCCTGACCATTACTCTGGACGAGATGATTCCGTTGGTCGCGGCGGTTTCTCGCGGTGCATCCCGCGCCATGGTGGTTGCTGACCTGCCGTTTGGTTCTTATGAGCAGTCGCCGCAGCAAGCGGTGGCGAGCGCTGTTCGCCTCATGAAGGAGGGCGGCGCGCACGCGGTCAAGATTGAGGCCGATGCCTCGATGACCGAGTGGATTCGTGCTCTGGTGCGTACCGGTATTCCGGTGGTGGCTCACGTCGGTTTCACCCCGCAGTCGGAGCATGCCCTCGGCGGTTTCCGGGTGCAGGGTCGCGGCGAGGCTGCTGAGCGCGTCCTTGAGGATGCCGTGGCGCTGGCTGAGGCTGGCGCGTTCTGCGTGCTCATGGAGATGGTGACCGCGGAGACCGCGCACCGCGTGGATGAGGCAGTCGGCGCGGTACCGACCATCGGTATTGGTGCGTCGAATGTGACGACCGGTCAGGTTCTGGTCTGGCAGGACATGATGGGTCTGCGTGAGGGCCGTGTGCCGCGCTTCGTGAAGCAGTTCGCGCAGATTGGCAAGGTCATGGAGGATGCTGCCCGTGCCTACCGTAATCAGGTTCGTTCGGGAGAGTTCCCGACTGCTGAGCACACCTTTGAGTAGGCTTGAGGTATAGAAAAACTTGAGAAAAGTGAAGGCCCCCGTATCCGGTGTTTCCGGGTTCGGGGGCCTTCTGCAGGTGTAGGGGGTATGCGCCCATCGGGTTCGAGATTCCGATTGCGTTGGGCTTTTAGAGTTACGTTTTAGAGCAGGCCGCTGTCCTTATCCCATGCTTCGTTGCGTTCGCGGGCGCGGTCCATGGCGTGGGCCGCCTCCTCGTAGGTTTTGAAGGGGCCCCACAGGGAGGTGACGGCGCTCTGCTGGCCGCGTTCAACCTCGCCGGTGGCGAGGTTGTACCAGTATTCTTCATCATGGGGGCTGGCGTCGGTAGCGGCGTGCAGGGTCTTTTCGACCACCGATCGGATAGCTTCGCTCAGATGGCCTTTCTTCTCGCTCATGGTGCTCCTTTGACGGTTTTGAGTCAGTATGTCCAGCATCTCACACGCGTACGCGTGTAGCAATGAGGCCGGTGCGGCCTCTCATGCGGCGTTCTCCTTCTCGCGGCCCGCTTCCATCTCGTCCCCGATCTCGACACTGGCAGGCCGCCGACGGTCCTGAAACTTTATTCACGATCTGGGAAAAAGGTACGGGTTTCGTTTTGCCCAATTTTCCGTGCCTCCGCACCAGACAGATACCCCTCAAGCCCGGTAAGATGAAGCTATGTCTTCAACCAAAATGAATTCCTCACACAACTTGCCCGCCGAGCCCGGCCACGCACCCGTCGGTTGCCTAACCCCCGGACGCGTCAGCCCGATGCGCCCGGTCCCCTCGCACATTGTTCGTCCCGAGTACGTGGGTAAGCCCACCGCCAACGAGGGTAACGACTCGAACATGTACACCCCCGAGGAAGTTGAGCGAGTCCGTGCCGCCGGCAAGATTGCTGCCGGTGCCATCGTTGAAGCATCCAAAATTTGTGTACCCGGCACCACCACCAATGAGATTGATGTGCTGGTTCACGAGTACATCTGCGATCATGGCGCGTACCCCTCGACCGTTGACTACCGCGGCTACCCCAAGTCCGTGTGCACTTCCCTGAACGAGGTCATCTGCCACGGCATCCCGGACACCACGGTGCTGGAGGACGGCGACATCCTCAACTTGGACGTCACCGCATACCTGGACGGCATGCACGGCGATACCAACAAGACCCTGCTCATCGGCAACGTGGACGAAGAGTCTCGCCTGCTGGTTGAGCGCACCGAGGAGGCCCTCAACCGCGCGATTAAGGCTGTGAAGCCCGGCCGTCAGGTCAACGTGATTGGTCGCGTCATTGAGAAGTACGCAGCACGTTTCGGTTACGGCGTGGTCCGCGACTACACCGGTCACGGCGTGGGTCGTGAGTTCCACTCAGGCCTCATCATCCCCCACTACGATGCGGCACCCGCCTACGACACCGAAATTCGCGAGGGCATGATTTTCACGATTGAGCCGATGCTGACCCTCGGCACTATCCAGTGGGATTTGTGGGATGATGATTGGACCGTCGTCACTCGCGACCGCAAGCGCACCGCGCAGTTCGAGCACACCCTCGTGGTGACTGCCGACGGCGCTGATATTCTGACTCTCCCCTAGGTCCCCCCAGTTCTTTCGGCCATCAGCCGAATCTCTCCATTTATTATCACTCGTTATCACAGACATGTTCCTTCCGTGAATTACGGAGGACAGAAAGGGAATCATGGCTAACTACGCTGAGCCCAGCCTCATCAACGAGCTACCCGCACCCACCCCCAAGGACCTGCAGATTGGTGTTGACATCGGAGGTACCGGCATTAAGGGCGGCATCGTCGACCTGCGCACCGGCGCCCTCGTTTCGGACCGTTTCCGTATCGACACCCCGAAGCCCGCAACCCCCGAGGCCGTGGCAGAGGTTGTTCAGCGCGTTGTGACCGAGCTGCAGGGCCGCGACCTGGCTCCGGACCCCGAGTCGGCCGTGGGTATCGATTTCCCCGCCGTGGTGAAGAACGGTATGGTCTTCTCCGCCGCTAACGTGGACGATTCCTGGATCAACACCGACCTGGAGCAGGTCATGAGCGAGGCTCTGGGCGGCCGCACCGTCTACGGCCTCAACGACGCCGACGCAGCCGGCCTGGCCGAGGCCACCTACGGCCAGGGTCGCGATCGCGATGGTCTGATTGCCGTCATTACCCTGGGCACCGGCATCGGTTCCGCACTCATCAACGACGGTGTGCTGATTCCGAACACCGAGCTGGGCCACCTGGAAATCGACGGCCACGACGCCGAATCTCAGGCTTCTGCCCGCGCCCGCGAGGTGCACGAGCTGTCCTGGAAGAAGTACGGCAAGCGCCTGTACCGTTACTTCGACCACGTGCAGATGCTCTTCTCCCCCGACCTGTTCATCATCGGCGGCGGCATCTCGAAGAACCCCGAGAAGTTCATGCCGTACTTCGAGAACCACATCCGCACCCCCATGGTGATGGCAACCCTGCGCAACAACGCGGGTATTGTCGGCGCGGCTCTGTGGGCTGGCGGGATGCTGCGTGAGCGTAAGCGCCGTGGCGAGGCCTAAGAGCCCGCTCCCCCGCTAACCCGCGCGGACCGCAACGGTACCGCGGCAAGGCGGCTAAACGCAGTAAGAAGGGGCCGTCTTCCGAATCATTCGGAAGACGGCCCCTTCTGTACACCTCTATAACCTCTAGCAGACACTACGGGTTAATGCGGTCCTCACGCAGACGAGCGATCGCTTCTTCAAAGTCCTCGAGGTTCTCGAAGGCCTGGTACACGCTCGCGAAGCGCAGGTAGGCGACCGCATCCAGCTTGGACAGCGGCTCCAGGATGGTCAGGCCCACCTCGTGAGCGTTGATTTCTGCCAGGCCACGGGCACGAATCAGCTCTTCGACCTCCTGGGCCAGCTTGGCGAGGTCGTCCTCCCCAACGGGGCGGCCCTGGCAGGCCTTGCGCACGCCTGCGGCAATCTTGGAGCGGTCAAAGGGTTCGGTCACACCGGAACGTTTAATCACCGAAATGGTGGTGGTTTCGACCGTGGTAAAGCGGCGAGCGCAGGAGGTGCACTGACGGCGGCGGCGGATGGCGGCGCCGTCATCGGTGGTGCGGGAGTCGACAACGCGCGAATCGGTGTGCTTGCAATAGGGGCAGTACATGCGTCTCTCCTTGGCTGGGCGCTCGGTGTGGCGCCCGTATATACAGCGCTCAAGAATATTTATACCTATTCTAACGCGAGACACGGCGGATGTGCCGAATAGTGACGTTGAATATACGCAAATATACGCTCAGGGTGGACTCCAACGTTTATGAACGTTCGGAATCCACCCTGAGCGGTGCCCGCCCCCTCACGGAGGTCTTCTGCCTTTAGCGACGAATACAGCTCGGACCGAAAATCGTCTTGATCTCACCGAAGAGGCTCGGGTTCGGTTCCACGCGCACACTCGCGTCCAGAAGCACCAGCTGCTCCTTATCGCGGGTACGGATGAGCATGCGCACATCCGCAGTGCCCTTGTGGTCGCGCAGGGTCTCCTTCAGCTCCTTCAGGTTCGCCTCCGTCACCAGATACTCAGGTACCGCAATCGTGATAGGTGCGGCGCGGCCGTCGTCGCTGATTTCCAGAATCTGCAGTTCCTGGGCACTCATGTTCACGCTACCGTCGTCGCGGCGCTGCACGCGGCCTCGAATCGAGCAGATGAGGTCGTCCGCCAGGGCGGCGCCCATCGTCTCGTAGGCGCGGGAGAAGAACATGACCGTAATGGTTGCGCCCGAGGGGTCCTCCAGCTCCACCGAGGCGTACTGGTTACCGCTGGACTTGGCGATGCGACGCGAAACGCCGGTAAGCATGCCGGCAATCGTGACGGTTTCGCCGTCGCGCACGTGCGAGTCCTCGCTAATAATGTCGTGCACCGAGTGCGAGGCGGCATCCGAGAGGGCGCGCTCCAGGCCACGCAGCGGGTGGTCCGAAACGTACAGGCCCAGCATGTCGCGTTCGAAGTTCAGCTTCTCGCGGCGATCCCATTCGGGCACGTCCGGGATGGTCACGGTCAGCTCGTCGCCCAGGGCGTCGTCCATGCCGAGGGAGCCAAAGAGGTCGAACTGGCCCGCTGCCTCCTTACGCTTAACCGCCACCGCGGCGTCCACTGCCGCCTCGTGAATGAGGGACAGCGAGCGGCGGGTGTGGCCCAGGTCGTCGAAGGCGCCGGCCTTAATGAGCGACTCGATGGTGCGCTTATTACACACTTGCAGCGGCACCTTCTTCAGAAAGTCGTTGAAGGACTCGTAGCGGCCCTTCTCCTCACGGGCGGCGACCATACCCTCGACCACGTTCGCACCCACGTTACGGATTGCACCCATGCCGAAGCGGATGTCCTCACCCACGGGGGTGAAGGTCAGGGAGGATTCGTTGACGTCCGGGGCAAGCACGGTGATACCCATGGCGCGGCACTCGTTCAGATATAGCGCGAGCTTGTCCTTGTTATCGCCCACGCTGGTCAGCAGCGCGGCCATGTACTCCTGCGGGTAGTGCGCCTTCAAGTAGGCCGTCCAGTAGGACACCAGGCCGTACGCAGCGGTGTGCGCCTTGTTGAACGCGTAGTCCGAGAAGGGCAACAGAATATCCCAGAGGGCCTTCACGGCGCCCTCGGAGTAGCCGTTAGAAATCATGCCGTCGTGGAAGGTGGCGTACTGCTTATCCAGCTCCGCCTTCTTCTTCTTACCCATTGCACGGCGCAACAGGTCTGCCTCACCGAGTGTATAGTTCGCGACCTTCTGGGCAATCGCCATCACCTGCTCCTGATACACGATCAGGCCGTAGGTGGTGTCGAGGATGTCCTTGAGCGGCTCGGCCAGCTCGGGATGAATCGGCTCAATTTCCTGTTTGCCGTTCTTACGCAGCGCGTAGTTGGTGTGCGAGTTTGCACCCATCGGGCCGGGACGGTACAGCGCGAGCACTGCCGAAATGTGCTCGAATTCCTCGGGCTCCATGAGCTTGAGCAGGGCGCGCATGGGGCCACCATCGAGCTGGAACACTCCGAGGGTGTCGCCTCGGGCCAGCAGACGGTAGGATTCGGGGTCATCCAGGGACAGGGACTCCAGCTCCAGGTCAATGCCTCGGTTGTTCTTAATATTCTCGATGGCATCGGAAATAATCGTGAGGTTACGCAGACCCAGGAAGTCCATCTTGATCAGGCCCAGGCCCTCGCAGGTGGGGTAATCGAACTGGGTGATAACCTGGCCGTCAGCCTCGCGGCGCATCACGGGAATCACGTCCACCAGATTCTTGCTGGACATAATCACGCCCGCGGCGTGCACGCCCCACTGACGCTTCAGGCCCTCCAGGCCCTTCGCGGTCTCGAACACCTGGCCGTAAATCTTATCGACCGGGTCCTCGATGAGGGTGCGTAGGTCGGCGGCCTCAGCGTAGCGCTTATCCTCCTCGTTGTACACGTTGGCCAGGGCGATGTTCTTGCCCATGACATCCGGCGGCATGGCCTTGGTCAGGCGCTCGCCCACCGAGTACGGCTGGTCCATCACGCGGGAGGCGTCCTTAAGCGCCTGCTTCGCCTTAATAGTGCCGAAGGTGACAATCTGCGCAACCTTGTCCTCGCCGTACTTATCGGTCACGTAGTCGATGACCTCGCCGCGGCGACGATCGTCGAAGTCCACATCGAAGTCGGGCATGGAGACGCGGTCGGGGTTGAGGAATCGCTCGAAAATCAGGTCGTGGTCGAGCGGGTTCAGCTCGGTGATGCGCATCGCGTACGCCACCATGGAACCCGCACCGGAACCACGGCCGGGACCCACACGAATACCGTTGCGCTTAGCCCAGTTGATGAAGTCCGCCACAACCAGGAAGTAGCCGGGGAAGCCCATGGAGGTAATGACCCCCACCTCGTACTCTGCCTGTTTACGGACCCTATCGGGAATACCGTCCGGGAAGCGGTAGTGCAGGCCTTTCTCGACCTCCTTCACGAACCAGGATTCCTCGTTCTCCCCCTCGGGCACGGGAAAGTTCGGCATGTAGTTCGCCTTGGTGTTGAACTCCACGTTGCAACGCTCAGCAATCTCGAGGGTGTTCTCGCAGGCACCGGGAATATCGCCAAAGATCGAGTACATCTCCTCGGGCGAGCGCAGGTAGAAGTTATCCGCATCGAACTTGAAGCGCTTGGGGTCGGTCAGGGTCGAGCCAGACTGCACACACAGCAGCGCCGCGTGAGCGGTGTGGTCTTCCTGACGGGTATAGTGCAGGTCGTTGGTGGCCACGTAGGGCAGGTTCAGCTGCTTAGCCAGGCGGTGCAGGTCCTCCTGCACGTTACGTTCGATGTCGAGGCCGTGGTCCATGACCTCGCAGTAGAAGTTGTCCTTGCCGAAGATATCGCGGAAGTCGCTGGCGGCCTGCAACGCCTCGTCGAACTGGCCCAGGCGCAGGCGCGTCTGAATCTCGCCGGAGGGGCAACCAGTAGTCGCGATCAGGCCCTTCGAGTAGGTCTGCAGCACATCGCGGTCCATGCGCGGCTTGTACAGCTGACCCTCGAGCGAAGCAATCGAGGAGGCACGGAAGAGGTTGTGCATACCCTCAGTGGTCTCGGCCCACATGGTCATGTGGGTGTAGGCGCCACCACCGGACACATCATCGCGGGAGCCGTCGCCCCAGCGCACACGCGAACGGTCGGTACGGTGCGTGCCGGGGGTCAGGTAGGCCTCCACGCCGATGATGGGCTTAATGTCGTGGGCCTTGGCCTGGCGCCAGAAGTCGAAGGCGCCGAAGAGGAAACCGTGGTCGCTGGTGGCCATGGAGCTCATGCCCAGCTCCTTGGCATAGCTGAAGAGGTCGCCCAGGCGCGCGGCACCGTCCAGCATGGAGTACTCGGTGTGCACGTGCAGGTGCGCAAAGTCTTTGGTTGCCACGGATATCTCCTGAAGGTGTGGGGGTTGTTCCGGCCGATTCGTTTGACGGTCGGCGGGGCTGTGGCCCCGGGGTGAGCCGCGCGATGCTGGGCCGGGGCCCGGGCGGCTCTTTGGCTGAGCTGGGGTGTGCGGTGTCTACCCGAGCTGCACGCGGCCCTCGCGCAGGGCGTTGAGTGCGTAGGCCAAATCCAGCGGGTACTCACTGGTGAAGCTCACGCGCTCGCCGGTGGCGGGGTGGTCAAAGCTGAGGCGGTGGGCGTGCAGCCACTGGCGGGTCAGGCCCAGCTCGGCGCTGAAACGCGGGTCAGCGCCGTAAGTCAGGTCGCCGCAGCAGGGGTGCCGCATCGCCGAGAAGTGCACGCGAATCTGGTGGGTTCGGCCGGTCTCCAGGTGAACCTCCACGAGGGAGGCCGGACCGAAGGCCTCGATGACGTCGTAGTGGGTGATGGAATTACGGCCACCCTCGACCACCGCGAACTTCCACTCGTTACCGGGGTGACGGCCAATCGGCGCGTCAATCGTGCCGCGTAGCGGATCGGGCAGGCCCTGCACCAGCGTGTGGTAAATCTTATCGACCGTGCGCTCCTTGAAAGCACGCTTGAGTTCGGTGTAGGCGCGCTCGCTACGGGCCACGACCATCAGGCCGCTCGTACCCACGTCCAGGCGGTGCACGATGCCCTGACGCTCGGCTGCGCCGGAGGTGGCCACGGAGATACCCTCGCCCATCAGCGCGGAAATTACGGTGGGGCCGTGCCAACCGGGTGAGGGGTGCGCCGCCACACCGGCGGGCTTATCCACCACGACAATATCGTCGTCCAGGTACACGATGCCGAAGCCGTCCACCTTCTCGGGTCGAATATCGGCCAAATCGCGCGGCGCGGGGGCATCCACGACGACCACATCTCCTGCGGAGAGCTTGTATGACTTACCGACCTTCACGGCGCGCCCGCCGTTGGTGATGCTCACGTACCCGTCACGAATCCACCCGGAGGTGCGGGTGCGCGGCGCATCGAGGGCACCAGCGAGCGCGGCGTCCAGGCGCATACCAGCCAGGGCGTCCTCAACGGTGAATTCGGCGCGGATGCGCTCCGCGGTGGTTTCCTCGCTCATGATTCTCTCCTCGCGCTGCGGTCTGTGCTGTGGGTTGCGGTCTGTGCTGTGTGTCGTGACGCGCCGTTAGGCGTCAGCGTTCTCGCCGTCAGCTTCCTCGTTCTTCGGGGTCTTAGCCTTCTTCGAGGCGCTCTCCTGCGGAGCCTTCGTGCCGTTGAGGTTCAGACCCATAAAATTTAGGAGCACGACGAGCGCCATGCACACGCAAATCGCCGAGTCCGCGACGTTGAAGATGGCGAAGTTCGGCACCGAGATGAAGTCCACCACATGCCCGGAACCGAAGCCGGGCTCACGGAAGAGGCGGTCAAAGAGGTTGCCGCAGATGCCGCCGAGCAGCCCGCCCAGCGACAGGGTCCAGGCCAGTGAGCGCGTGCGGCGCAACAGGTAGAGCACCACGATGGCGGCAGCCACCATGACGAGGGTAAAAATCCAGGTCACATTCTCACCCATGCTGAACGCGGCACCCGAGTTACGAATCGAATACCACCACAGCAGCCCGTCAATAACGGTAATGCGCTCCCCCAGATGCATCTGAGTAACGACCAGGTACTTGGTCCCCTGATCCACTGCGAAGACGAGTACGGCCAGCACCAGGGCACTCAGCCAAACGGTGCGGCCGCCCAGGATGCGCGGTGTGCGGCCGGTGCTCTCGACAGCCTGTGTGGTGCTCCCCACGGCGGTTTCCGCGGTATGTACGGGGGCCGAGGATTCAGCATGATTCGGGGTGGTGGGCAAGGCTCTCCTCGGGTCGTGTGAATAGTGGCGACGGCAACGGGACGGTCCCCGCGGCGACGCGCTACGGTGCCTCTCTAGCTTAGCAAATGAGGGGAAATCCTCGGGCTCGGCCTGTCGTCTCGTCACTGCCTCCCGCGCGAGGCGGCGAGATGGCCAGGCCCCTCTCAAAAGCGCAAAATACCGCCCGGTTCCTTATCCACGGCTTTAGGCCTAACCCGCAAGTGCGGGCCAATAAGAATCCGGACGGTAGCACCGTAGCACCCCTCGGCGGGGTCGTGCGGCGCTTTAGGCGGAAGCCTCGATGGGCTTGAGGTTCTTCAGCTCCTCCACCTGGGCGTTCAGGTGGTCCAGCAGCTTGGTGCGGTAACGGCTCTCGAAGCCACGCAGTGCCTCCACGGCAATCTCCAGCTCTTCCTTCTCGTCGGTCAGGCGAGCCAGAACCTCTTCGCGCTGCTGTCGAGCCTCGCTCACGAGGGCGTCGGCCTTCTTCTCTGCCTCGTCCAGCAGCTCGGCCTTAGCCTTCTCGCCCTGGGCCACGTAGTCGTCGTGCACCTTCTGGGCCATAGCCAGCAGGGCTGCAGCGTCCTGAGCACCGGCGGCGGAGGGAGCATCCTGAGAGACAGCGGCGGCCGGGGATGCGGGGGCCGAGGCGGAAAGCTGCTCCACCTGACGCTCCAGGGCGTCACGCTCGGAGTACAGGGCACGTAGCTCAACAACGAGCTCGTCCAGGAAGTCGTCAACCTCGTTGCGGTCGTAACCGGACTCATCGGTCACAATCTTAAAGCTCTTCGTAATCAGGTCTTCGGGGGTGATGGCCATGTGGCTTCTCCTCTAGTACGGTTGGGATCGAAGTTGAGTGCGTCGATGGGGTAAGCCCGGCGGGACCGTTCGGCCCCGCGGCAGGCGCGGTGTGCCGCATCGCGCAGACAGTCGTTGGCACCCATTTTACTATCATTGGGCCTCAGCTCCGGGGTTTCTGCCGCGCAGCCAACAAAATATGCGTATGGCGCAACACCCCCAGCCCCGCTCCCCCGAAGCGTTGGCGCACGTCCACGACTCGTTAAGCGCACATGTCCCGTTAAACGCGTGCGCCCCGCAGAATGTTGAGTCACATTCCACGGGGCGCCTCGGCTACAGGTCCCGGTCCGTTAGGAGAATCGGGCAGTCAGGCTCATCAAGGGGCCCAACAGCATCGACACGACCACAATCAGAATCAGAAAACCGGTATCCAGCGCGACATTACCCACGCGCACCGGAGGAATCACTCGGCGTAGCTTCTCCATAGGCCAATCCGTCACAGCGTAAACGGCGCTCGCGCACAACAGAGCGATACCCTTGGGACGCCAACCAGGTGCGAACATACGTACCCAGTCGAAGAGCATACGCAACAGCATGAAAACGTAGAACAGGTACAGCGCAATCGTTACGAGAGCGAAAAGATAACCCATTACTCAGCCCTTAGCCCTGGTCGAAGGGAAATTCACCCTCGGAGTTGAAATCTGCGGCGTTCTCAGAGTTTGCGACACCCAGCACCTCAAGGTTGGAGGGAGTCAGCAGGAAAACCTTCGAGGTCACACGCTCGATGCGACCCTCCAGCGCGAAGGCCAGACCGGAGGCGAAGTCCACCAGGCGCTTAGCGTCGGCGTCGGGCATCTCCTCAACGTTCATAATCACGGGGATGTTCTCGCGGAACGCCTCACCGATGATCTTTGCGTCATTGTAGGAGCGGGGGTGGATGGTGGTGATACGACGCAATTCGTCCTCTTCTTCCTCGTAACCGTAGGTGTATCCGTTGGTCTCTTCGGGCTCATAGCCCTGGTCGTAGTAGCCGTCGTTCGAGTAGGTGTCGGCATACTGCTCGGTGTATTCGGTGTTCGGCACCGGGGCGTCCTCCCAATGGTCTGCGGGCTCACTCGCGGGCTCGTTCCGAGGCTCATCGCCTCGGCGACTCTCGCGAGATTCCTCCGCCTCGTCTGTGGTTTCGGGTGTGTACGGGTGTGCGGCTGCGGGCGCAACGTGCTCAGATGCGGTGTGTTCCCCCTGCGAGAGATCCCGATCAGCGCGACCGTCGGCTCGGGGCTCTTCGATATGAGCCTCCGCGCGGTCCGAATGCTCCTGGGAGCGGGGCTCCTCGGGCGCAGTATCCGCGGTGTTGGAGTCCTGGGCGTCAGAGTCCTTGGCGTTGTAAGGCTCCAGGCCGAGGAAACCCGCCAGGCGGCTTTGCTTCGGCATGATTCTCTCGCTTCGCTAGGGTACAGGGACAGGCTACTGAATACGGGCGGCCGCCTGTTGAGGTGGTGCCTCTCGAGGAGCGCCGCGGGCGGGCCCCTCGTTCAGAAGGTTCGGTCGCACATCAAAACGTCGTGCACCGGCATGTATATATTACCAGCGTAGAGGCTCTTCCAGCCGGTAGAACAGCGTCCGGATTCTCACAGCGGCGGCATATCTGTCCGCCGTCTCTAGTGTGCGGGGCGGCGACCCATGATGTCGCTACCCACGCGCACACAGGTGGAGCCCCAGCGGACGGCCGCCTCCAGGTCACCACTCATACCCGCCGAGAGCCGCCAAACCGTAGAGCTTCTCGAAAGCGACGTCCGGGTCCGCATCCAGAGGCGCCACCGCCATCACGCCGGCGCACCGCAGGTTCGCATGGTTCTCGATGCGTTCGGCCAGTTCCAGAAGCTCTGAGGCGCTCGTGCCGCCTCGCGCACCCTCGGCGGCATGGCCGGCCGTCGCCTCCTCAGCCAGGGAGACCTGCACCAGGCAATCCAAGCCGCCGTTTTCCAGGGCCGCGGGGGCCGGTGCCTCCCCCGCCTCGTAGCGGGCCAGCTGATTCGCGTAGGCCTTCGCCAGGGCATCGGCCAGTGACGGGCGGTCCACAGAGTGCACGCTGGAGGCGTACTTGACCACGGACTTCGCCTTATTCGTCTGAAGCTGGCCGATAAACGCCCAGTGCGGGGGCTGCACCGCACGCTGCTCGCAGTAGGAGGCCAGCTCGCGGGCCTTCGCGCTGGCCTCCTGGTCGCGGTTCTCACCGAAGAGAGTCACGCCTTCGTCCAGCAACGCCGCCGCATCCGAGGCCGGGAAAAACTTGGTCACAGTCACCAGGCGTACGGGCGCGCTCTGCTCGGTGCGCACTCCGCTATGATCCTGCTCCGCCGCTCGGATGCGCTCAAGCACGCGGCGGTAATTCTGCAGTAGCTGCTCGGCGCGTTCGGGGGTGTACCCCAAATCCTGCGCTTCGACGTTCACGCCGGATCCGTTCGGTTCAGACATTTTGTTCTCCTTCAGCGACTCTATCTTCAGCGGCTCTATGCGGCGGGATCTGCCAGCTTCTCAACCCACACCAGGCCCGCGATGCGCCCGGGCTTCTCACCACGGTTTGTAAACCCGCGATGCGAGTACACGCTCGGCTCCTCGTAAGTGCAGCGGGCGCACTCCGTAGAAACCTCCACGCCGGCGGCCTCCAGCACCGCGCGGGCGCCGGCCGGCAGGTCCAGGCCCGGGGTGTTCGCACCCGTCACCGAATGCACCTGCGGGATCAGCTCGGTGGACTCGGCGCGCATCGCCTCGGGCACCTCGTAGCAGGCACCGCAGATGCTGGGACCCAACCACGCGGTGATGTGCGTAGCGCCCAGCTCCCGCATGCGAGCCACGGTAGCCTGCAGTACCCCGTCCAGCAGGCCGCGGCGGCCCGCATGAGCCACCGCCAGAACGGGCATGGCGTTCTCATCCTCGACGGAGCCAGCCAGCACCACGGGGATGCAATCGGCCACCATGATTGCCATCGGGCGGCCCTCGACACTCACCGCGGCGTCGGCCACGGGGGCCAGCTTCGCGATGGCACGGGCACGCTCGACGGTACGGTTAGCGGGGGCACCCGGTGCGTAGGAGGCCGGGTCGTAGTCCTCGGGACGGGCCACCTCAACGCCGTGCACTTGGTTCAGGTAAAAGAACGGCCCCGCGCCCAACGCTTCCTCCAGCGCCGCACGGTGGTTGAGGGTGCGCACCATCGAGGCGTCCATGCCGCCACCCAGCTCGTCATCCACGTGCAGACCCAGATTACCCGCCTCGTGTGAGGTGAAGCCCACCCGCACGCGCCAGGGCCCCAGGATGCGGGTGTCGGCGGTGGCCAGTAGCGGGGTTGCGGGGGCGTTGCTCATCATTGTCCCTTTCTCGGGGTCTGTACAGGGTGCTAGGGCGAAAGCGGGTAGCGCGAAGGGGAGCTGAGAACAGTTGGACTATTCTCAGCTCCCCTCCATCAAAACCCTACGGGGCGGCGTGCTGATGCACGCGGCGCGACTACTTCAGGAAGTCGGGGACGTCCAGGGTGTCGCGGCGAGCCGGTGCTTCCTCAACAACCGGGGGCAGGTCAACGTCGAAGCCAGCGGCGCCGGTGGAAGCCGGAGCAGCGGCGGGGGGGGTGGAGCCGGAACGGGTAGGAGGCCCGATTCAGGG
>OCPI01000271.1_pt1 | contig 24356 bp, 20 predicted proteins | sample 1476291 | NCBI WGS metagenome assembly OCPI01 (sample SAMEA2580054, study PRJEB22360) | human gut metagenome | reverse complement strand
TGGAAGCCGTATAGGGGTTACTATTTATAGCGTCCAAGTTTCGGGGCGCAGTTCAGAGCGGGCCGGGGGCCTTTCTTTATGTTGTCTACGAGACGAGGTGGCGGGGTGCTGTTTAGCCCCGCGCCGCTTCAGAGTGTTGCGCCGCCTCAAGCTTGGCAACCCAGGTGCGGGCCGCCTCCCACAGTTGCGGGTCCTTGAACGAATCGAAGCGCCCAAAACCGGTCGGAGCCTTCTGCAGGTCGGTGCCTTCCGGAACGTAAATCATGACCTTCGTGCCGGCGTCACGGGCGGCCTGAGCACCCGCGGGGGAGTCCTCGAATGCCAGCGCCTCGTGGCCTTCAAAGCCGAGGCGGCGTGCCGCCTCCAGGTACATGTCCGGTGCCGGCTTGCCCGCGGGAACGTCCTCGCTGCTGACCCAAGTACGCACCAGAGGAGCGTAGCCGTAATTTTCCATCTTGACGGTGAGGATACCCGAGGTGGAATTGGAGGCTACGGCCACGGGCATGTGCTCGCTCAAAAAGCCCAGGAACTCCTGCGCACCGTCGATGAGTTCCACACCTGCGGAGATAATCTGGCGCTCGGTGGCCAGCAAATCCTGGGTGATGTGCGCGTGGTGCTCGGCGTACTCTGCGGAGGTGGTGTCCGGCTTCTGACCGGTCTGCGCCTCGTAGGAGAGCACAGCAAGCTCCCGGGCTACGTCAGCTGCCGCCAGGCCGGTGAGGCGCTCCTCCACCTCTTCGGTGAAGGGAACAGACCAGCGGGCGAAAAGTTCACGCTGTACGTCATTCCACACGGTCTCGGAGTCGAGCAGAATGCCGTCGCAGTCGAAGATGGCGCAGCGGGGGAACCAGTCGGAGGGTACGGTGTGTTCAAACATAATGCCAGTCTCTCACAGGGGTTATAGGGATGGAAGCAACAGCGTGATGCTTGAGAAAACATGCAGGGTACATGCCGGGTCAGGGCACAAAAGCACGCAACGTATCAGCAGGCATGAAGAAACCCTCCCGCCGCGTCCAAAAGAGAACGCAACGGGAGGGTAGAAGCTCAAACAGCTTAGAGAGCGGAGACCGGCTTATGAGTCACCTGACGCATAAACGGGATGGTCGCCAGCAGACCCACATAGACCAGAACCAGACCCAGCGCAATAGCGCCGAAGGTCAGACCGAACATCTTCGCCAGCACCCCACCGGGAAGGCCCTGAGCCGCGATCAACGCCGTCAGCGGCAGACCCAGCAGTGCAGAAATCACGCTGATGAGCACCAGCGGACCGAAGACCACGGTCAGGCGCGAAGCCTGCAGTAGCTTCGTGGGGGTACCCATCATGTTCAGCGAAGAGTACAGCGAACCGCGCTCATAAATGGCGGCGCTCTGGTTCAATACCGCGGAGAGGGTGACCAGCAGGTACGAGAAGAACAGCATCAGCAGCATGCCCTGGAACATGTCCGCCATGATGGTCATGAAGGGGCCGGCGGCGGGACCGGCTTCCTTCGCCGTCTTGTTCATCTCACCCGCCAGAATCAGGATGGGGCCGAAGAAGGTCACCAAGAAGGTCGACAGTGCCACACCCGAAACTTGGCGCCACGCACCACGTGGGGACTCTAGCACCGCACGGTAACCCAGCAGAACCGACGCCTTCTGGGCCATACGCACACGAATCTTCGCGTACGCCCACACCAGGAAGGTACCGATCAGGTCGATGGCAACCATCATCAGCACACCCGGCAACGCAATGAAAATCGCCAGGTTCTTGATGGCGCTATCAGCACCGCCGTTCTGGAAGGGCGAGAACATGCTGAAGCCCGTAGAGGTTGACGCCAGAATCATCACGGCAATAATCAGAACAACACCGATACCCAGGGCAATGTAACCGGCGGATCCAGCCTTCGCGCGGGTACGCACACCCAGCGGGCTGATACTGACCTTCGCCAGACCGAAGAGGGAGCTCAGAGCCGCCAGAACCATACAGCCCAGGAAACAGTAGAAAATCATGCTCACCGGCAGGAGCATATTCTCAGCCCCCAGCGGTACGTTCATGAAGTGCAGGGCACCGAACGGGAAAATCAGCACCAGGTAGAGCAGCAGACCAATGATGAAACCCACGAAGGAGTACACTAGAGCGTCCGCCACCGACAGGCCCACAATCAGGGTCGTGGAGGCACCAATCAGGCGCAGGGACGCCAGGCGCTCGTCACGGCGGCGGGCACTCAAACGAGCCGCTGAAGCACCCAGGGTAAAGAGCGGAACAACCAGGACTAGGGCGGCAACCCACGCCAAACCCATGTAGAGCTTCTGAATACCCATCGTATCGATGAGCTCATGGTCAACATTGGCGTGCTCAAGCCAAGTGCTCAGTGCCTGAACACCACCGGCAACCGTCAAAAACAGTGCCGAGGAGGCCGCAAAAGCCAGCACAGGAAGAATCGCCTGCGAACTCCATAGGGTTCGCTTGGCGAGCAGAGCATAGATTTGCATTATGCACCTGCCTGAGACTGAACACCGGGGTTCAGGAAGCTGTTCTGCGCGGGTACGCCGCCCTGGCTATTGCGCTGATCGCTCACAATCTGGCCGTCCTGCAGGTACACCACGCGGGAGCACGCCGCCGCCACGTTCGGGTCGTGAGTGACCACCAGCAGAGTCTTACCCTGCTGCGGAATCATGGTCAGCAGTAGCGCCATCACCTCGCGTGCAGTCTTCGAATCCAGCGCGCCGGTTGGCTCATCCGCAAAGGTCACGGGTGCGCCGTTCACCTGCGAACGGGCAATCGCCACACGCTGAGCCTGACCGCCGGACATCTCACCCATACGGCGGTCCAGCATCTGGCCCAGGCCCAGGCGATTCAGCAGGTCAGCGGAAATGGCGCGTGCCTGCTGGCGGGGAACACCGGCAATCATCGCGGCGAGAGAAACGTTCTCCTCCGCAGTCAGCTCGGGAACCAGCAGACCCTGCTGGAACACGAAACCAAACGAGTTAGCGCGCAGGGAGGTGCGCTCGCGCTCACTGAGGGACTCCACCGCCACCTGGCCGGTAGGGGAGTTGAACAGCACGGAACCGGCATCGAGCTTAATAATGCCCGACAGCGCGTGCAACAGGGTGGTCTTACCCGAACCGGAAGGACCCATAATTGCCACGGACTCGCCGGGGAAAATATCGAGGCTCACGTTACGTAGCACCGGGTTATTGCCGTAGGACTTGTGCAGGTTACGGGCAGAAATAATCGCGCCGCGTGCGAAGGGTGCCTGCTGCATCTGCTGAGGTGCCTGAGCCGGGTAGCCCTGCTGGGGCTGGCTCTGGTAATAACCCGCCTGGCTCGGCTGAACAGGCTGACCGGGCTGACCGGAATACTGACCGGCAGGCTGCGCCGCCTGCGGAGGGGTCATTGAGTACGGGTTCTGAGCCTGGAACTGCGGGTTCTGAGATTGAGGATTCTGCGTCATAGCAACCTTCATCGGATATGAACTAACGGAAGTACCCTTCTATCATCTCAGCTTATTGGCGGCTCACCCCTCCCCCTGAGGGCTGAAAAATATGGGAATACGCTGAGAAAAAGGGCCGAAGCGGCGCGGGATGTAGCCTTTCACTTCATCCTCCGGTATGACACCGGCGCCCTAGACGGTGCACCGGCAGTATGACCCCAAGCCCTTGAACTCGCGAGGGTGAGTGCGATACTAGAAAGATGACCGACACACAGAACACTCCTATCATTACTCCCGTCGCGCCCGAACCGCACGGAACCCGCATCATCCTCATGCGCCACGGACAGACCGACTGGAACATCGACCACCGTTTCCAGGGCGGCACCGACATTCCCCTCAACGACACCGGCCGCGACCAGGTGCGCACCGCCATCGGCGCGCTCAAACAAGCCCGCAACGAAGGCACCGTCGTTGACCTGGTGCTTTCCTCGCCCCTAAGCCGCGCAGCCGAAAGCGCCGAAATCGTGGCCGAAGGCCTGAACGTACCCTACCGAGGTGCCGTTGACGGCTTCCAAGAACGCTCCTTCGGCGAGCTGGAGGGGCAGATTGCCACCCGCGAGCTAGTCCTCGCCTCCCGCGAATCCGGTGAGGAATACGGCGTGGAACCCACGGAAGAATTCATCGCCCGCGGCCTAGCGGCCCTGAACCGTGTGCGCCGCGAGTACAACGGCCAGACCGTGCTGGTGGCAACCCACGGCATGTTCATCGCGCTGATGATGAACGCCCTGCTGGGGGAGCGCCCCGACTGCCTCACCGAGGAAGGGTTCTACCCGATTCCTGTCAACGCCTCCCTGACCGAAGTGCCCCTGCAATACCTGGACAGCACCATCGACCGCCTGCTCGTACGTCAGAACGAACCCGACTTGGGGCCCGAACCCCTACCCGCCGGCGCTGAGAACACCACCCTCACCCTGATTCGCCACGGACAGACCGACTGGAACAAGACGAACCTCATGCAGGGCGTCACCGACATTCCGCTCAACGACACCGGCCGTGAACAGGCACGCGCCACCGGCCAGAAGCTGGCAGATATGGGCCTGAACTTTACCGTGCTGGTCTCCTCCCCGCTATCGCGCGCCTTCGAAACCGCACAGCTGGTCGGTGAGCACTTCGACCTGCAGGTGGACAAGACCTACCCCGAGCTGGTTGAGCGCACCTACGGTGACGGCGAAGGCCTGGACATTCCCGCCCCCGAACGCCGCGCCCCCGAACGCTACTACCCGAACGTGGAATCCGAGCGTGACCTGTACATCCGCACGGTGCGCGTGCTACGCCAAATTGTGCGGGACTACGCACATCGAGGCGAAGAACAGAAGATTATTGCCGTCAGCCACGGCAGCCTGATTCGTCGCGCTCTCTCCGCGGCCGCCGGTGAGGAATGGACGGTAACCGTGCCGAACGCCGAACCGCTGGTGCTAGACGTTCCCGGCCTCTTCGCGTGGGACTCCTCGCGATACACCGATGAGGCAGGGCGCATTGTCTGGTAAAGCGCACCCCGAAAGCGGAGCGTCTAACCGCTGGATGCATGAGGTATCCGCCGCCCCCGAGACGGTAGCGGAATCACCCACCTCAGCTCGTCCCCTCTTGAAGGGGATGCGTGTGCTCCGCGGCGCCCTTTGGATTCTTACTGCACTGTACTGCCTGGTTGTGGCGAGTATTGTATTCGCCCCCGTTCACGTGGACGACAACGAAATGGGCGGCGCTCTCGTCACCTGGCTGGACGCGGGCCACGCCGAGGGCTGGTTGCCACAGTTCGTGACCTACTCCACCATTGAGCAGCTCTCGAACGTCATCATGTTCATGCCCGGCGGCTTCCTCTTCGCGCTATTGTTGGGCCGCGCCGCGCGCCGCCACGTGCTGTACGCTGGCTTCGTGGTGAGTGCGTGCATCGAGATAATTCAGTGTTTCATGCCCAACCGCACGGGGGATTTGGTGGATGTGCTCATGAACGGTACGGGTGCCCTAGTGGGTGCGGCCTGCGCTTTCTGGGTGCATCGGGTACTTCGCAAACGTAGGGAACGTCAAGGTAGGGAGTCTGGTGCATCGGTCGCTTGACCGGTGGGTGTCTGCGGCCGACCCGTGTGGCCCACAAAACAAAACCCAACGTCTCATCGAGTCAAACAGACATAATCGTTCATATTAGATGGCGAATGATGTGGTTTCTGTAGGGAACAAAGGGTGATATTCCCCTAAAAGAAGCGTTTTATATTGACCCGCCCACAAAAACCCACATAAAATCAAGTATGATATTGGAGGTTCTGCGGGTGCATTGAACTCGCATTCCGCGGGAATGCACCCGCGATAAGAACACACCATAGATACGCACAGATTTCCTATCCACTACCGAAAGAACACGAATTTATGTTCGCAGAAGAACGCCGTGCCGAAATTGCAAAGCTCGTTGCCTCCGCACGCCGCGTGAACGGCGCAGATCTGGCCCGCCGATACGATGTGACCATGGAGACCGTGCGCCGTGACCTTGCTGCTTTGGAAGAAGCCGGTAAGCTTCGTCGCGTCCACGGCGGCGCAGTAACCATCGAGCAGTCCACCTCTCTGGAATCATCCATCTCATCCCGTCAGGGCATGAACACCCCGGAGAAGCGCCGCATCGCCACCAAGGCCTACCAAATGCTCCGCGATTCTGAGTCGGGCTCCATTGTGCTGGATGCGGGTTCCACCATCGAAATTCTCGCCGACCACATTGGTGCCGAGAACTTCAGCCTCAAAACCGGCAATGACCGCATCATTATCACCCATGCGCTGCACATCGCTGTTAAGCTTGCTGAGGCCGAGGGCGTGACCCTCGAGCTGGTGGGTGGCCAGCTACGCAAGATGACCTGGGCTGCCGTCGGTGCTCGTGCGGCTGAGCACTTCGGCACGATGCGCCCCGACATCGCGTTCATCGGTGCCAACGGCATCGAAGCACATTTCGGCATCTCCACCCCCGGCATGAACGAAGCCATTGTCAAGACCGCGATTTGCAAGTCTGCCCGTCGTGTGGTCCTGCTGTGCGACTCCGCGAAGTTCGGTCAGGAGTCCCTGGTCCGCTTCGCTGGATTTGAGGATATTGACACCCTCATTACCGATCGCGAACCCGAAGGTGCCCTTCGCCAGGCGCTCGAGGCCGCCAATGTTGAAATTGTGATCGCCTAGTGATTATTACCCTGACCGCAAACCCCAGCCTGGACCGCACCATTGAACTGGGTGCGCCCCTGGCTCACGGTGCCGTGCAGCGTGCCATCGCTGCCGTGCAGGATCCCGGGGGTAAGGGCGTGAACATTTCGCGTGCTCTGCAGGTTTCCGGTGTCCCGACCCTGGCGATTGTGCCCGGTGAGGCTACCGACCCGGTACTGACCGCCCTGTCTGCGGCGGAGGTTGAGTTTGCCAACCTGCCCACCGGTGAGCCGATTCGCTCGAACATCACCGTGGTGGACCCCGACGGTACCACCACCAAGCTGAACGCTCCCGGCACCCACTTTGATGCGCAGCTGCGTGAGAGGCTGGGCGCCCTGGTGATTGAGCGCTCCAAGGGCGCTGAATGGGTGGTCCTGGCTGGCTCTCTGCCTCCGGGTCTGGAGCCCACCTACTATTCCGAGCTGGTGGCGGCCCTGCGCGCCTCGGGTTATGCGGGCAATATTGCGATTGATACCTCCGAGGCGCCGCTGATTGCGACTGTGGCGGGTAAGCACAAGCCCACGCTGATTAAGCCCAATTCCGAGGAGCTGGCCCAGCTGACTGGTAGCGATAACTGGGAGGAGCTGGAGGCCAGCCCCGAGCTGACGGCCCGCACCGCTCAGAAGCTACTGGGTGGCGGTATTGAGTATGTGCTGGCCACCCTGGGTGGCGCAGGTGCGGTGCTCGTGACCGAGCAGGGTATCTGGCACGCTGTGCATGAGGCGGTTCAGGTGCGTAGCACAGTGGGTGCCGGTGATTCGTCACTGTCCGGTTTCTTGATTGCGCACACTCGCGGTGCGGATGCATCCGGTTGTTTGGTGCAGGCGGTGGCTCATGGTTCTGCGGCGGCGGCTTTGCCGGGTACCCGTATGCCTTCGCTGGATCAGACTACCCCTGAGAAGGTTACTATTCGCCCGATTCGGCTCTGATAAGGAGCGGAGCATCACTGACGTAAATATTCTAATTTGAGAATATTTAACTTGGGTTCTACACACACTTAAAGCATGGGAGAGGACGCTCCTGCCAGAGCACCTCACCTCCACTCCAACTCGAGGAAATAACATGTCCGATTTGATCACCGCAGATCTTGTCCTGCTGGATGAGAATCTCGGCGACACCCGGTTCGACGTCATCGCTAAGCTCGCTGAAGCCGTCGTCAAGGCTGGCCGCGCGGCCGACTTTGAGCAGCTCTACGCGGCTGCTGAGGCTCGCGAGTCCAAGACCGACACCGGTATTCCCGGCGGTATTGCTATCCCGCACTGCCGCAGTGCCGCTGTCACCGAGCCGACCCTGGCCATGGCTCGCCCCAACCCCGCCGTATCGTTCGGCGCTAAGGACGGCCCCGCCGACCTGATTTTCTTCATCGCGGCCCCCGACGGTGCTGACCAGGCTCACCTGAAGCTACTGTCGGCCCTGGCCCGTTCTCTTATGAAGAAGAGCTTCACCGCGTCCCTGCGCGAAGCCTCCTCGGCTGAAGAGGTTGTTGAGCTGGTCAACAGTGCGCTGGGCGTGGGTGAGAAGAAGGCGGAGGCGATGCCTGCTGAGGCCGTTGCTACCCCGGCTACTGCTGAGCAGGAAGCCCCGAAGGCGTCTGAGGGTGCCCCGGCCATGAAGAAGCTTGTTGCTGTGACCGCGTGCCCCACCGGCATTGCTCACACCTACATGGCCGCGGATGCCCTCAAGTACGCTGCCGAGGAGCTCGGCTACGACCTGAAGGTTGAGACCCAGGGATCCTCGGGTAATGAAACCCTGAGCCAGGCCGATATTGATGCCGCCGACGCCGTGATTTTCGCGGTGTCCGTGAATGTGCGTGACCGCAACCGCTTCGCCGGTAAGCCCTTCGTGGAGTCCCCCGTCAAGCGCGGTATCGACGAGCCGAAGGAAATGATTGCCGAGGCCCTGGCCGAGGCCGAGAACCCGAACGGTGCCCGTGTGGCCGCCTCCGCATCCACCTCTGATGACAGCGCCGGCGCCTCTGAGGGTGCCTGGGGATCGCGCATCTACAAGGCCGTGATGACCGGTATCTCTTACATGATTCCGTTTGTCGCCGCCGGCGGTATTCTGGTGGCTCTCGGCTTTGTTTTTGAGGCCATCACCATGCCGAACCTTGGCGATGTGGACACCAAGGCGATTCTTGGCTCCGCAACCCTGTTCAATCTGGGTGACGTGCACTGGACCCTGTACCTGGGCGCTGTTCTGCAGACCATCGGTGGCTTTGGCCTGAGCCTGATGGTTCCGGCTCTGGCCGCGTACATTGCGTACGGTTTGGCTCAGCGTCCCGGTATTGCTCCGGGCTTCATCGCCGGTTCGGTGGCTCTTGCGGTGAACGCGGGCTTCCTCGGCGGTATTGTGGGCGGTATTCTTGCCGGCCTGATTGCCTACGCCCTGGGCACCCTGAAGCTGCCCCGCTGGCTGGGCTCGATGATGCCCGTGGTTGTTACCCCGCTGGTGACTTCTCTGGTGACCGGCCTGGTCATGTACCTGCTGCTCGGTGCGCCCCTGGCTTGGGTGATGACCACCCTGCAGGATTGGCTGACCTCGATGTCGGGTGGCTCCGCCCTGGTGCTCGGCCTGATTCTGGGCGCCATGATGGCCTCCGACCTGGGCGGCCCCATCAATAAGGCTGCTTATCTTTTCGCAACCGCTGGCCTGTCTTCGGGTGCGACCGTGAACCAGGAGATTATGGCTGCCGTCATTATTTCCGGTATGGTTCCCCCGCTGGCTATGGCTCTGGCAACCACCCTGCGTCCCAAGCTGTTCAACGAGAACGAGCGTGAGAACGGTAAGGCCGCTTGGTTGCTGGGGGCATCCTTCATTTCTGAGGGTGCTATTCCCTTCGCCTCGGCTGATCCTGCCCGAGTCATTCCCTCGACCATTGTGGGTGGTGCCCTCGCCGGTGCCATCTCGATGAGCGCGCACGTGGCCTCTCCGGCACCGCACGGCGGCATCTGGATTATTGGCCTGGCGCAGAACCCGCTGATGTTCTTCGTCGCCGTGCTGGCCGGTACCGTGGTGTCGGCTCTGGTGTACGTTGTGCTGAAGTCCGTGGGTGCCCGCTCTAAGGCATCCGCCTAAACCGTAGACCTCATCTTCTGATTGACTCATAATCTACAGGGGACAGCGCGGGTAGAACGCGTTACACTGTAGAGAACCCACAGATAGGATATGAATTCCATGACTACCTACAAGGGCGTCGGCGTCTACGCCGGTCGCGTGATTGGCCCGGTTCTTCAGATGCCCAAGCCTATTGAAGAGCCTAAGGATGGCCTGCGTCTGAGCGGTGAGACCGCAGAGGCAGCCGCACAGCGCATCAAGGACGCTTCGGTCCGCGTGAAGGAAGACCTGCTCGCTCGTGCAGAGCACGCTAGCCGTGACGGCAAGGCTGTGCTGAAGTCTACCTCTCAGATGGCTACTGACCGTGCTCTTATCAAGAGCGCTGTTAAGCTGGTTGAGACTCAGGAGATGGCTCCTGAGCGTGCTATTTGGGAGGCTGCAACCTCCTTCGCTGACCAGATGGCTGCCCTGGGCGGCTACATGGCTGAGCGTGTGACTGATATCCACGACGTGCGTGCCCGCATTGTTGCTGAGCTGACCGGTCAGCAGGCCCCCGGCATCCCCGTTTCGGATAAGCCGTTCATCCTGGCTGCTATCGACCTGGCACCGGCTGATACCGCGACCTTGGATCCCGAGAAGGTTATCGCTCTGATTACCTCTGACGGTGGCCCCCAGGCACACACCGCTATTCTGGCTCGCGGCTTGGGTCTGCCCGCTATTGTGGCGGCTAAGGGCGTGACCGAGATTGCTGACGGCACCGTCGTCTACGTGGACTCCAACGAGGGCATCGTTGATACCGAGCCGACCGACGCTGACCGTGAGGCAGCGATTAAGTACGCGAACCGCAAGCCTATCGCTGAGTTTGATGGTCAGGGCGTGCTGGCTGACGGTACCCGCGTTGAGCTGTATGCAAACGTTGGTGACGGCAAGTCCGCTGAGAAGGCTGCAAGCCTGAAGGCTGAGGGTGTTGGCCTGCTGCGCACCGAGTTCGGCTTCCTGGGCCACGACTCTGAGCCTTCTATCGAGACTCAGGCTAAGACCTACAAGTCCGTGTTTGACGCATTCCCCGGCAAGCACATCGTGGTTCGTACCCTGGATGCTGGTGCTGACAAGCCCCTGCCGTTCCTGAACGTGAACCCCGAAGAGAACCCCGCACTGGGTGTCCGTGGCTTCCGTACCGACTGGACTGTTCCGGGCGTTCTGACCCGCCAGCTGGAGGCTATCAAGGCTGCTTCGGAAGACTCTGATGCTGACATCTGGGTTATGGCTCCGATGATTTCGACCACCTCCGAGGCTCGTAACTTCGCGAATATGCTCAAGGAGATTGGCCTGCCCGTTCACGGCGTGATGGTTGAGACCCCGGCAGCTGTGATGAACGCTGAGGCAATTCTCGACGAGGTGGACTTCGTGTCCATTGGTACCAACGACCTGACCCAGTACACCATGGCGGCTGACCGTCTGCTGGGCGATTTGGCTCACCTGAACAACCCCTGGCAGCCTGCTGTGCTGAAGATGATTAAGATGACCGTTGAGGGTGCTCAGCGTGCATCGGTCACCGCGGGTAAGAAGAAGTACGTGAGTGTCTGTGGTGAGGCTGCGGCTGATCCTGCTCTGGCTGTTGTGCTGATTGGTTTGGGTGTCGACACCCTGTCCATGAACGCTGGTGCTATTCCCGCTGTGGCTGCCGTGCTGAAGTCTGTCACTAAGGAAAAGGCACAGCAGATTGCTGCTATTGCTCTGCAGCAGATTTCTTCTGCTGAGGCGAAGGACACTGCACGTGCGGCTCTGCCGATTCTGGACGAGCTGGGCCTCTAATCTGAGAGCTACTGAGGTTCACGGCTTCCCCTGCGTCGGGTAGGGAGGGCTGCTGAGCTGGCCGGCTAGTGGGCCGGAATATTCACGATGCCGGGTGTAGTGATTATTTCTACACCCGGCATTTTTATGTTTGTCGGCGCGGGGCTAAACGGTACAATTTATAGGGTAAGGGCGGGTCCTGAAGCGCCCCGTTCATTTAGAATAGGGACTGATATATTTCGGTTCCTTGATCAAAGGAGAAACATAATGGCAGAGCGCGAAGCCACTATCGCAAGCCGTGTCGGCCTGCACGCACGTCCGGCAGCAATTTTCGCTGAGGCAGCTGGCGACCTTCCCGTCGAGGTCACCATCGCAGCTAAGGGCGAGCCCGCCGATGAGGCTATGGATGCAGCATCCATTCTGTCCCTGATGTCCCTGGGCGCAAAGCACGGCGATGTTGTCGTTCTGCGCGCTGAAGGTGAGGGTGCTGAAGAGGCTCTGGACTCGCTGGTTAAGATCCTCGAGACCGACCACGACGCTGAGTAAGTAATCTCGGTCTTCGGGCCGGGCCGCCGTATTCCGTCACCTACGGGTGCCGGAACGAGCACACAATACGTAGATATCCCGTCACTGAGGTGGCGGGATATTTTGTTGCCTGTGTTTCTTCACTGAGGGGTGGCCGGCCCCCAAGAGCGGGGAGAAACGGGTTGCGTGAAGGGGATGGGGAATTTGATGAGGAACCTAGTCACGGAGGCGTACCTCTCGCATCGCTCCCTTGTTAGACTATAGAGGCACTGTCTAAATGGGAGGGGACATTGGCAGAATCGAGGAACACTCCCGCGCCTTCGGAGGCACAATCTGGAGCGCGGAACGCGTCGCATGCAGGCGAGGCGCAGGCTCACCCGGGAGAGCCGAAGAACACCCGGAATAACACGCGGAACAGCACTGAGAGCGGGGTGCCGGTTTGCACCTCGGAGGAGGCTGTCCCTACGGTGACGGCCGGTTACGCCACCGGAAAGGGCGGGTTTCCTCTAGTGTCTCTCGACCAGGTGGCTGACGAGCGTCTGCGCCGCATTCTGGCGCAGCAGAAAACGTCCGAAGAGGCGCGCAATAAGACCGTGAAGGCGCGCACTGTGAGCGATGTTCTGCACGATGTAGCCGCTCAGGTTGGTATCGCCACTGCTGGTCCGGCTGAGGTGCCTGCTCAGCAGGAGGAAGCCTCCGAGTTTGACCACTCTGCCCGCACTGTTATCGACCCGTCCCTCACGCCCGATGATGAGCTGGACACCTACCGTGATGAAGCGAACCCCGTGACGTCCAGCAATGTGGTGACCGAGGCGGCTCTGACGCGCCCTTCCCAGCCGGTTCCCATGACCGGTATGATTCCTCAGGTTCCGAATTCCCACGCCGCGCAGCGTTACGGCCTTGATGCGGCCTCCACAACAGCGGCTAAGACCGGCCCTGTCTCGGTGGCGACGACCGCCGTGCCGCTCGTGGGCCGGAACGTGCGAGGACTACGAGGCCGCGGTACGGGCGGTCGCTGGGGTTCGCGCCGCCTCCGCTCTTTTGTGCGTACTGAGGAGGCGGCACCCGCCGCCCCGCGTGGTGCTCAGCGTATTGCTCAGCGTCAGTTTGTGCCGACTATCCGCACCGAAGAGCATGAGCGTCGCGAGGCGTTCCGCCGGGAGAAGGAGTACGCCCGTGACACACTGAACTTTACCCTGCGCCTGGCGGAGGCGATGTTCCACTACGGCGCGGACGCAATGGACGTGGACTCGGCGATTATTGCGGTCTCTTCGGCGTATGGTCTGGACTCGGTTGAAGTGGATATTACAAACCAGTCGGTGACCATCAACTACACGTCGGACCCGGATATTTATATGGAGTCCCGCATCGCTAAGCGCAACGTGAACGCTGATGAGCGCTTTACGCACACCCTGGTGCGTGTGGTGCGTTCCTCCACAGAGAACTATGAAGCGCTTTCTGAGGTGTACGGCCTGATTTACAAGATTACTCGCGGCGGTATGACTCTGGAAATGGCTGATTTGCAACTGAACCAGATTACGCACCGCCCCAAGCCGTTCCCGCCTCTGGTGGTGTGGCTGGCTAACCTTGCCTGTGCCTCCACGTTGACGGCGGCGTTGGGTGCGAGTTTTGTGACGGCGTTGAGCGCGGCCATTATTTTTATCCCGGTGTATTTGCTGATTCAATGGCTGAGCTCCATTGGTATTCCGGCGTTCTTCCGCATGGCTGCTAGTGCGGGTCTGATGACCTTTTTGGCGATTTGGCTGGGTAGTGAAGGTTCGATTCTTCAGCGTCCGGGTGAGCAGATTTCAGCGCCTCTGGTGGTGGCTGCCGGCATGATTATGTTCTTGCCAACTCCGCGTCTGGTGGGTGCTGTACAGGATGCGATTAATGGTTTTCCGGTGACGGCGGCAGGCCGTTTCGTGTCGACCGGTATGAGCTTCTTGGGTCTTGTGGTTGGTATTGCAGCCGCCGTGAGCGCGATTGGTATTTTCAATGGTCCGACTTTGGATATTGAACAGTTGCGTTTTGATTCGACGACTCCGTTGGTGGCATCGTTCTTTTTTCTGATTGCGACTGCGACCTTCGCAATTACCTTGCAGACGAAGCTGGTGAAGGTCGGCTGGCTGATGTTCATTACTGCTTGCGGTTTGGCGGCGTATTACAGTTATGAGTTGCTGGCTGGTCCGAGTACGGGTCGTGGCCCGACGGCGTGTGCGGCGGTTGTGATTGGTGCGTTGAGCACGTATTTTGCGTACCGTCTGCATGTGCCTCAGGCAATTTTCTCGATTCCGGCGATTACGTTCTTGCTGCCGGGTCTGTCGTTCTTCCGCGGCATGTATTTGTTGACGGTTGAGACGGATGTGATTCTGGGCATGCACAATATGATTACGGCGGTTTCGATTGTGGTGGCGATGGCTTCGGGTGTTGCGTTGGGTAATTACACGATGCAGTATGCGCTACAGCGTTTCACGAAGCCGAGTAACATTGAGCCCGTGGATGCTGCGACCCCCGAAACAGCAGATACTTAACGTATCTGACAGGTTTATATAGCCAATATGGAATCAAGGTGGCGGCCTGTGAACCTTAGCTCACGGGCCGCCACCCTATCTTTAAAGTCTCTAACGCACGCTCCAGTCCACTGGCTCGGCCCCCTGCTGCACGAGCAGGGAATTCACCGTGGAGAATGGTCGGGAACCGAAGAAACCGCGTCGCGCCGAGAGAGGTGAGGGATGCGCCGACTCCACGCTCGGGTAGGGCAGTAGCATCGGCGCGCACTTGCGTGCATCGGCGCCCCAGAGCAGGCCTACGAGCGGCTGATTGCGGGCCACTAGGGCGCGGATTGCGCATTCGGTGATCTCTTCCCAACCTTTGCCGCGGTGCGATCCGGCATCGGACTCGCGTACGGTCAGCACCCTGTTCATGAGCATGACGCCCTCGTCAGCCCAGCAGGACAGGTCGCCGTGCTCGGCAGGGGCGATGCCCAAATCGTCCTGCAACTCTTGGTAGATGTTGACGAGGGAACGGGGCACGGGCATACCGCGATGCACCGAAAAGGACAGGCCCATGGCGTTGCCGGGGGTGGGGTAGGGGTCCTGCCCAATGATAAGAACCTTCACCTTGCTCATCGGGTGGCGGAAAGCATTGAAGATATCACCGGAGGGCGGGAAGGTTCGGTAGCCGGCGGCGTGCTCGGCGCGCAGGAAATCCCCCATGGCGTGAATCTGCTCTTCGACCGGGGCGAGGGCGGCGGCCCAGTCCTCGCTCATGATGGTGTTCAGGGGCTGGTTCAAGCGTACTCCTTGGGCTGGTGCGGCTCGGCTGATCTTCAGCGCCGGGCACGCGATGATTGCTTCTCCTCTAGGCTGAGGCTCTCCTCTAGACTAAGGGAAGATGAATACTTGCGGTAGGCGGTGGCTGACCGTGAGGGTACGCTGCAGACAGATTGAGGAGGGAATATGCCGGAGCAGGAACACACCGCCGTGCAGTCCGAAACCCCGGAGAATAAAGTTTCGGGCAAAACCGAAGACTCGGCTGAGACCTCAGCCGAAATGCCGGGGGAGAGGCCCGAGGCTCTAGTCCGTGACGAGGCCCAGACTGACGGGCTGAACGACGGGCTGAACCCGCTTGAGCGGCGCATCCTGGCTTTGGAACGCCGCGGATTCAAGCACCAGGGTTCCAAGGAGAAGGCCATTAAAGCCCTCGGATTCACTCCGATAGCCTACTATCAGATGCTGAACGTCATGCTGGACGACGACCGTGTACGTGAGGCAGTTCCACAGCTTGTGGATGCGCTGCGCGCCCGTCGTGACGCCGACTAGGTAACTTTGGTGTGACTGTTTGTGGCGCGTACTCGCGTTGGTTCCCTCTGCCTGAGACGGTACTCTAGGTACAGGGAGCGCCGAGTCATCCGCCGCGCGACCTTGAAGAAGCACCGCGCGGATTACCGCGATGAAGTACCCGTGAATTGAGGAGACCATGAGCTATCCCCGCGACGAGTTTGACGAGGTGGACGAGCAGACTGCGCGCCGCGGAACCTACCGCGCGGTCGATGCCGATCCTGCAAAGAGCGTGAAGGGTGCTATCCCGCTGGTGGCGGCCGGAGTGGTCGGTCTGCTGGTGGGTGCCGCCATGTACATTTACGCCCCGCGTACGGCTTCGCCGGATTATTTGGCGCAGAGTCACGCGTCTAGTTCGGCTTCGGCCCGTTCTTCGGCATCTGCTTCCGCTCCTGCGGCTACTTCGGCATCTGCCTCTGCTTCGGCTAATCCTTCGAAGACGGGTTTGGTGGATAGTATTTCGGTGGGTGTGTTTAACGCTTCGGCGCCGGCCGGTAGCGCGTCGAATGCCGCGGCTCAGCTGCATAATTACACGGTTAATGAGACGGCTAACTATACCGGTGCGGCCCCGGCGACCAGCGTGGTCTACTATGCGGAGGGCTACCAGGCGCAGGCGCAGAGTATCGCCTCGGCCTTGGACATTTCCCAGGTGCGTCAGGCGACGTCTGCCGTGCCGATGGGCAACCACGAGGTAATTGTGGTTTTGGCCTCCGATTACACCGGCTAGGCCCCCGCGTACGCCGCTTTGTCATGCAAACTTTCCTCAACCCCACTCGTGCAATTCCACTGATGCACTGGGTGGGGTTGATGCTTATAAGGCCCCTTTTGATGGGCTTAATGAGCGCAGATTAAGCACTGGGCGATTAACCCTTCAACCTTGGGCTTAAACGTTTGCCCCCTGCCGGTGCGGGTGCCACAATTGATGTAGCATTTGGGCGCCCTGTATGACGTGCGCGTGAGGTACACGCGCCAGGGTCCGGGCCCCAGTTTTAGACGTACTGCATCCCGGTGGGGTGCAGGAAAAATCCGATCGTCCAGGAGGACACTTATGGCAAAGCTCATTGCTTTTGACGAAGAGGCACGCCGCGGCCTTGAGCGCGGTTTGAACACCCTCGCTGATGCAGTGAAGGTGACCCTCGGCCCCCGCGGCCGTAACGTCGTGCTGGAGAAGGCGTGGGGCGCCCCCACCATCACCAACGACGGTGTCTCGATCGCGAAGGAAATCGAGCTGGAGGATCCGTACGAGAAGATTGGTGCGGAGCTCGTCAAGGAAGTTGCCAAGAAGACTGACGACATCGCCGGTGACGGTACCACCACCGCTACCGTTCTGGCTCAGGCACTGGTCCGCGAGGGCCTGCGCAACGTGGCTGCTGGCGCTGACCCGCTGAGCCTCAAGCGCGGCATTGAGAAGGCTGTTGAGGCTGTGACCGAGGCTCTGCTCTCCTCTGCGAAGGAAGTTGAGACCGAGGAAGAGATTGCCGCAACCGCTTCGATTTCCGCTGGCGACGCTGAGATCGGCAAGCTCATTGCCGAGGCTATGGAGAAGGTCGGCAAGGAAGGCGTCATCACCGTTGAGGACTCCAACACTTTCGGTCTGCACCTCGAGCTGACTGAGGGTATGCGCTTCGACAAGGGCTTCCTGTCCGGTTACTTCGTGACCGACCCGGAGCGTCAGGAAGCAGTCCTGGAGGACCCCTACATCCTGGTTGTGAACCAGAAGATTTCGAACGTTAAGGACCTCGTCCCCGTTCTGGAGAAGGTCATGCAGTCCGGCAAGCCGCTGCTGATTATTGCTGAGGACGTTGAGGGTGAGGCTCTGGCTCTGCTGGTGCTGAACAAGATGCGCGGCTCCATCAAGTCCGTGGCCGTGAAGGCTCCGGGCTTCGGTGACCGCCGTAAGGCTCAGATGGCCGATATCGCCATCCTGACCGGTGGCCAGGTCATTACCGAAGAGGTTGGCCTGTCCCTGGATGCCGCAACCCTGGATATGCTGGGTACCGCCCGCAAGGTCGTTGTGACTAAGGACGAGACCACCATCATCGAGGGTGCAGGCGACGCAGTAGCTATCGAGGGTCGCGTGGCTCAGATTCGCGCAGAGATCGCTAACTCTGACTCCGACTACGACCGCGAGAAGCTGCAGGAGCGCCTGGCTAAGCTCGCCGGTGGTGTGGCCGTGCTGAAGGCTGGTGCCGCAACCGAGGTTGAGCTGAAGGAGCGCAAGCACCGCATCGAGGATGCTGTGCGTAACGCTAAGGCTGCTGTTGAGGAGGGTATCGTCCCCGGTGGTGGCGTTGCTCTGATTCAGGCTGGCGTGAAGGTCTTCAACAAGCTGGAGCTGACCGGCGACGAGGCGACCGGCGCGAATATTGTGCGCGTGGCTATTGACGCACCGCTGAAGCAGATTGCTGCTAACGCTGGCCTGGAGCCGGGCGTTGTGGTTGACCGCGTTCGTTCCCTGCCTGCTGGTACCGGCCTGAACGCTGCGACCGGCGAGTACGAGGACCTGATGGCTGCTGGTATCGCTGACCCGGTGAAGGTGACCCGTTCGGCTCTGCAGAACGCGGCATCGATTGCAGGTCTGTTCCTGACCACTGAGGCCGTTGTTGCGAACAAGCCGGAGCCCGCTGGTGCGGCTGCTCCCGGTGCGGACGCAATGGGCGGCATGATGTAATAACTTTTTGTCCCTGATGGGGCAAAAAGTTGTGGAATCCGTGGCGCGCGAAGCGACACGGTGGTGACCCGGCGCTGGTACTTTAGCTGGTGCAGGTCCACGCATCCGTATGAGGCGGGGGCGGCTACCCTTGATGGGTGGCCGCCCCCGCTTTTTCGCGCCATTTGGGCAGTAGCTCAAAGAGGTGTTTGCGAGGCGAAGAAGGGGCAAGCGATATGCTGAGAACATGAGCTCTCACACTACGTCATCCCGTCATTTCTCGCAGGCCCCGGACCGCACCAATCGGAGCGTGAAGAGCATCGGATCGCGGGGCTCGATTCTGAGCATCGGGTCGGTGAACTCGTTCTGCAGTATTGGGTCCGTGAACTCGGCGTTTTCGATTGGTTCGGTATTCTCGCTTGGGTCCATCGGCTCTGTCTTTTCTGCTGGGGCTATTGCCTCGTGCCTGGGCCTTCTTGGCGTGCTGTCGGTCTTTTCAGGGCTCTCTGTGCTCTCGGTGGGGTCGTATCGGTCGATGCTGAAAGTAAATCGTCGTCCCGGGACTCGGCGGTCTGGTCCTTCACACTCATAAGCGCCCGCGCGTAATGGGCCGGCGGCGTTCCCGGCGGTGGAGGCGGTAGAATGGCTCCTTATGGAATGCGCCTATTTTCGTGATGACCTCTGCTCCTCCTGCCCCAGCATTGAGACCGCCTACACCGCGCAGGTGCAGGCGAAGCAGGAGCACGCCCGCGCCCTGCTCGCTAACTACCCGCAACTGCAGTGGCTGAATCCGGTGACCAGTGCGGAGGCGGGCTTCCGCAACAAGGCGAAGCTCGTGGTGGGCGGTTCGGCGAAGAATCCGACCCTCGGCATCGTGGATTACCGCACGGGCGCATCCACGGATCTTGGAGAATGCCCGCTCTATATGGAGCCGATTCAGGCGGCTATTCCGGTGCTGCGTGAGCTGATTCAGCGCGCGGACTTGACCCCTTATGACATTCCGAATCGTCGCGGTGAGCTGAAGAATATTCTGGTGACTGCTTCGGCGGCGGGTGAGCTGATGGTGCGTTTCGTGTTGCGTTCGAAGAAGCTGCTGGTGCCGATTCGCCGTCAGATGGGCTGGCTGCAGGAGCGGCTGCCGAATCTGGCGGTGCTGTCGGTGAACCTGCTGCGTGAGCCGGTGGCGCGTGTTGAGGGCGATGAGGAGATTATCCTTTCGGGGCGTCAGACCCTGCCGATGCAGGTGAATGACCTGACTCTGCATTTGCGTCCGCAGAGCTTCTTCCAGACGAACACGAAGGTTGCTGAAGCGATGTACGCGCAGGGCCGTGAGTGGGTGCGTGAGGTGGCTCCGCGCTCGCTGTGGGACCTGTACTGTGGCGTGGGTGGTTTTGCTCTGCATGCTGCCTCGGTGATGGATGGCGGCTCGGTGACGGGTATTGAGATTAGTGCGGAGGCGGTCGCTTCGGCGCGGCGCACGGTGGCTGAGTACGGCTTGGAGGGCGTGAACTTTTCGGCGCAGGATGCGCCGGAGTTTGCGGTGTCTTCGGGCACGGTGCCGCAGATGCTGGTGGTGAACCCGCCGCGCCGCGGTATTGGTGAGAGCTTGTGCGCGTGGATTGAGGGTTCGGGTATTGACCGTGTGGTGTATTCGAGCTGTAACGCGGTGACTTTGGCGAAGGACCTGGAGCGTATGCCTTCGTATGCGCCGGTGCAGGGCCGCGTACTGGACATGTTCCCGCATACGGACCACTACGAGGTCATGGTGCTGCTGCATCGGCAGTAGCAGCCTTTATACGTGTAGGCGGTAGCGTCTCGGACGGTTGTGTTCGAGGCGCCACCGCTTTTTCGTTCCCCTCTAGCGGGCGTGAAATTCTAACCCTGCGCTGTGAAATTCTGCGCGGCGAAATCCTAGGCGGCGAGGATACCCGCCGCATACGCCCCCTGACCCACGTGCTGCGCCGCATCGTCAATCAGGCTGACCAGACGCACACCGCGAGTCACCGGCGGAGTCCACGAACGGTCAATGATCTCACTCAAATCAGCCTCGCTCAGCGTCTCCGCATAGGCCGCGAGCGCCTCGCCGGTTGCCACAAGGTACTCCACCAGCAGGGCAGAATCCTCCACCACGATGGAGCGTGTCTGCTCGGCGGTGTGGCCATAGCCCATGGTGTCGCCCAGCTCGCCCAAGTTGAAACGCTCCCTGAAGCCCTGAGCCTCCCAGACCTGCGGCTGACCATTCAGGGCGGAGAGCTGCATGTCCATCTGTCGTCCGGCGTGCCAGAGCAGCCAGGCGATAGAGTTCGGGTGCCCGCCCGGGTGGGCGTTGAGCGCCTCAGCTGATAGCCCCTTGACGGCTACGGCGGCTTCGATACCGGGGCGGCTGGCGGCGTCACGCAGAATATCGTGGGTGTTCATGGAATCCTCCTGAATTTGCTGGCTTCCTTTAGGCCGGCTTCTTGTAGGGAGCCGGGTAGTTTCAGTCTACGCCCGCGCGGACTGAGGGGTGGCTGTGGAAGAAGGGAGGGGGGCTTTGCTCACTTCCTAGCGGTGGGGGCGTGAATTGGGGCGGCAAAAAATGTGGCGCGCGGGAATAATACTCATTTCTCCCCGTTGAACTCTGCGAAGACATCATCATCTATGTTTCACAGGAGAATATTATGACCACCCCCGCTCAGCTACACTTTGACATGGTCGTCATCGGCTTCGGTAAGGGCAGCAAGACCCTCGCCGGCGCCTACGCCAAGACCGGCAAGAACGTTGCCCTCATCGAACAGTCCACCAGCATGTACGGCGGCACCTGCATCAACATCGGTTGCGTACCCACTAAGGCACTCGTGCACCGCGCCGACGAGTTCCGCGCCCGCGGTGAGCACAGCCTTGAAGAAGCAAACGCCGCCTACGAATCCGCTGTGGTCTTCCGTGACAAGCTGACCGGCATGATGCGCGCCAAGAACCGCGAAATTCTGCTATCCAACGAGACTGCTAAGCTCATTGATGGCCACGCACGTTTCATCTCCGACACCGAGGTAGAGGTCACCGCAGGCGAAGACACCCTACGCGTTACCGCCGACTACTTCATCATCAACACCGGTGCCGTGCCGTCCATCCCGCCGATTGAGGGTATCCGCGAGTCTGAGCGTGTACTCACCTCCACCGAACTGCAGAAGCTCACCCCGCGCCCCAAGCGCCTGGGCATTATCGGTGGTGGCCCCATCGGTGTTGAGTTTGCCGGTATTTTTGCTTCCTACGGCACTGAGGTGACCCTGCTAGATGGTGTACCGGCATTCTTTGGCCGCTACGATGCGGACGTCGCCCAGGTGGCCCGCGAAATCATCGCTGACCAGGATATTGCTACGCGTGCCGGAGTTCGTATCCAGTCCATTCAGGATGGCGCTGACTCTGTGACCGTAACCTACCTCGACTCCGAGGGTGCCACCCAGCAGTTGGAGGTGGACTACGTCATGGTCGCCACCGGCCGCAAGCCCGCCACCGAGGGCCTGGGCCTGGAGAACACCAGCATCGAAACCACTGACCGCGGCGCAATTGTTGTGGATGAGCACCTGCGCAGCACCGTGCCGAACATTTTTGCGCTCGGTGACGTGAACGGCGGCCCGCAGTTCACCTACATTTCGCTGGACGACTACCGTGTTGTGCTCTCCCAGCTGGTCGGTGACGGTTCCCGCTCCACTAAGGACCGTAAGGCAGTGGCTTCGACCATTTACATGAACCCGCCGCTGTCCTCGGTTGGTCTGACCGCGCGTGAGGCCATCGAGGCTGGCCACAAGGTGAAGGTTGCTTCGAAGCCGGTCGCCGCAATTGCTGCGATGCCGCGTGCTAAGACTATGGAGAACCCGCGTGGCATCATGAAGTTCGTGATTGACGCGCAGACCGACCAGATTCTGGGTGCCCAGCTGCTCGTGGTGGAGTCCATGGAGGTTATTAACCTGGTGGCTCTGGCGATGCGTCACGGTATTACTGCTTCGCAGCTGCGCGATGAGATTTACACTCACCCCTCAATCACTGAGGGTCTGAATGAGGTGCTGGCTGTCGCCGCACCGGTGAACTAGTTCGCGACTGAACTCGCGCCCTAAGCAGTATTTTTGCTTGTCGGAGTGCTTCCCTGCCCGTTCCGCCCGTTGTGCTGTCAACGGGGGTGCGGGTGGGGAAGCATTTTTGTTAAGGCTCATATATACCTACTAGCTAAGCATGCCCTAATATGTATATGAGATAAGCGCAAGCTCACCGGGCGACTCGCGAAACCAACCACTCAGGATTCCGCCACCGTTCGCCGCCTGCGCCGCGCACACAACCGAAAACCATAGGCACGACCCGGGAGAATCATGGCACTGCCCAAAATCAAGCCCTACACCTACGTTGACCGTGAACACAGCAACCGCGTCAGCTGGCCCGTAGACCCCAGCCGCGCTGTACTACTCGTCCACGACATGCAGGTACACTTCGTGCAGGCCTTCGAAGGAGCTGACCTGGGTGAGGGCAACGCCAACCCGGACGCCCAAATCAACATCGCCATTCAGAACCTGCGCCGCCTCATTGACGCCGCCCACGCCGCCGGAATCCCGGTCTACTACACCGCACAGCCGCCGCGCCAAAACCCCGAAGACCGCCGCCTGCTTATCGACTTCTGGGGCGACGGCCTGCAGAATGACGAATCCGCCCGCATCCTCGACGAAATCGCACCCACCGACCGCGATACCGTGCTGACCAAGTGGCGCTACTCCGCGTTCATGCGCAGCCCCTTTGAAGATCTGCTCAAGGAATCCGGCCGCGACCAGCTCATCATTGGCGGCGTGTATGCGCACATCGGCTGCCTAACCACCGCGCTGGAGGCGTTCATGCGCGATATTCAGCCGTTCATGGTGGCGGACGCACTCGCTGACTTCTCTGAGGAGGAGCACCGCATGGCCTGCGAGTACGCTTCGGGCCGCTGCGCCCGCGTGCTGAACACCGCGGATGTGCTCGCCGAGTTGAAGGCCGCAGAAAAGGCAGAAAAGACCGAGGAAGCAGAGGAGGCTCGCGCATGAGCTGGGTCATTGTGACCGGCGCTAACGGTGGTATTGGTGAGGCTACGGTCCACCAGCTGATTAAGAACGGTTATTCGGTATTTGCGGCCGACCTGGGCGATGCGCCCGTCGCCTCCTTCACCACCTACGGCGATGCGCTCTTCCGTTACCGTCCCGTAGACGTCACCAGCGAAGAGTCCGTCATTGCCCTCGCCAACGCCGTGGCCGCACTCGACGAACCCGTCACCGGCGCTGTACTCGCCGCGGGTATCGCCCACAGCCAACCCCTTCTGGAAACCAGCTTTGACACCTGGAAGCGCCTGCACGCGGTCAACTCCGACGGCGTGTTCCTGTGCCTGCGCGAGTTCGCCCGCCTCATGATTGACCAGCAGGAGAGCGACCCGACCAACAGCCGCTCGCTGGTGACGGTCGCCTCCAACGCGGCTCGCGTGCCCCGTGCCGAGTTCGGTGCATACGGCGCGTCCAAGGCGTCGGCGGCGCGCGTGACCTCCAGCTTCGGCCTGCAGCTGGCCGCGCACGGTATTCGCGTGAATTCGGTCTGCCCCGGCACCACCCGAACCCCCATGGTGACCGACGCCTGGGAGGGGGAGGACCGCTCCGCCCTGCCCGTGGCTGGTAACCCGCGGACCTTCCGCCTGGGTATTCCGCTGGGCCGCATCGCCGATCCCGCTGATATTGCGGCGGTCAACGCCTTCCTCATCTCGGAGGCGGCCTGCCACATCACGATGCAGGAGATTGTCGCCGACGGCGGCGCCACCCTCTAAACTGTGGCTCGCCCCCTCCCCGCCTCTCTTCCTCGAAG
>OCPI01000267.1_pt1 | contig 24980 bp, 19 predicted proteins | sample 1476291 | NCBI WGS metagenome assembly OCPI01 (sample SAMEA2580054, study PRJEB22360) | human gut metagenome | reverse complement strand
GGCAGGCTTCGCGGCCGGCTTGGGAGCCGGCTTCGCTGCCTTGGCCTCTGCCGCGGGGGCGGACTGCTTGGCGGGGTACTCCGCACGTAGCTTCTTCAGCACCATGGGGTTCAGGGTGGAGGAGGAGCTCTTAACGAACTCGCCCATCTCCTTGAGCTTGGCGATAACTTCCTTGGAAGGTACGCCTACCTCTTTAGCAAACTCGTGTACTCGAGGCTGAGCCAAATTTTCTCCTATCCCGGTCCGCACCGGGATAGGTGCGGACTCTAATGTGTACGGGGTGCGCACCGAGAGGCGCGCCAATTCGTGAAGTTACCGGTGGGTGAGCACGGGAAGGTACTCATTTCGCGGCACTCATTAGATATCCATCAGTTTTCTGACTCGCTTTCAGATAAGAAGTCGTCAAACTCGTTGACTAACAGGGGCTATACGGTGCCAGGTGCGGCTTCTGGCGAGGACTCGCGCGCCGTCAGGACGGCTCGAATCTGCTCGCAACAGGCCTTCAGCGCGGCGGCGGGTACCGCCCTCTTGAAGGCGCGGGCCAGGCCGTTCTTCTTCTCAAGAGCGACCACGCACGCTTCGCTCGGATGAATCCAAGCACCTCGCCCGGGCATCGTTCCCGCGGTATCGGGCAGATAACGCGGGGTGCCGGCCTCCTCGGAGGCGGGCTGAACGCTCGCGATACGCAGCAGGTTTTGCCGTTCGTCGCGAGTGCGGCACCCAACGCAGGTGCGAATCGGGTGTTCCGGCTGAGCGGAGGCGTCGCTGGGGACCGCTTTGGTCACGGCTCTGCCCTCCTTAGATTCTGTCGGAGCCCGATACGGTGTGCGTTTAATGCCTGAGCCGGAGCGAATCCAGGGCGCGCGAGAGCGTCCGGGGTGTTCCGGCACATCTTAACAGTGTATCCCGTTTTTGAATCTTGTGGGTAAAAATGTGAGACAGGCGCAGGGTGCGGGGCCTCCCCCGGTACCCTACGCCTGCCGCTTCTCCCGCGTTTCACGCGGATGGACGCTGGTATGCCTTACTCGACGTCGGTTGCTGCCTCTGCCTTTTCGCCAGTCTGCTCGGCGGCGGCTTCCTCGGCAAGGCTACGTGCCACGCGTGCAGCGACCTCTTCCTCGGCACGCACCTGGGCGTACTTCGATTCGGAGAGAATGTCGATGCGCCAGCCGGTCAGCTTCGCGGCCAGACGGGCGTTCTGGCCCTCGCGACCAATGGCCAGGGAGAGCTGGTCATCCGGAACCACAGCGCGGGCGGAGTACTCGCGCTGGTTCGCGATAATCACCTCGGTCACCTTAGCCGGGGACAGGGCCGAAGCAATGAAGGTAGCCGGGTCGGGCGAGTAGTCGACAATGTCAATCTTCTCGTCGTTCAGCTCGGCGGCCACGGCACGCACGCGGGCACCCATATCGCCGATGCAGGCGCCCTTAGCGTTGATAGTCGGGTTCTTCGCCGAAACGGCAATCTTCGAACGGTGGCCGGCCTCGCGGGCGATGGAGTTAATGGTGACCAGACCCTCGGAAATCTCGGGGACCTCGTGCTCAAACAGGCGCAACACCAGGTTCGGGTGCGAACGAGAAACCACAATCGAAGGGCCCTTGGGGCCGCGGCGTGCCTCTACCAGGTAGGCGCGCAGACGGGTACCGTGCGGGTACTTCTCGCCGGGTACCTGCTCGTTAGCAGGCAGAACAGCCTCCACGGTGCCCAGATCAACCTGAACCATGCGAGGGTTGTTACCCTGCTGAACCACACCGGACACCAGGGTGCCCTCGCGGTCCTTGAACTCACCCAGTACGGAGGCATCCTCGGCGTCGCGCAGACGCTGGGACAGCACCTGACGCACGGTGGCAGCAGCGATACGGCCAAAGTTGTTCGGGGTGTCGTCGAACTCATCGATCTTCTGGTTGTTCTCATCGAGCTCCGGGGCGAGAATCACGAACTCGCCGGTGGTGCGGTCGATGACGGCACGCGAACCCTTGATGGCCCCGGGCTGCTTTAGGTACGCGAGCAGCAGGGCGTTCTCAACCAGGGTGAAGAGCTCCTCCATGACGAGAGAGCGCTGCTTCGCCAATGCGCGCAGTGCGCCCAGGTCAATAGTTTTAATATCCTCCACGCTTTTCAGCCTTTCCCAGTTAGCACGGCGCCGGGACGCTCCCCGCGTCCCGGCTCCCGAACGGTATATACCCGGCACGGAACAGCCCGTGCCCGGAGCTTTAGTGTCTCTATTCTACCGGTTCAACCGGAGAATTGAAGTCAATTTCGACATGTGCAGAACCGATATTTTCCCACGCAACCAAAGCCGGTTCGTGGTACGACTCCTTCTGCCCCTTCTTGGTGTTCTTCTTCCGCGCCAGGACCGGACCCTCGTCCTGAACCTCGAGGAGGCGGGCCAGATACTCAGTGCCGTCGGATGCGGTGACCGCAACCAAGCGAGTACGGGCACGATCCCAATGACGGCGTTCCTTCAACGGGCGGGTTGCACCCGGCGAGGAGACCTCCAGCTCGTAGGGGAAGAACTCGTCGTTGACATCCGCACGATCGAGAGCACCCGAAATCACACCGGAAATCTCCGCGAGAGAATCCAACGACAGCGAATCGGTACGTTCAGCGGTGTAGTCCACCGTAATCTTCACGGTGCGGTTCGCCGCCGGGCCTGAAATCTTCAGGCCCTCCAGCACGAGCGAGAACTCCGTAAGGACGGGGGCAATCGCCTCGGCGACCTCCTCCTCGCGAATCGGGCGGGTGCCCACACGCACTGGCGCCTCCACCACGGGCTCGCGCTCGGCGCGGGTGTGCGAGGTATTCACACCGTTCGCAACGCGGGATGCGGCGCGGCGAGCGCGCGCATTAGGGGCACTCTTCTTGGTTCCGGAACGCTTCGGCTTATACGCCACGGCTACTCCCCCTTGACCTCTGCGATGACCTCAGCCTCCGCGTTCTCAGCGGAAATCTCGCGGGCCTCACCGCTGCGGCGGTCCTTCAGCTCCAGCACGCCGTCCTTGAAACCACGGCCAATCACCAGGATGGTCGGAACACCCAGCAGCTCGGCATCGCCGAACTTCACGCCGGGACTGGTCTTGGGGCGGTCGTCCAGCAGAACCTGCACGCCGGCGGTCTCGAGGGAGGCGCTCAGCTCATCGGCGTAGGCGTGAGAAGCCTCGTCCTTACCGGTAACGACGATGTGCACGTCAGCCGGTGCCAGGTTGCGCGGCCAAATCAGGCCCTTCTCGTCGTGGTTGCCCTCGGCGATGGCGGCCAGCGCGCGAGTCACGCCCACGCCGTAGGAGCCCATGGTCACGGTCTGCAGCTTGCCGTTCTGGTCCAGAACCTTCAGGCCCAGGGATTCGGCGTACTTGCGGCCCAGCTGGAAGATATGGCCCATCTCGATGCCGCGGGCCGCCACCAGCTCGCCGGAGCCGTCCGGTGCAGGGTCGCCCTCGCGCACCTCGCAGGCCTCCAACACGCCGTCGGCGGTGAAGTCGCGACCGAAGACCAGGTTCACCACATGTTTGCCCTCGGCGTTAGCACCGGTCACCCAGCGGGTACCGCGCACCACGCGCGGGTCCACGAAGAAGGGGATGCCGGTTGCGGAAGCCACGGCGTCCTCGTCCTCGGAGTGCGCGCCGAGCAGGGGCGCATCCAGGCTCAGGCCGGGGCCAATGTAGCCCTTGACCAGGTGCGGGTAGACCTTCAGGTCCTCCTCGCTAGCCGCCTCAACCTCGACCTCGCCGCCGATACCCAGCAACGCACCGATGTTAACCTCGACGCGGCCCAGGTCCACCGAGCGGTCACCGGGAACACCCACAGCGAAGACCTTACGCTCGCCGGAGGGGGTGATGACGGTGCCAAGGAAGCACTTGAGGGTCTGGGAGGCGTCCAGGGTGCCCTCGAGCTTCTCAGAGTGCAGCTCGTTCATGCGCTCGACGAGAGTCTCGATGGTCGCGGAATCGGGGGTGTCCACGACGATTGCCGCCGGGGTAGATTCAGTAATCTCGATTTCCTCGGGAACCACGGTGGTCACGGCCTCAACGTTTGCCGCGTAGCCGCCGGCCGAACGCACGAAGGTGTCCTCACCGATGGGAGTCGGGTGCAGGAACTCCTCGCTACGGGAGCCGCCCATCGCGCCAGACTGAGCGGTCACAATAACAATCTCCAGGCCCAGGCGCTTGAAGATGCGCTGGTAGGCGGCGCGGTGAGCCATGTACGCCTCGTTCAGGCCCTCGTCGTCAATGTTGAAGGAGTAGGAGTCCTTCATGACGAACTCGCGGCCGCGCAGCAGGCCGGCACGGGGGCGAGCCTCGTCGCGGTACTTGGTCTGAATCTGGTACAGGTAAACCGGCAAATCCTTGTAGGAGGAGTACAGGTCCTTGACCAGCAGGGTGAACATTTCCTCGTGAGTGGGGGCCAGCAGCATGTCGGCGCCCTTACGGTCCTTGAGGCGGAAGAGGTTATCGCCGTACTCGTCCCAGCGGTTCGTGGCCTCGTAGGGCTCGCGGGGCAGCAACGCAGGGAAGTGCACCTCCTGCGCGCCGATGGCTTCCATCTCTTCACGGATGATGTTCTCGACCTTGCGCAGTACCTTCAGACCCAGAGGCAGCCAGGTGTACACGCCGGGAGCGGCGCGGCGAATATAACCAGCGCGAACCAGCAACTTGTGGCTGGCAACCTCGGCATCTACGGGATCCTCGCGCAGGGTGCGCACGAAGAGATTGGAAAGGCGAAGTACCACGATTCTCCTTGAAAAGGTCGGTAGGTGAAGTCTGGGTGCCTCTCGCACGGGCGGCACGCCCGCCGGAGGGCACAGTCGTCTTTAATTCTATAGCGTTTTCGTAAAGCCCGGGAACGGCGGTAGGATGCCCCGCAACAGCCCGAGCGGCTAATTCTCAAAAATGATGGTCGAAAACCGGCCAATCGGCACCCAGCCGGTACCGCTGTACAGAGCCATTGCCGCCGTATTGTAGTCGTTCACGTAGAGGCTCAGGTGCCTGTAGCGGCGCTGCAGCACCCGCGAGGCCGCCGCGAAGAAGGGCTTTGCCAAGCCCAGGCCGCGGTAGTCCGGGTGCATCCACACACCCTGCACCTGCGCGGTGTCAAGGCTCGCGATGCCCGCATCCGCTTTAAAAATCACGCGGCCGGAGGCATCCGTCACGATAGCACACCGCTTCGCACGAATCAGCCCGTGCAGGCGGGCGCGGTAACCATCACCGTATCGGGCAATCGGGTCGAAGCCCACCTCCTCAGTGAACATGGCCGCCGCCGCAACCAGCAGCTGCCCCTCATCCTCCACCGTGGCCAGGCGTGCATAGCCCCTACTCTCAACCGGACGGTCAAGCTCCAGCGGATCCTGCGGACGCGGCAGACTCACCGGCAGATCCGGCAGGGGCGCCTCATAGAGGCCGGAGAGGTCCTCCTCCGGGGGCAGGTAGAGCAGCGGTTGCACGGGCCGCTCCGAAAGCACGCACAGACGCGGATCGTAAGCATCGCGCAGGCTCGGCTGAATCATGTGTAGCAACGGAACACTCGAGGTAGGCTTCTCCGTCTCCTCCGCCATCTGCTGCATCCGCTCCCACAGGGGCATCACGTAATCGCTCTCACCAAAAATCGAGTCCATGCGCGCCCCCACCTGCAACAGCAGCTGAGCCAGAGCGTCACGATGCAACGCCCCAACGCTCCCCTCAGAGGTGCAATCACTGCCGCCGGGAACCTCCTCGTACGCACAGCACAGCCGCACCGGCACCACATTCGAGCCCACCAGAACCACACAGCACAGCGTATCGCCGCGAGCACACCCCACGAACCCCTGATAGTGCTGCAGGGGGATGCGCGGGGCAGACTCAGGCAACGGAACAGCCACGTAATGCTCAATCGGGTACAGGTTCGGAATCGGGTCCCCGAAAAGAATATCCTCCAGGCCGTCACGCCAGTGGGTGTCCAGAACGAACACCTGATGCTTCAGCGGGTCGTGCGGCTCGGGAGGAGGCGGGGCCTTCTGCGAATGCCGCGGCCTGCGGCGAAAAAGAGAGCGGGAGAAGAAATGAGTGAACATGAACAAATACAGGTGAGAGTGAGCGGATATACGCGCCCAAAAGCGCGTACTCCAAGAATACGCTGTCGCCGCCGGGCAAAGCATCTTCAACGGCTGGGTTTCCTCTACGGGACGAAGAAAACAGCCACGATGAAGAAAAATAGCGAAGGCGCCCTCGCGTGGAGGACGCCTTCGCGTGCAAGAGTTTTAGGGTTGGGGGCTAATCGATTAGCTCACCGACACCGCAGGGGAACCCTCGGGAACGTACTCGCCCGAAGCCTCCATCTCAGCGGCGATGCGGGTTGCCTCCTCAATCAGAGTCTCAACGATCTGATCCTCGGGCACGGTCTTGATAACCTCACCCTTCACGAAAATCTGACCCTTACCGTTACCGGAGGCCACACCCAGGTCGGCCTCGCGAGCCTCACCCGGACCGTTCACCACGCAACCCATCACGGCCACACGCAGCGGAACCTTCATGTGCTCCAAGCCCTTAGTCACGTTCTCGGCCAGCTCCCACACGTTCACCTGCGCACGACCACAGGAGGGGCAGGAAACGATGTCCAGCTTGCGGGGGCGAAGGTTCAGCGACTCCAGAATCTTCGAGCCCACCTTCACCTCCTCCACCGGAGGAGCAGAAAGGGACACGCGAATCGTGTCGCCAATACCCTCAGACAGCAGAATACCGAACGCCACCGAGCTCTTAATGGTGCCCTGGAACGCAGGACCGGCCTCGGTCACGCCCAAGTGCAGGGGCCAATCGCCGCGCTCAGCCAGCTGGCGGTACGCCTCCACCATCACGATGGGGTCGTTGTGCTTCACAGAAATCTTGAAATCGTGGAAGCCGTGCTCCTCAAAGAGCGAAGCCTCCCACACAGCGGACTCCACCAGAGCCTCCGGAGTAGCCTTGCCGTACTTCTCCAGCAGACGCTTATCCAGCGAACCAGCGTTCACGCCGATGCGCAAAGAAACGCCGTGGTCCGAAGCCATCTGCGCGATTTCCTTGACCTGGTCGTCGAACTTACGGATGTTACCCGGGTTCACGCGTACAGCGCCGCAACCGGCCTGGATAGCGGCGTACACGTACTTCGGCTGGAAGTGAATATCAGCAATCACCGGAATACGGGACTGTTTAGCAATGATGGGCAGAGCCTCAGCGTCCTTATCGGTCGGGCAGGCCACACGCACAATATCGCAGCCGGCAGCGGTCAGCTCCGCAATCTGCTGCAGGGTCGCGCCAATGTCGTGTGTCTTCGTGGTCGTCATCGACTGCACAGAAATCGGAGATTCAGAGCCAACACCCACAGAACCCACCTTGAACTGGCGGGTTTTACGGCGCGGCGACAGAACCGCGGGAGCGGGCTTCGGCATACCAAGGCTGACCGACAAGGTTTTCCTCCATACATGAGTTGTGAAAGACGGTTATGCGTCTTTCTTTCAGCTTTTTATTGTGCCACTGACGCGAAAGAAACCACTAATACGGGTACCCTTACCGCGCGTAACATCACATCTTTGAGGCAGTGCAAAGAGAGCAAAACATCTCCCTTAGAAAAGGGTGATTGGTTTGACGACGTCGGCGATGATCAGCACCACCGACATCAGGATGAACGCGCCCGCTACCACGTAGGTCAGCGGCAGAAGCTTCACCGGGTCGAACGGGCCCGGATCCTTACGCCCAGTCAGGCGCGCGAAGAAGCGGCGCGTTCCCTCCCAGAGGGCGCCCAACACGTGGCCGCCATCCAGGGGCAGTAGCGGAATCAGGTTGAATGCGAAAAGCATCAGGTTCATATTCGCCACCAGGGAGACAAGCATCGCGGCCTTCGACTTCACGTCAATGCGGTCGGTAGCCGTCACCTCACCGGCGATACGGCTCACACCCACCACCGACACCGGCGACTCGGCGCTACGCTCACCACCGGTCACCAGGGTTACGGCCAAATCCCACACGCGTTGCGGCAGCGAAAGCATCGAGGACCCCACCTTGCCGAGGGTATCCCCCACAATCCCGGGCACCTCGGTAATGGAACCGGGCACCAGCTCACTCGACGGGGAAATGCCCACAAAACCGCCGCGGGTCGTCGCAATCGAACCATCAGCAGCACGCGCATACTGGCCCTTACCATCAGAAACCGGACGAACCATCTCAACCGGAGTCACCGACAAATCCAGACGCTGACCGTTACGCTCCACCGTCAAAGTGCTCGGGTGAGAACCCGCCGCACGAATCGCCGAAGACACAGCCTCCCACGAACCCGTCGACGCACCATTCACAGCAACCACACGGTCCCCCACCTGCACACCAGCAGCCTTCGCAGGCGACGGGGTGGACTTATCGGTGCACTCGCCATAGCTCAACGAATCGTGGGTCACGCTCACACTCGGCACGCACTCAGACACCGCCGACACCTTATTCGTCACCTGCGCCGTGCCGAAACCACACACCAAAATAGCCGTGCAGACCACACCGATCAGCAGGTTCATGGTCGGGCCGCCCAGCATAATCACCATGCGCTTGAGCACCGGCAACTTATAGAACAGGCGGTTCTCATCGCCGGGCTGCATGCGCTCAGCATCCGCCGCACGAGCCTCTTCAGCCAAGGACGCAAACGGGCTGGTACTGCCCGAATGGCCCTCCTCATGGTGCTCCTTCACCTCAGCAGGGCTCGGCGGGTACATGCCAATCATCGAAATGTAACCGCCCAACGGGATCGCCTTGAAGCCGTACTCAGTCTCGCCTCGGCGGAAAGAGAACACGGTCTTACCGAAGCCAATCATGTACTGCGGGACGCGCACGTTGAACAGCTTCGCGGGCACCAGATGCCCCACCTCGTGCAGGGCAATCGAGACGGCAATAGCGATTGCCATGAGGATAATGCCCACAGCGTACAGCAGGATTTCCACGCTTTTTCTCGTTTCGGTTCAGGGATACGAAGCTTCTAGGATACTCGCTTAGCCTGTGAAGGCGCCCTCCCCCGCTTTCTTTTGGGCTTACGGGGCATGGATGAGGAGGGGCGGTGTTCGTCCTCTCACCTCATGCAGTGCCTGGGATGGCACGCCGCATGTTTCCTCCGCGCCTACGCAGGGGCACCCATCACCCGGACGCTCCGCTCTCTCTCCTTGCTCCGCTGCGGAGAGCGTCCGTGTGACACCCTGAGGGCGCATTCGGAAAACGCGGCGCACCACCTCGGGTAGCCTAGCGTGCGTGGAGGGGCGGTGTCGTCCGTAGTGACATCAGGGTGCCCGAAGCGAAGCGAGGGCGGGTGCCCCTGTAGGAACGAGGACGAACACCAGCTCCTCCACGCCCCATTCGGGGACATACATCCCCAGAACCGGCTAGTTGCCGGTCATACCCAGCAGCTCATTCGCGCGCACGCGAGCCCAACGCTCCGCATTCAGCACAGCCTCCAGCGTCAAATCAGCGTCAGAGACAGCCTCAGCGCTGCCGGCGTGCTCCTCCAGCACGCGCGCCACCGAATCGACAATGTCGGTAAAGCGAATCGCGCCCGCATGGAATGCGGCCACGGCTTCCTCATTGGCGGCATTGAACACTGCCGGGTGCGTACCGCCGACCTTACCGGCGTCCTTGATCATACGCACGGCGGGGAATGCTTCCTCATCCAGCGGCTCAAAAGTCCAGGATGCCGCCTTCGACCAGTCACAAGCAGGCACGGCACCGGGGATTCGGTGCGGCCAGGTCAGACCCAGCGCGATTGGCAGAACCATGCTCGGCGGAGACGCCTGCGCAATGGTCGAGCCGTCCACGAACTGCACCATGGAATGCACGATGGACTGCGGGTGAACCGCCACGTCAATACGGTCCAGGTCCACGCCGAACAGGTGATGCGCCTCAAGCACTTCGAGAGCCTTGTTGACCATGGTTGCAGAGTTGGTGGTGACGACCAGGCCCATGTCCCAGGTGGGGTGTGCGAGCGCCTGCGCGGGGGTCACGTCGTGCAGCTGCTCGCGCTTGTAGCCGCGGAACGGGCCGCCCGATGCGGTGAGGATGAGCCGGTCGATTTCTGCGTCGGTTCCGGAGGCGAGCGCCTGCGCGATGGCGGAGTGCTCCGAGTCGACGGGCACCATGGGAATGTCCAGGGCCGAGGCGTCCACGGCGGCGCGTACGAGCGGGCCGCCTGCGATGAGGGATTCCTTGTTGGCGAGCGCCACGCGGTAGCCGCTGTTGAGGGCGGTGAGGGTCGGTTCCAGGCCGATGGAGCCGGTGATGCCGTTCAGGACGGTGTCGGCCGGGTGTGCTGCGGCCTGTACGGAGGCTTCGGGGCCGTGGGCAATCTGCGGGGTGTAGCCGGTGGCACCTGCTTCGGAGGCTGCCGCTTCAATGAGTTCGCGCAGGCGCTGCGCATCTTCGGCGGTGCCGCTGGTGGCGACCAGTTCGGCGCGCACGTGCACTGCCTGGCGTGCGAGCAGTTCGAGGGATCGGGAGCCAGCCGAGAGGGCGACGACCTCCAGCGGTGCGTCGGCGGAGGAGGCGCTGGCGCCTTTGAGCGCGGCGAGGTGGTCGATGACTTCCATGGCTTGGGTGCCGATGGAGCCGGTTGAGCCGAGGAGGGTGACGCGCTGCGGTGCGCGGGTGAGTTCTATAAGGGCGTCGGTGAGGCGGTCGCGGCTGCCGCCGACGCGTTCTGAGGATCCAAACTTCATGGTTCTAGTGTCTCACGAGCTCGCGGCTTCGCAGTGGCACGCTGGCTCGCCTCGGCGTAGAGGAGCCTCAGCGCAGAAGAGCTCTCAGCCTAGAAGAATCCCCCACCCTGTAACGGGGCGGGGGATTCAACACATACGGTTTAGAGCAGGTCTTGCAGTAGCTCAATGCAACGGTCTAGGAAGGCGTCCACCTGCGTCTCGTCGTAGCTGACGGTGCCCGAGGCCGGGCGGAACATTGCGTGGCGCACAACCGAGGGGTCGAGGGGCTCCTCGCTGTTGAGCTGGGCGTAGACGTGGTCGCAGACGGCGTCCACATCGCCAACGAAGTAACCCATGTAGCGGCGCTTGCTAGGGCGGCGGAATCGTTCACCGACAGGTCGTTCCAGGCGCCCAGCAAGCAACTCACCGGTTTCGACGAGGGAGCGTTCCCAATTGTCCAGGCCGTACGCCTCAATGTAGCGGCTACGCTCGAGCTTGGCGAAACGCTCCTCAATCTTTTCGAGGGCGCGGTCAACCACATCAAGCTTGTAGCCGCCGGGCTCTTCCCGGAAGATCACCTGACGAATCCGTCGGGAGGTGTAGAGATCTTCGGGGAGCTCAGATGCTCCGCTGAGCTTCTCGTAGTCCTCGGCGAGGCGGGTGAACAGGCGGTCTACTTCACTACGCTTGTAGCCGGGTTCGGTTTCTCCGGCACGGGCAAATCCGCCTCCGCGGGTGGTGCTGGCCAAGGTGACTCCTCTCAACGACTGAACTTTAAGAATACCAACGTCGAGGCCGCATCGTACAAGAACCTGCGGGCCATGTCTCAGATGCGTACCTCATCTCCGACAACCATCTTGATGCACGGAGCCAGGTACAGAGACCCGAGCACGCACACAAGCGGGGTGCCCCTCCCCCACTGTGGGAGAGAAACACCCCGCTGAGCCTCATGCCGTTAGAGGGGCATCACGAAAACGAAGATAAGGCAACCGACCGCGGCCGCAAACAGAATTGAGTCGAGGCGGTCCATCATGCCGCCGTGCCCGGGTAGGATATTCGACATATCCTTCACGCCCATACGGCGCTTAAAGACGGACTCCACCAGGTCGCCAGCAGTGGAAGCAATCACCATCACCGCGGCGAAGGGAATACCCCAGAACCAGGGCGAACCCATCACAGCAAAAGCAATAGAAGCGACCAGGGCCGAGCCAACGTAGGAACCGGCCAGGCCCTCCCAGCTCTTCTTCGGCGAAATCCGCGGCGCCATGGGATGCTTGCCCCAGTTCACACCGGCGATATAACCGAAAGTGTCGTTGCTGACGGCCATGAGCAGAATCATGAGGATTCCCTGCACGCCGTGCTCACTCCGGAAGTACACCATCGCGGTACCCAGCATAAGGGGAATCCACAGCACGGCCAGCAGGCCTCCAGCCCATGACCTCAGCGGAGACACCCTGCGATCAGCTCGCGGAGCGTAAGAAGCCAGCAGAAGCAACAACAAAGTCACGCCCACCGCAAGCCACAACCCGCCGAATCCTGCGGCGTAACCGCAGGCCACCGACACCGCTGCGAGGACCCCCAGCAGAACAGCAAGGATACCGTAACCGCGACGGGTATTGAAGACGGTAGCCACTTCCCAGACGCCTATCCCGGCGGCCACGGCGGCAAAAGCCACCAGGACCGGCTGGATGAAAAAGCCCAACACCAGAACGAGGCCGAAGCTCACACCCACACCGATAGCGGCGGGTAGGTTACGGCCAGCCTTGGAGGCGGGCTTAGCGTTCTCAGAAGTAGTATTCATTCTCTATCCCCGGTTGGCGGGGCAGAGCAGTGAGCGCTACTGTCCCTTCCTTCGCTTCGTTGCGTGTCGTGATGAGGATTTAGACCTCGAGGAGCTCAGCTTCCTTGTGCTTGTACAGAGCGTCGATCTGCTCGACGTGCTTCTTGGTCAGAGCATCCAGATCCTTCTCAGCGCGTGCGCCCTCGTCCTCACCAATTTCGCTGTCCTTGACGAGCTTGTCGATGGAGGTCTTAGCGTGACGGCGCACGTTACGGATAGAGACGCGTGCCTCCTCAGCCTTCTGGTTGACGAGCTTGGTGTACTCCTTACGACGCTCAGCGGTCATTTCAGGCATAACCACGCGGATAGCTGCGCCGTCGTTGCTGGGGTTAACACCCAGGTCGGAGTCGCGCAGAGCCTTCTCAATAGCGGCCAGAGCGGTCACGTCGAACGGAACGATCTTGACGGTGCGTGCATCCTCAACGTTGAAGGACACCAGCTGCTGCAGAGGAGTAGGAGCGCCGTAGTACTCGGCGGTCAGGCCGCTGAAGATGGCGGGGTTCACGCGGCCGGTACGGACCTTGGCGAACTCAGTCTTGGTTGCTTCGATGGTCTTTTCCATCTTCTCGCCGGCTTCGGCAAGGATTTCTTCGATCACGGAAGGATCTCCTTAGTCGTAATTCTGGTGTGCAGAATTGTCGGTGGGGCGCGTCCCTCACTCTCCCGTTGCTCTGCCGCATGCACTCCGGGGCGTCAGACCCCAAATATGCGGAGGAGGCATGAACACATACGAAAGATGGTGAACGCCATGGTTTCTATCAGTTTAGACGGTACCAGCGGGCAGGGCGAGTTAGGGTCTACCCGCCCGGTACCGTGACGTTATTACGCGCCCGAGAGCGCGGTGTGACGAGCCGGATGCGCACCTAGCGGGTGACGAGGGTACCCATCTTCTCGCCCAGAATCGCGCGGGTCACGTTGCCCTCGCCCTGCATGCCGAACACACGCATCGTCACGTTGTTGTCGCGGCACAGCGAGAACGCGGTCTGGTCCAGCACGCGGATGTTACGCTGCATGGCCTCATCGTAGGTGAGGTTGTACAGGCGCTCAGCGTTGGGATCCTTGTTGGGGTCCGCAGTATAGATGCCGTCCACACCGTTCTTGGCGACCAGCACCTCGTCGGCGTGGATCTCCAGGGCGCGCTGGGCAGCCACGGTGTCGGTGGAGAAGTAGGGCAGACCCGCACCAGCACCGAAGATCACGACGCGGTCCTTCTGCATGTGGCGGATAGCGCGGCGCGGAATGTAAGTCTCAGCGACCTGCGGCATAGTGATAGCGGACTGAACACGGGTGTCGATACCCTCCTGCTCCAGGAAGTCCTGCAGGGCCAAGGAGTTCATGACGGTACCGAGCATACCCATGTAGTCCGCGCGGGAGCGGTCCATACCAGCCTGAGAAAGCTCAGCGCCACGGAAGAAGTTACCGCCACCAATCACAATGGAGGTCTCAACCTCGCCGACAGTTGCGGCAATCTGCTTGGCGATGCTACGAACCACCTCGGTAGAGATGCCGACTTCACCACCACCAAAAACCTCACCGGAGAGCTTGAGCAGCACGCGGCGGCGGCCGGTCTCATCACGGTGCATCGGGCGGGAATTCGCTTCAGTCATGGTTCCTCCAGTGGCTTTTTCAAAGAATAGTGTGGGCGGGTTAGTGCCGCCCGGTCCCTATCAAGGATACAGCAAAGCCGGGTAGCCACCACTGGTGACTACCCGGCTCAACGCTATAATCCAAACCTCACTTTTCGCCCCTAATCGAAGCGAATCAGTTTAGACGCGGAACGTGATGTCGTTCCTTATGCACCCACGCGGAAACGTGCGAATGCGGTTGCGGTTGCGCCAGCCTCGGACAGGACCTGTGCAACAGACTTCTTGGAGTCCTTTGCGAAGTCCTGGTCCAGCAGGGTGTTCTCCTTGAAGAAGCCCTTCAGACGACCCTCAACGATCTTGTCCAGAATCTTCTCGGGCTTGCCCTCAGCGATTGCGGTCTCGCGAGCAACGCGCTTCTCAGTCTCAATCTGGTCTGCGGGGATGGACTCGGAGTCCAGGTACTTGGGGCTCATTGCAGCAATGTGCACTGCAACATCGTGTGCAATCTCGTCGGTGTTCTCACCGGAGACAGCCAGCAGAACGCCAACCTGTGCGGGCAGGTCCTTGGAAGTCTTGTGCAGGTACACTGCAACGTGCTCACCCTCAACGCGTGCAACGCGGCGGACAACGATCTTCTCGCCCAGCAGTGCGCCAGCGTCGGTGGTCAGCTCCTCAACGGTCTTGCCCTCGTAGGTTGCAGCCTTCAGTTCTTCCAGGGTGGAAGCGTTAGCAGCAATAGCGGCCTCGAGCACGTTCTGACCGAAAGCGATGAAGGGGTCGGACTTTGCCACGAAGTCGGTCTCGGAGTTGACCTCAACCATGTAGCCAACGCCGTTCTCGACGCGTGCAGCCACCAGGCCCTCAGCGGTTGCGCGACCCTCGCGCTTGGTGATGCCCTTCAGACCCTTAACGCGGATGATCTCGGCAGCCTTCTGCTGGTCGCCGTTTGCCTCGTCCAGAGCCTTCTTGACGTCGAGCATACCTGCGCCGGTCTTCTCGCGCAGTGCCTTGATGTCTGCTGCGGTGTAGTTCGCCATTGTGAACTCCTTGTGTTGCTGTAATAATCGGGAAATTTCCCGGTGGTACTATGGCGGACGGCGCCGCGCCCAGGTCAGGGCGGGCGCCGTCCGAACGTGGTCCCCACGGGTGGGGGCCACAAAGCATAAAGCTTAGTGGGCTAAGAAAACTTACTTAGCTGCCTCTTCAGCCTTTGCAGCCTCGTGCTGCTCCAGGAGCTCGCGCTCCCAAGCTGCCATGGGCTCCTCAGCTGCTTCGGTCTTGCCGTTCTTCTTAGCGTTGCGCTCGATCAGGCCGGCTGCGACAGCGTCAGCAATCACGCGGGTCAGCAGGTTGACGGAGCGGATAGCGTCGTCGTTACCGGGGATCGGGAAAGCAACTTCGTCGGGGTCGCAGTTGGTGTCGAGGATAGCAACAACGGGGATGCCCAGCTTCTGAGCCTCGTTAACTGCCAGGTGCTCCTTCTTGGTGTCAACAACCCACAGCAGGGAGGGAACCTTGGTCAGGTTACGGATACCACCGAGGGTCTTCTCGAGCTTCTCGAACTCGCGACGCATCAGGAGCAGTTCCTTCTTGGTGTAGCGAGAGCCTGCCACATCGTCGAAGTCAACCTGCTCGAGTTCCTTCATGCGCTCGATGCTCTTGGAGATGGTGGTGAAGTTGGTCAGCATACCACCGAGCCAGCGGTGGTTCACGTAAGGCATGTTCACGCGGGTTGCCTGCTCAGCAATAACTTCCTGAGCCTGCTTCTTGGTACCCACGAACAGGATGTTGCCACCGTGTGCGACGGTCGACTTAACAGCCTCGTATGCCTTGTCGATGAAGGCGAGGGACTGCTGCAGGTCGATGATGTAGATGCCGTTGCGCTCGGTCAGGATGAAGCGCTTCATCTTGGGGTTCCAACGGCGGGTCTGGTGACCGAAGTGAACGCCGGAGTCCAGCATTTCACGCATAGTTACGACGGGCATGTCGTCTCCTTTGTGGTGCCGCGCGGACCTCCCATCCGGGCTAGCCCAACGCGCGCATAGTAGTTATCAGTTTTTCCTGGCGGCGGTTAGCGTTCACGGTTACCCGTTCAGCTCAGGCCCTAACCACCCCGTATGGGTGGACCGAAGGTCCCTTATCGGCTCCCCGTTTGAGGATGCCGCTCACGCCGCGCGTCGTCAGTGAAGCTGTGCGGAATCCCTCGATGAGGGAGAATACCCGCGCAGGCACACTGCAATACGACATTGTACCGTATTTTGTGCGATTAATCCGCAAGAGAGGACATAGAGCCCTCCCCCGATCGCACCGGTGTGTTCAGCGGCACTGTGGATGAAGGATTTTCTACCGGAACCGGCGGATTTGTCCACATTTCTCGGCACGCTGTGGCGACCCGGTTGAATACATGATGAGCTCACTCTATGAAGAACACTTTGAAGGCTCTAGAGCGAGCACTGCGGGGCTTCGCCCTCCTGGCCTGTTGCCTGCTGGGTGCGGGTAGCCAGAGCTATGTGACTGGAATGAGTATCGAGGCTGCCACGACCGTTACGGCCTCGGTCACGGAGGCACCTGGCCCCAACGCAGCGGGTGGCACAGACCCTGTCACCGTTGAGATCGCCTCCAGCCACACACGCTACCGCTCCCCCACCGCAGACTCCACCCCGCGGGTTATCCACCCCTTCGAGAAACCCGCCCAACGCTGGAGCGCCGGGCACCGTGGAGTGGATCTGGCCGTGCCCGAACACGACCGGCACGTCTACGCACCGGCGTCGGGGAAAGTGGTGTTCAGCGGCATGGTCGTCAACCGCAAAGTACTGGTCCTTGCGCATCCGGATGGGCGGCGTAGCACCTTCGAGCCCATGGACGAGGCGCTCCCGGTCGGCACCGAAGTAACGACCGGGGACGTCATCGGCACCGTCGCCGCCTCTGATAGCGCTGGCGAGAACGGCGAGCGCCCCTATCGGCGGTGCACCACCGTGTGCCTGTACTGGGGTGTACGCCAGGGAGGTACCCACGGAGACGGCAGCGGCAAGGATGCCGAATACATCAACCCCATGAGCCTGCTAAGCTCACGAGATCCCAGCATTCTACTTCCGGTACCGGGCGGGTACTAGCCGTCGAGCGGCGGTTACGCACCCGTATGCAGAAGACACCCGAAACAGCTGGATACAGCGATGGCCCGTCGCCCCCTTTCGGGAAACAACGGGCCACATACCCCAATCTGGAACGCGCTCCCTGATGGAGCACCGCACCCGGAGGCTAGTTGCTATTTACTGGAGCACATCACCGTCAGCATCGCCGAACTGGTTCGGCTGACTATGCTGGTTCGGCTGTGCCGACTGCTGGCCATACTGCGGCTGAACCGGCTGAGCAGGCTGCTGAGGCGCACCCTGAGCCGGAGCCTGAGCGGGCATGGCAACCGTCGGATCGGCTTCACCCTGCACGGGCTGTGCCGCACCGGACTGAGTTACACCGGGCTGAGCCACGGTCTGGGGGCTGAAGACCTGTGTAGGCGAATCATCACCGGCAGCGTAAGCTGCACCCTGCTGCGGCTGGTAGCCGCCCTGTGCCGAATACGCGCCCTGGGCCGGGTAAGCAGCCTGCTGCTGGTATGCACCCGGGCCAGAAACACCCTGAGCCGGAGCAGCATAGCCCTGCGCAGCACCATAGGCCGCACCGGTTGCGCCTGCCGCAGTTGCGGCATAGGCGGCAGCGGTTGCCTCACGACGCTCACGACCCTTCGCACGAGCAGCCGCAATCTTCTTGCGGAAGAGGAACAGCAAGATCAGACCAACCAGAATCAGAGCCAGAATAATACCGTCCACGATCAGGTCGGTCAGGCTCGGACCGGAGGCAGGAATCGTCAGACCTGAGGTGTTAGTGACACCGTACTCGGTCTTGACGCTCAGCTCGCCGCCGTTGACGGAAATCTGCACACTCGAACTGTCCTTAACCTTGTTCACGGACTCAACCTTCTGCTGATCCATGGAGGAGAAGGTCGGGGCCTTGAAGGTGAGCTCGAAGGGAGCGCTGTAAGAGCTACCCAGCTTCGAGCTGAGCTTAATGACCGGGGTCACCGTGTAGTCGGAACCGAAGGGGTGGTAGCCACCCGAGCGGCTCACCGTAACCTTCGAGTCGGGCAGGTACTCGTTCAGACGCTGGTTGAACTCTGCTTCATCCTTACCGCGAACCTTCACGCTCACGACGGTGGAGTCACCGTCCTGGCGCACCTCGGTCTCGTCGTTACCGCCGCCGGCGAAAACGTCCTTAAGCTTCTGCTCAGCACCGGCAACATCTTCAGTCGGGAAGGCGTAGAGGAAGCGTGCCTCCATCGAGCCATCCAAGCCCAAGGAGGTTGCAACCTTCATGGACTTCATCGACACATCATGCGAAGAGACAAGGGTGAAGGTGGGCTTAATCTTGCTCGAGGAATCCGAGGAGCTCGAGTAGGAGGAGCTGGTGGCGCCGCTGTAGCTAGAGCCCGAGCGGTCCTTCAGAATCATGTTTACGCCGTAGCCCTCCGGGGAGCACAGCAGGGAGCAGTCCAAGGTACCCGAGACCTTCTTCACGACCTTGAAGGAGCCGTTGCTCTCGGTGACCTCACGACTGAAGGCCAGGTCGGTGGTACCCGCGCCAAAGATCTTCTTGAGCTTATCGCTCAGATCCTGCGAAGAGGAGGCATCAAAGACCAGGGTGCGGCCAATCTCGTCCTTAGCCGCATCGGTCGATGCGGAGGGCGCGGAAGTCTTAGCCTGGGTGGTCTCCAGACCCTTCTTCAGCTCGGAGCCGTCGGGCTTGACCTGGTTCAGGTAGGCATCCACAGCGGAAGAGGTCTCGGCAGCCATGATGTCCTTCGAAACGAAGGAAACAGTGGCGTGGTAGCCACCGTCCTTCTCGGCAGCCTCAATCACAACCTCACGGAAACCGTGGTCCTGGATATCCTTCGCGGAGATAGTGGAGCCACCAGAATTCTTTACTTCCTTATCGCCGAACTTCACGGTGGTGTCGCCGTCGCTACTGAACACGCTGCTCTTACGCGAAGACTCAATCACGCCGTCAACCACGAGGGCCTCAGGAACCCAACCCAGTAGCTCCTTCGAGGTGAAGTTCTCCTTCACCTGGATACCCTGAACCAGACCCTGGTTGGAGTTGAGGACCGTGATCAGCGGGGTGGTGGTAGAACCGGAGGCCTTCAGGATGCTAGCCACCTTAGAGCGGTACTCGTCAATCGAGGAGAAGGGCAGGGTGAAGGTCGCACGGGCCTTGTCACCCTCGGTCTGGATACCGCCGTATTCCAGGCCGTTTGGCAAGTGCTTACGGATAGAAGCATCCAGAGCCTGGGTACCGCCCTTAATCTTGTCCTGGTTGTCCTTGACGTCAAAGGAAACCTGCATGGTGCGGGTACCCTTATCGGTATTTTCGAGGCCCAGCTGGGTCTCAATCTTCGCACCGCAGGCACTCAGAATCAGGGCCGCGATGGTCAGCAAAACGGCCAGGAGCATCCAGCGCTGGCGGGAGCCGCGCTGAGCAGAATAAGTCAAAGTCTGCATATGTCCTCCCCTAAGCGCTCGTCATGCGGAAGGCAATGAAGTACACAACCATCACGGTCAGAACCCACGCGGTGCTCAGCAGTGCGTGCATAATAACAGGCGACTTAGCGGCGCGACCCAAACGGTTCAGGCCCAAGTAAATGAGCGCTTCACCCGAGAACACCGCAAAGGACATCAGCAGGCCCAGCAGCATAAAGATGAATCCGAAGCCCTCGTTGCTGCTGACGCCACGCATGAAGAGAGCAACCAGGCTCAGAAGAATGTACGTGGGAATTACGGGCAGGCTCGAAACCGCCACTACCTGCATCGAGGACGAGAAAGTCGCCGGAACCTTACCGATGCGGGCGGTCAGCATAATCTGCACGCCGCGCAGGATCAGCACTACGGCAGAAACCACGAGGAACATCAGGAAGGCGAGGAAGACCTGCCCAAAGGTGATTTTGTAAGCCACCAGGCTGTAGGCATCACGCAACATGAACTTCACGATGCCCAGCGACAGCTGAGTGAGGAAGAACGCCGAAATAATGGCATGCAGAAGGCTGGGGATAACCCAACCCCACACACCCGATGCCGCAAGACGGGAGTTGGCCTGGCCGGGCTTACCGGCGAAGACCTCAAGGAAGGCATCCCAGGTGGAGCGCAGAGCCGTCACGAAGGGGTTCGGAGCGGCGGGGGCGTAGACAGCCTGAACGGGCTGACCAGGCTGAGCCCCCGGGTAGGGCTGGCCCTGGACCGGCGGAATCGACTGGCCGACGGGCTGCTGAACCTGCGCGCCATAGGCGGGAGCACCCTGCTGAGTCGGCTGGGTGGGCTGTACCGGCTGCGCGGCCTGCGCGGACTGACCTGTCAGCGAAGCATCCTGCGCAGGGCGGGCGCCAGCATCATAGCCGTAGCCTCCTGCAGCAGAATCACCCTGCAACGGGTTATGGGGAGTGTTCTCCGACATTGAGATCCTCTCGTATGGTATGTCTGTCAATGATGCGAACCTACCGGTATCTTCCATACCCAAGGTGCAATCACAGTCTCTCTTTACATGAGACTCTTCCACAGTACCCTATCAACCGTAGGTATGCTCTCCGCGTGGTCATTTGTTGTAACTCGGGGTAAGACTATGGGTGTTACTCCTTCCAGCCCCTACCAATATGAGCTGCCAAGACGGTAAAAGCCCCGCCCGTCGACAAGTGGGTGAAGTCGACGGGCGGGGCCGTAGGGAGTGCGGGGCTCGAACCCGCGACCAAGGGATTATGAGTCCCCTGCTCTAACCGGCTGAGCTAACTCCCCATCCGGTGCAGTGGCGCAATACCAGATCTTACCTACCATCTGGCGCGTGCACCATCATCTAGGGTACCCGAAGGCACTCCTAAGAGTGAAAAACATTGCGGGCCGCCCCTGAGCGTTTCTCCCCTACGCGCAGTATCACGAGGGAACAGGCTGAGGCACCAGCGATTCCAAAGCCTCGGAGCTACCCGGAACCGTTAGCGACGGGAAGCCAGGTAACGCTCATAAGGTGCGTTACTCACATAGAGCTCCTCGAAGGTACGCCAGGTGTTCTCCGCGCTGTGGAAACCCACGATGCGGCGGGATTCACGGCCCATCTGCTCGCGTTCCTCAGGGGGTAGCGCGATGATAGCCTCTAGCTTCTCCGCCAGGTCCTTCGCGTTATTCGGCTCGAAAAGGTAGCCATTGACGCCCTGCTCAACCAGGTGGGGCAGAGCCAGGGCGTTGGCAAGAACCACCGGGGTGGAGGCACTCATTGCTTCCAACGAGACCAGGGACTGCAGCTCGGCGGTGCCAGGCTGGCAGAAAATATCGGCCATCTGGTAGACCTCGGGCAGCTGATCGTCGGGCACGAAACCGCGGAAAATCACGCGGTCGGCCACACCGCAGTCGTGCGCCTTCTGTTCGAGAGCCTCACGCAACTCACCGTCGCCGGAGATATCGAGCACCACGTGGTCGTACGATTTGGGCAGTAGCGAGAAGGCCTCGATGAGAACGTCCACGTTCTTCTCCTCTGCCAGGCGGCCCACAAAGGCGATACGCAACTCGCCGGGGACTTTGCCAATATCCGTGCCCTCAGCCAGCTCATAATTGCTAATTTCAATACCGTTCGAGACGGGCATGACGGGGTGGGTGAAGTGGCCCAGGTCGCGCATCGCATCCGCACCAATCTGGGTGGGGGTCGTGACCACAGCGGTACGAGCGAAGCAGAAACGCATGTCCTTCCAGGTGCAGCGGTCAATCAGACGCTTAATGGGCGCGGGGAAGGGTAGGAACGGGTCCAGGTTAGCGGGCATGAAATGGTTGGTCGCGATGACGCGAATACCACGGCGCTTCGCCTGGAAAATGAGGGCTCGGCCAATGATGTAGTGGCACTGCACGTGCACGACGTCGGGGCGCACTTCGTCAAGGATCTTGCCGACCTCAGACCAGATTTCCCAGGGGATGCAGATGCGGTTGGTCTCGTGGGTGGGGGGCAGGTGCGAGCGCAGACGATGCTCAATAATGCCGCCTTCAACCTCGGTGCGGTAGCTGGGGCCGGGGATGGGGCTGGCGGCTACCACGTGCACGGAGTGGCCACGCTTGAGCATGGCGTTCGCGAGGCGGTGCCCGAATTGTGCCGCGCCATTAATATCCGGTGGGTAGGTCTCTGCGCCAATCAGAATCGTCTTTGCCTGGTTCATGACGGGGCTCCTCATCGGGTGTAGTGTGTCGGTGACTCGGGTTGGCGAATATCGCCGTAACCGTTCCTGTGTGCCGTATCTGCCTGTGGTCGCCGCGCGCGGAAGGGGCATCCTGTGGGGCACGACATTTGTCCATTCTACCGGGGACTCGCCGTGTTCTCTGACCTGCAAGGTGGGTTGGCCCCTGGGAATTGTCTCAAAAACATATTTGCCTCCGCCGCAGAGGTAAATTGCGGGTCTGCCGGGGCATAACAATGCCCCGACGGGCGGGGCCTGTCGGGGCATTGTGTTATTCGACCGGTGGTCGCGTGTGGCCGGTAGTTCGCTTAGCGGCGGACCAGGCGGTTCAGGAAGTGCAACACGGTCGCGATGGATGCGCCCAGTGCCGCAAAGGACTTCCAGCGGGCCTGCAGGACCTCGGGCTTGCGCACGTTCTCTGCCAGGCCGCGGCCGGTCGCTGCGGCAGTTGCAGCCACCTCGGAGGGCACTGCCTTGAGGGCGTCCAGAGCCTGCTGGGTGCTGTTCTGAACATCACCGGTGTAGGACTGCAGGTCGTCGCGCAGGGCAGCCAGGTGCTGGCGACGCTCTGCGGTGCGCTGCTTGAGCTCTTCGAAGGTCGGCGGCTTGGGCTCTTCCTCGCCGCGTGCCTTGCGTTCTTCGGCTTCCTTGCGGGCGCGTTCTGCGGCTTCTTCAGCTTCCTTAGCCTTCTGAGCGGCACGCTCGGCCTGCTCCTTCTTCAGACGCTCAGCGGACATGGCGGTGCCTTCCTTGAGAACGCCAAGGTCGAAGAGCAGACCGAAGATTGCAGACTCCGGCTTGAAGGGTAGCTGCGCCTTGACCTTCTTGAGGCCGACCAGCGCACAGATAGCCACGATAATCAGGAAGATAAGGGCAAAAATCAGTGCCGATGCCCAGTACGGCATGACAGTGCCGAGACCGAGGATTGCGGCGGCAACCAGGGCGATGATGAGGAAGAGACCGAAGACGGCGGCAACGCCGAAGAAAGCCGCGCCCTTACCAACGGCAATGCCCTTGGTCTTCAGCTCGTGCTTTGCAATCTGGATCTCGTCCTTGATCTGGCTAGGGCCGAGGGACTTGAAGGTTTTGCCAGCGTCGATGATGTTCGCGACGCCGGACTTAATCCCGCTGATGCCAGCAAAGAACCCCTTGGGTGCCTTGGGATTAGTAGTAGTGGTCATGACCACCTCTCCGTGACTCGTATTTGGAGGCTTCTGCTTCGCACTCCACCTCCTATATTTTAGCCCCTCGCCCCAAGTGTTCGTGACCGTTTGAACGGAGGTTACAGCTATCTCTTGGGGTATTTTCGACTTTTTGAGGGGTGGGCTTCAGCCGCAAGCTAAGAATTTGCCTCGCCGAGGGCGTAAGCCCGAGGGGTTACTGGTACACGGCTTTGGAGAGAACGTGCCGACTGGACTCGAACTAGCGAGGCGAAGATTTTCCGAGTGCGCGAGGAAGTAAAAACCGTTATCCCGCCGAGGGCGTAAGCCCGAGGGGTTACTGGTACACGGTTTAGAGAGAACGTTCCGACTGGACTCGAACCAGACGGAACCCGAAGGGAGCGCCCCAGCGCTCACGTAGGGTGGAGTGGTTACTGGTTCGAGCCAGAGGAACGTATATAGCAAGAACCCCCAAGGCGAAGCCTTGAGGGTTCTTGCTATATTGGCTCCCCCGACTGGACTCGACCAGACGAAGTTAGGTGTGGGCGCCCCAGCGCCTGCACCTAACACAGTGGTTACTGCGTTCGAGTCCCGTCGGAAAAATGGAAAAGCCTCAGAACTTCGTTCTGAGGCTTTCAGCTTGGCTCCCCCGACTGGACTCGAACCAGTAACCCTTCGATTAACAGTCGAATGCTCTGCCAATTGAGCTACGGGGGAATATTTTGTTTTCGTCGCGTGGTTTCCCTTGCAACGAGTAATAACTATACCGGGGCTGTTTAGGCTCCGCAACTTGAAATACAGTGAAGTGCATCACTTTTTAGCCTGGGGGTTGGGCTCCGGTTAACCCACACCATTCCCCCGGTTGTCTGCGGAACGTAAAACGCTCGGCAAACAGCCGGGGCGCTCGCCAGTAACCGTGCTTAGCCGCGCTGTGCGGTGAGCTGGCGGCGGCGCATTTCCAGTTCGAGGAGCTGACGCTGTACCGCTTCGAACTCTTCGTCGTCGGGGTTTGTACTGAGCTGCTCCAGGCGCATCATCAGGTCGGACTTCTGGCGGGCAATCTGCTGCTCGAACAGGGCGTTGAGCGCGCCGGTCACGAAGCCGGGCAGACGCTCAGCGCTGCTGACGGGCAGGGGCGAGACGGCCAGCTCCGCGATGGCGGGGTGAACCCCCTCCACCGCGCCGGAACGCACGCAGTTAATCCACTCGATACCGGGCGTGGGCGCCATGACGGTTGCGGCGTGAATAATGCCGGCGGCCACCTCACGGTGGGTGCGGTAGCGGAACTGCACGGCGGCTAGGTTACGCCACTGCTCCACGCTGATGAGCTCGGGGTGCTGCAGGGCAATCTCCAGGGCGGCCTTTTCGAGGCGGGCAACCGGGTCGCGCGGGTCGGGGGTGAGGAACTCCTCCGCGGCGGGGGCGCCCTGAGCGGCACCCGGTTCCGCGCCGTTCTGCCCGCCCTGAGCCTGCGCGTAGGGGG
>OCPI01000265.1_pt1 | contig 25041 bp, 17 predicted proteins | sample 1476291 | NCBI WGS metagenome assembly OCPI01 (sample SAMEA2580054, study PRJEB22360) | human gut metagenome | reverse complement strand
CTGGTCTTCTCCTGGCGGCGGCGGTACTTCACCACGCCGGCCGCCTGCTCAATCATGTCGCGGCGCTGCTGCGAGGTTGCGTGCAGGACCGCATCCAGCTGGCCCTGGCCCACGAGCACGTGCATGTCCTGGCCCAGGCCGGCCTCCGAAAGCAGATCCTGAATATCGGCCAGGCGCGCCGGGGAGCCGTTAATCTCGTACTCGCTGCCGCCGGAACGGAACATGGTGCGCGAAATCTGCACCCGATCAGCGGGAATGCTGAGGGTGCCGTCCGAATTGTCGAAGGTCAGCGTCACCTTGGCGCGGCCCAGGGGTGCACGCTGGGCGCCGTCGCCCGAGCCGGCAAAGATGACGTCCTTCATGCTGCCGCCGCGCAGGCTCTTGGCGCCCTGCTCGCCCATGACCCAGGCGAGCGCATCCAGCACGTTGGATTTGCCGGAGCCGTTCGGGCCCACCACGGCGTTAATGCCGGGGGCGAACTCGAAGGTCGTGGCCGAGGCGAAAGACTTGAACCCGCGCAGGGTCAGCGACATCAGGTGCACAAGGGGCCTTTCTGCAGAAGAAGGTGCCGGAATCGGGGCGCCGCCGTTGTGAAGCCCGCAGAGTCAAATCTGCAGGTCGAGCCTTTCCGGTGTACGGGCGGCATCCCTCTAGTGTACGCGGTGCGAGACCCGCCCGGGGCTTACGCGCGCGGTGAACGGAGCCGCCCAGAACAGGAAATAGGTGGGGGTCTCCTCCGGGCCATGCGGTACATTGGAAGGGAGCATATGACATCTGCGGGGAAGCAGCACGCCTCCCCGCTTTTATGTATGCACCCACTGACTTCTACCTCAAAGGCCCACATTGTTGAATGCACCCGCCGATAAGGTCGGCACGAACTCTGACATTCGCCACGCTAATGCAGCTCTGCTGTCTATTACCCATGAGCTACCTCCGGAGGTCGTCACGAGCGACTACTTCGATGAGCAGCTGGCCCAAACCTATAAGCGTCTGCGCATGCCGAAGGGCCTGCTGGAGCGTCTCGCCGGTATTAGCACTCGCCGCGGCTGGGCTGAGGGCCAGACCTTCGAGGACGGTGTGGTTGGCGCAGCTGAGAAGGCTATTGCGGAGGCGGGTATTGACCGTAACCAGATTGGCCTGCTGATTAACGCTTCGGTGACTCGCGACAACTTCGAGCCCGCCGTATCTGTTGGTGTGCACGACCGCCTGAACCTGCCGCGTCACGCCCTGAACTTCGATATTACGAACGCCTGCCTGGGCTTTGTGAACGCGATGACCGTCGCCTCCACCATGATTGATGCGGGCGCTATCGACTACGCCCTCATCGTGGCCGGCGAGGATCCCTCCCCGTGGCACCGTACCGCGGTGCGCATCCTGAATAACCCCGATTCGACCCGCGAGGATGTGCTGGCTCAGTTCGCGACCCTGACCCTCGGTTCGGGTGCGGCGGCGGCCGTGATTGGTCGCGCCGACCGCCACCCGGAGGGTCACCGCATCATCGGTTCTGTGTCTCGCGCGGGCACCGAGCACCGCAACCTGTGCATCGGCGGTGAGGCCGATCAGGGCATGAACACTGATGCTGAGGGCCTGCTTAAGCACGGCCTGGAGCTGGTGGCGCAGGCCTGGGAGCAGGCGCATCAGGACGGCTGGGAGTGGAACGACATGACCTCCTATGTGACCCACCAGATTTCGAACGCCCACACGAACGCCATTATTGAGGCGGTCGGCATTAAGCGTGAGCGTATCCCTATGACTTTCCCGAAGTGGGGCAATGTGGCTGCGGCGGCTCTGCCAATGACCCTGGCCGAGTGCGCCCCGACCTACAAGGAAGGCGATCGTATTCTGTGCATGGGTGTGGGTTCTGGACTGAACACCGCCCTGCTTGAGATTCAGTGGTAGCCCGTTAGCCGGCAACCCGTTAGCTTTTGCGGTAGACATTCACCGATTCGATCCGGAAGGATTCCCAGCATGCGCCATTTGAACTTCCCTAAGACCCAACCGCCGTATAACCCGGAGGAATGGGCGGGCGTGAACCCGCGCTACTCCCACCTTCTGGAGGTGCCCACCACCGCCCCCATTGAGCTGCGGGCGCAGCAGGCTGGCGCGCGCCGCTGGCACTACCTGGATAACCTTCCGGTACTGGTCGAGCAAGGTTTGGAGCCGATTGGCACGATTCTGTGCGTGCACGGTAACCCGACCTGGTCGTACCTGTGGCGTACCGTGCTGGATGCGGGCGTGAACGAGCGCGCCCCGTGGCGTGTTGTGGCGGTTGATCAGATTGATATGGGTTATTCGGAGCGCACCCACCTAGATTTGGAGGGTGAGCGCCGCAGCCTGACCGACCGTATCGCTGACCTGGGAGACTTCACGAAGGCGCTCGGTCTGGATGAGACCGATAAGCCGGTCGTGACCCTCGCCCATGACTGGGGTGGCTTGGTGTCCTTTGGTTGGGCGCTGGAGCATCGTGAGATCCTTTCGGGCGTGATGCTGACGAACACTGCGGTCTATCATGACGGCATTGAGAATATCCCTGCCGCCCTGCGCCTGGCGTTGGGAGTGCACGAGTGGGGTACCCACGATTCGACCGCGTTTATTGATGTGACCCTGGGTCTGGCTCAGAATGAGGGCCGCCTGCCCGCGCCGGGTTCTGCCGGTGCCGGGGCGATTGATGGCGCCCTGCCGCAGCCGGTGGGCAAGCAGCCTAAGCGCCTGTACCCGAGCCCGCTGAACGAGGCGATTTACCGCACCTACCGCGCCCCCTACGCCCACCCGGCCTGGCGCGAGGGCGTGCGCAACTTCGTGGGCGACATTCCGACCGGCACCGACGTGCCCTCTTACGCGCCCATGCAGCGCATCGCCGAGCAGATTCGCGGCCTGGATGTGCCCGCGTTCTTCCAGTGGGGCACGAAGGACCCGGTGTTCCAGCGCCGCTACCTTTTCGATTTGATGGAGCGCATGCCGCAGGCGAAGGTGCACCGCTACGAGAAGGCCTCACACCTGGTCATTGAGGATTACGACATTGCCACCCCCATGATTTCGTGGCTTGCGCAGACCTTTGGCACTCGGGAGGACGGCGCTCTGGTACCCCCGCACAACGCTGAGGCGGAGCATCGTGCCGCCCGTGCACACCGCCACGGGCTGATAGCTTCTACCGGCGATGCGTTCCGCCCCATGCTTGCGGCCCTCACCGAACGCGCCAACGACACCTCTACCGCCGTGGTGGACATGGACCCCAAGGGCGACGGCACCACCGTGTCCGTGACCCTGACCTGGGCCGAGCTGAACCAGCAGGTCAACGCCGCCGCGACCCGCCTGCACGCCCTGGGTGTGCGCCCGGGCGACCGTGTGAACCTGATGGTGCCTCCGGGCGCCCGCCTGACCACCCTCATCTACGCCTGCATGAAGCTGGGCGCGGTCATCGTCGTGGCCGACACCGGCCTGGGTCTGCCGGGCCTGACTCGCGCGCTGAAGGGCGCTAACCCGAGCTTCCTCATCGGTATTCCCGCCGCGCTGACCGCCGCCCGCACCCTGCTGTGGCCGGGCAAGCGCATCTCTGTGGAGCCGTTGGGTTCGGTGCAGGAGAAGTTGCTGGGCGTTGCCGGTTCGGTGTTTACCGCGCCCGCCGCTGACGGTACTCCGGGTGCGCCGGTGCCTACCCCGACCGTGGTGGAGTTCCCCTCCCCCGTGCCGGATGCTGATGCGGCCGTGCTGTACACCTCCGGTTCGACCGGCCCGGCTAAGGGTGTGGTGTACACGCAGCGTCAGCTGGCGGGTATGCGCGATGCCATTGCGAACACCTACGGCTTCGCGCCCGGTAGCGGCCTGGTGGCTGGTTTTGCGCCGTTTGCGCTGTTGGGCCCGGCGCTGGGTGCTACCAGCGTGACCCCGACGATGGATGTGACCCGCCCGAAGACCCTGACGGCCTCCGCCCTGGCCTCCGCCGCGGCGGCTATTGATGCGTCGGTCGTGTTCGCCTCCCCCGCCGCTCTGGTGAATGTGGTGGCGACCGCCGACGAGCTGAACGCTGAGCAGCGTGCGGCGTTGGCTAAGGTTCAGACCGTGCTGAGCGCTGGCGCGCCGATTCCCGTGCCGCTGCTGGAGGCGCTCTCCGTCCTGGTGCCGAACGCCTCCCTGCACACCCCGTACGGCATGACCGAGGGTCTGCCGGTGACCGATGTGTCCTTCGAGATGATTCGCCAGGCGATTGCTGAGGGCACCCCGAATGCGGCCGGTGAGGTACTTGACCCGTTCGCCCGTGACGGCGTGTGCGTTGGTTTTGCGGTGTACGGTGCGGCGGTGGCTATTGCGCCGCTGCTGCAGGACGGTTCGGTGGCGGTTGAGCTGACCCATGAGCCGGGTGTGACCGGTGAGATTCTGGTGTCGGCACCGCATGTGAAGGATCGCTACGACACCCTGTGGGTGACTGAGGAGCAGTCCATTAGCACTCCGGGTTGGCATCATACCGGTGACGTTGGCCACTTGGATGCTTCGGGTCGCCTGTGGGTTGAGGGTCGCCTCGCGCATGTGTTGCTGACTTCGCAGGGTGTGCTGACCCCGGTTGCGGCTGAGCAGTCCGCCGAGTCTCTGCCGGAGGTGCGCCGCGCCGCCCTGGTCGCGGTGGGTCCCGCCGGTACTGCCGCCCCGGTACTGGTCATTGAGGCTTCCGCAAATACTGCCGCTTTGGAGGCGCGCCAGTCGGCGTCCGCGTTCAAGCGTGCTCTGCTCAATCGCGTGCCCGGCGCTCACCGCTTCCCCGTTGCTGAAGGTGTGGCGCCCTTCGAGCTGTCGCAGCTGGTGCGTCAGAAGGTTGCCGAGGATACCGGCGTGGAGCTTGCCGCGGTGCTGGTGGTACACGAGCATCCGACCGATATTCGCCATAATTCGAAGATTGACCGCCCCGCCCTGGGTGAGTGGGCGGCTAAGGTCCTCGCGGGGGCGTAAGCGCCTGCCGGATCCCTAAGTCTAAGGAGTATGATGTCCCCTCATTCTTCGCGTGAGTCCTCTTCCCACGAGCCTGCATCCAACCCGTCTGCGCCCCGCCTATCGACTGCGCATGCGGTGACTTCCCCGACGGCTCGGTTCCGCAAGCCTGCGCAGCCTTTGGCGGCACGCTACAGCGACCCCGCCCCGCGCTCCCTGCGCGCCGTCGAGGAGTCGGACTTCGCGCCGCGCATTGGCGAACGAATCCTCTTCACGGGTGCCTCGGGCCTGCTGGGGCGCGAGAGCGTGCTGGAGCTGCTGCGTGCCGGTTATGATGTGCGCGTTTTTCAGCGCGGCGACTCGGGCATCGCGGCCCTGCTACCCGATTCGATTCGCCCCCGTTTTGAGCAGGTACGCGGCGACATCAGAAACGAAAAGGTTGTCGACGAAGCCATGACCGGCGTGGACGGCGTGGTGCACGCCGCCGCGAAGGTTTCGGTCAGCGGCGAGTGGGCCGATTACGAGCGCATCAATATTGACGGAACCCGCGTCATGCTGCAGGCCGCGGTGAACCATTCGGTGCGCACCTTCCTGTACATTTCGTCGCCCTCGGTGGCTCATGCCGGTGCGGCGATTGTGGGTGATGGTGCCGGCGAGGCTTCCCCGGAGCACGCGCGCGGTAACTATGCGCGTTCAAAGGCTGCCGCCGAGCTACTGGTCCTGGAGGCGAACGACACGCTCCTGCCCGGCGGCGGGGTCATGCACACCGGCGCGTTGCGCCCGCACCTGATGTGGGGCCCCGGCGATACGCAGCTGGTGGAGCGCATCCTGGAGCGTTCCGCCGCGGGCCGCCTGCCGTTGCTTTCGGGCGGTACGGGCCTGATTGACACGCTCTACATTGATAACGCCGCGGATGCGCTGGTGCGCGGTTATCAGCGCCTCGACGCTTTTGCGGGTCGGGCGCTGGTGGTGACGAACGGCCAGCCGCGCACTATCGCCGAGCTGCTGGGTGGTTTCTGTGAGGCGGTGGGCGTTCCGGCCCCGCGTTTCTCGGTGCCCGCGAAGGTTGCGGCCCTGGCCGGTCGCGTGATCGAGCGCGTGTGGGAGCGCCTGCCGAAGAACGTGACCGCCGGCGATGAGCCGCCCATGACGGAGTTCCTGGCCGAACAGCTCTCGACCGCGCACTGGTTCGATCAGCGCCGCACCCGTGAGCTGCTGCAGTGGGAGCCTTCCGTGTCGATTGAGGAGGGCTACGAGCGCCTGGGCTTGTTCTACGGGGACAGGTACAGCCGCTAAGCTACTTCTTTTCGGATTGGCTCCCCCGCCCTTTTCCTAACCCAAGGTTTAAACGAATGACGGCGTAGCTACATCCCCCGTGTGGGAGGAACGTAGCTACGCCGTCATTTGTGTATCTAGCGTGATGCTTTACGGAGCCTTTATCTAGCCCGCGCCTATGCCTATCGAGAGCGCGGCGCCCGCTGGCAGTGCGGGCAACGATAGGACGAACGGTTCTGGAACGGCTCTCGCACGATGAGGGAGGTGCGGCCCGCCTCCGCGCAACGGTGGCAGGGTTTCCCGGCACGCCCGTAGGCGTTTAGCGAGCGCTCAAAGTAGCCGGACTCGCCCAACACATTCACGTACAGGGCGTCGAAGCTTGTACCGCCAGCCGCCAGGGACTCGCGCAGCACCTGCGTGACCGCCTCCAGCAGGTCGCGGGTCTGCGCGGCGCTGAGGGTACGTGCGGGCTTCGCGTAGTGCAACCGCGCACGCCACAGCGCCTCGTCGGCGTAGATATTGCCCACGCCCGAAATGACCGACTGATCCAGCAGTACCTTCTTAATACCGCTGGAGGTGCGCAGGAACTTGCGGCGCACCGCCGCGGGGTCGAAGAACTCATCCAGCGGGTCGCGGGCGATGTGCTTGACCGCCTGCGGCACGAGGAAACGCTCAGGTACGGCGCTTTCATCAGAGGCGACTTCACCCGGTGCTACTTCATTCATTGCAACTGCCGCGGGTACGTCCGGCACGAGCGAGCTGAGGAACATGCCGCCAAAGATACGCTGGTCCACGAAGAGTAGCCGCTGCCCAGCGCCCGACGCGCTACAGGTAGCTCCAACCGGTCCCAGTTCTAGCGCCACGCGCAGGTGCCGCGGCTCCGCCTCAAACGCCGCGCGAGCCTCCGTTTCAGTGCCCGGCTCGCCGCCTGATTCTTCACTCGGCTTGTCACTCGGCTCATCGCGCACGAGCAGCTGACCGCTCATGCCCAGGTGCACCACGAGCGCCTCCTCAGCAAGCGTGCCGTCCGGCTCGCTCAGGGTCAGCCACAGGTACTTGCCGCGCCGGTAGGCACCGCGCAACGCCCTGCCGGTGAGCGCCGCCTCGAAGTGGGCGGGACCGGGCAGGTGCCTGCGCAGCGAACGGGCATCGACCACGCGCACCGACCGCACGGGGCGGCCCACAGAGTGTTCGGCAATGCCTTCGCGAACGGTTTCTACCTCGGGCAGTTCGGGCACGGTTCTCTCCCTTCAACAGTCCGCGGATGAGGATACGGGCCTAGACCAGCACGCGGTAAGCCTGCTCCGCGGCCAGGCGCTCCGCTTCCTTCTTGCTAGGGCCCACACCGGTGCCCGTCTGCTGGTTCGCCACGATTGCGACCGCGGTGTACACGCGCGCGTGGTCGGGGCCTTCGCCGGTGACCTCATAGCTGACCTCTCCCCAGCCGCGGGCGGTGGCGAGGTTCAGCAGGTCGGTCTTCCAGTCGCGCCCAGAGTTCAGCACCTTCTCGTCGTCGAGCAGCGGCGCGACGAGGCGCAGAACCAGCTCGCGGGCCGCCTCACGACCGCACTGCAGATAGGTCAGGCCGAAGATTGCCTCCATCGTGTCCGCCAGGATCGAATCCTTATCCGCGCCACCGGTGTGCAGCTCTCCCTTGCCAAGCCGGATGTGACGGCCCAGGTCCAGGTCGCGAGCCACCTTCGCTAGCGCCACGGTGGATACCACCACGTGGTGCATCTTCACGAGCTCACCCTCGGGTAGCTCGGGGTAGCGGCGGTACACCTCCTCGGCGATGGCCAGGGAGAGCACGGAGTCGCCCAGGAACTCCAGGCGCTCGTTATGCTCCACTCCGGGGTTCTCGAAGGCGTAGGAGCGGTGGGTTAGGGATAGCAAAAACGTCTCGGCGTCGATATCGACCCCGAGACGTTTACGCAACTCCCTAGTATCAACACTAGGAAATTCAGTCATAAGGATTCACCGCTCTTAGGCGTCTGCAACCTTACGGCCCTTGTACTCCAGGAACAGGGCGTTGCCTGCAGCGTCGGTTACAACCTTTGCCTGGTGGGGCAGGCTGTAGGTCACGCGACCGTTCTCGACGGTCTTAACCAGCTGGGGCACGGATGCCTTCCACTGGGAACGGCGTGCGCGGGTGTTAGCGCGGGACATCTTGCGCTTGGGAACAGCCACAGCTATCTCACAATCTCTAGTAACAACAATTTAGTTTTCGGTATCTGCACCGAGCAGGCCCTGCAGGGCCGACCAGCGCGGATCCAACACCTCGTGATGATGCCCGGGGTCATCCTCCAGGCGCGCACCGCAATCGGCGCACAGACCCTGGCAGGTGTCCCTACAAACAGGCTGGAACGGCAGTTGAAGGATTACTGCGTCCCGCAGAGCCGGTTCAAGGTCGATGGAATCATCCTCAACGGCGTACTGCTCATCTACTTCATCTTCGGGGCCGCCAGCCGGGGCCTTCTCAAAGACGAAAAGCTCTTGAATATTGGCCGACATCTCGTAATCAATCGGATCCAAGCAGAGGCTACACTCGCCGTGTACATCCACGACAACGGAGCCGGTAACTAGGATACCATCAACAACAGACTCCATACGAATATCGAGGTCAATATCCGAACCCTCTTCCACGCCAATGAGCGCGTTGCCCAGATCGGCCGGTGCAGGCACGACCTCGGTGTGGGTTTCCATGGTGCCGGGGCGGTGAATCAGGTTAGTAACCGATACCACCAGCGGCGATGCGTCTGCACGTGAAATGGCGTTTCTCCTTACGAAATATATAAACCAAAGTCCCATTTTAGGGGTCATTCGCGCCGTTAATCAAGATTAAGCACCCTTTAAATCTCGTTAAGTGGCGCTCACCTCTTAAATATCCCCTTAAGGAGGCGCCGCGCGGCATTTAATCGGCTGGTCGGGGCCACCCCAGAGATAGTTAAGCGCCCGGTCAGCTGTGCGGGTTGCCTGGGTAACGGTAGCTTGCCTTGTCGGTGGGTATGTCGGGCGTGTCGGGTGAGTGCACCCCAGGTGTGCGCCCGGGTTAATGAGGCATTTTTCTAGGCGTTTTTCAGTGCGCGGGCGACCGCCTCCGGCACGAAGGGAGTCACGTCACCACCCAGCGACGCCACCTCACGAATAATCGTGGACGACACCGCACCATAGCGATCCTCACCCGCCAAGAACACCGTCTCAACCTGCGCCAGGTGGCGGTTCATACTCGCCATCGGAGCCTCATAACTATAGTCCGTCGCCGAACGCAGACCCTTCACCAGCACCTTCGCGCCACGCTCCTCCGCGTACTCGGCAAGTAGTACGCCCGGCGGAATCGGCTCCACACCCACACCCTCAACGCCGAGCTCCTGCAGGGACTCACGCACCAGCTCCACGCGCTCCTCCAGGGAGAAACGGTACTTCTTGGAGCTATTGTGCGCCACGCCCACAATCACCTCGTCAAAGAGCTGAGCGGCGCGGGCAATAATTTCCAAATGGCCGTAGTGCACGGGGTCAAAAGATCCGGGGCAGAGGGCAATCATGGCGGTCCCTTCACGAATAAATATCAGACGTTGGAATGACTAGATGCGGCTAGGAGGTTAGAGGCAGTCGAGCGCGCGGGGGATGCGCGAGCGTAGGCTTAGGGCGGCGAGATTTGGTGTGAGATTAGGCGGCAATCTTAAGCAGTGAGCTCTTCAGTGCCCTCACTGGACTCGTCGCCCGTCTGTTCCTCCACCTCGTCAGGCTCCACGTAGTAGAGCACCGTCTCGCCGTGCTGACGGGTCGAAAAACAGTACAGGCCCTCGCCCCACACCGGCTCGGGGTCGCGCGAAGAACGCTCCACCACGACCACGGCGCCCGATGCAAGCTTAGGGGTCAGCGCCCGCATGAGCTCGCTGACCTGCTCGTTCGACATGGCGTAGGGCGGGTCAACAAACACCAAATCCCACGGACCGGAAGCGGACTGCACGTAGGTCAGCGCCTGAGACTGCTGCACGCGCGCCGCAGAACCGGTAGCGTTGCGGCCCATTGCCTTCTCCACCGCGGCAACGTTCTTGCGAATCACCGCAACCGCCTTCGGGTAGGTGTCAAGCAGGGTCACGGAGGCCGCACCGCGAGAAAGCGCCTCGCACCCCAGCGCACCCGAGCCGCCAAAGGCGTCCAGCACACGGGCGTCACCCAGCAGGTCGTAGCTCTCCAGCTTGGAGAAGAGGGATTCCTTCACCCGGTCGGTGGTGGGGCGAGTATTATCCCCCGGCACCGAGGCCAGGCGCACGCCTCCGGCGGCACCGGCAATAATGCGGCTCATAGGTCTCTCCTCTAAAAGTAGTTAACTAGCGTAGCGGCGGTGTGGTGCAGTTACGGTTTGGGCGGGCAGGGCGTTCTACCTCGTTGGGCGCTTATCCCCTGCCAAGGAACGCCTCACGGTCAGCATCCAGGGCACGGTCAATCGTACGTGCCAAAGACGGATGCTTAGCCAGCGTCGGGTCTTTCTCCACCACCGAGCGGGCATCCTCACGGGCACGCTCAATAATGTCGGCATCGGCGAGCGCCCGCAGGAACCGCAAGGTGCTCTTCGAGCCCGATTGTGCAGCACCCAGAATATCACCCTCACGGCGCTGGGCCAGGTCGATGCGGGAAAGCTCGAAGCCGTCCGTGGTAGAAGCGACCGCATCCAGACGCTCGCGGGACACGCCACCTTCCTCCTGGCGGGTCACCAGCAGGCAGGTGCCCGCGTAGCCGCCACGACCCACACGACCGCGCAGCTGGTGCAAGCCCGAGATACCGAAGCGGTCCGCGTCCATGATGATCATGAGCGTGGCGTTCGGGACGTTCACACCCACCTCAATGACGGTGGTGCTGATGAGCAGGTCAATCTCGCCGCGCTCAAAGGCGGTCATGACGGCGGTCTTCTCCGCCGGGTCCATGCGGCCGTGCAGGGTGCCGATACGCACGCCGACGAGGGCGTCCTCCGCGCTCAGGTAGGCGTGTATGGAGGCCACGGAGGTCAGCTGAACCTTGCCGTCACTGCTGGCGCTACCGCCCTGACCGGAATAGCCCTGGGCAGAGTTGCCCGCGCCGGTTCCTGCACCGTTGAGGCTGGATGCGCCAAAGAACGCGGCGCCCTCCTCCAGGCCATCACCATCCTCCCCGATTTTGGGTACGACAACATACACCTGGTGGCCCGCGTCGATTTCTTCGCGGGCGCGCCTCCACAGCCGGGACGCCCAGGCGGGCTTCTCGGCCAGGGGCACCACGTGCGTTGAGATTTTCTGGCGGCCGGCGGGCAGGGTGTCGAGCACGGACACGTCCAGGTCACCGAACACGGTCATGGCGACGGTGCGCGGAATGGGCGTCGCGGTCATGACCAGCCGGTGCGGCAGAGCGCCATCGGGGCCGCGCAAGCCGTCACGCTGCTCCACGCCGAAGCGGTGTTGCTCATCCACGACGACCAGGCCCAGGTCATTGAAGCGCACGTCGTCGGAGAGCAGGGCGTGCGTACCAATCACGATTTGCGCGGTGCCGTCGGCAAGCTCCTTCAGCACCTGCCGCTTAGCGCGGGTGCCCATGGAGGCGGTCAGCAGGCGCACACGCACGCGGCCGGGTTCCTCTCCGCTCCCCGTGGGGCTTCCCTCGGCGTAACCGTCGGCATCAGAGTCTTCGGGCGCCGCCATATCCCCCAGAATGTCCAGCACCGAACGCAGGTGCTGCTCGGCGAGCACCTCGGTCGGGGCGAGCATCGCGGACTGGCCGCCCGCATCGGCCACCTGCAGCATGGCGCGCAAGGCCACCACGGTCTTACCGGAACCCACATCACCCTGCAGCAGGCGGTTCATGGGCGATTCGCTCGCGAGGTCGGCGGCAATTTCAGCGCCCACTTTCTGTTGCCCCTCGGTCAGCTCGTAGGGCAGAACCTGAAGCAGCCGATCGGCCAGGCCACCCTCCACGGCGGGGCGAGGCTGGGTCAGGTGCGCGGCTCGGGCCGAGTGTAGGCGGGCCAGGGCGCTCTGCAACACGAAGGCCTCGCGGTAGCGCATCTGCGCCTGGGCGGCGCGCCAGGTGTCCTCGGTGTCGGGGGTGTGCAGGGCGCGGTACGTCCATTCCAGAGACGGCACCTTGCGGGCGCGACGAATCGTGTAGGGCACCGGGTCTTCAAGCTCTTTGAGCGGAACCTTTTCGAGCAGCTGCGCCATGTACCCGGCGATGCGGTCGGTGGGAAGCTTCACGGGGGCGCGGTAGACGGGCACGGGGGCGGTGGCGGCATCGGTGACGTCCGCACCGGAGGCATCATTAGAGAGCAGGGCGTAGTGCGGGTTGGTGAGCGTGTACTCGCCGCGGTAGATGCCGACTTTCCCGGAGAACATCATGGTTTCACCCTCGTGGATTTCGCGGGCGGCGGTCCAGGCGTTGAAGAAAGAGAGCTTCATCTGCGAGCCAATAAGAGCCCCCGTGCCTGGGTTCATGCTTGGGCTGGGCGCGGGCACACCAAAGAGTCCTCCCTGCGCGAAGCCATCCTGTGCAAAACCATCCTGGCCGTAACTGTCTGCGTAGCCGCTATAGGAGGCGGGCTGCGCTCCCCTGCCCTGCGCAGGGTTCTGCGCACCGGGGTTCCGCGTGGCATGAGCGAGCGCGTTGATGCGCGGGTTGTGCATCCCGGTTGCCTGCCAGCGCATGCCCAACCCGGATACCCCCCGAGAGGAGGCGCCCGGAGCGGAGGCGTTGGCACGGCCGGGGGCCACGGACACGGGCCCGATGCCGCCGAAGCCGCTCTCCTCATGCGCGGAGGAGTCGGCGAGCCGGTCGGTGATGGTCACTTCCGTGATTTTGCCGCGGCGCGCCGCCATGGTTCGAGTACTCACGTGCACCACGCGGGCGATGATGGTGACGTCCTGACCCTCAACGAGCTCGGCGAAGGAGCTGAGCTCACCGCGCGGCAGGTACTTGCGCGGGAAGTATTCGAGCATCTGGCCGACGGTTTCCAGGCCCAGGTGCGTGGCGATGGCCTTGGCGCTGGGTGCGGGCAGGTACTTTTTGAGCGGTGCGTTTTCGAGGCTGTCTTCGGCCGCGTAGCGCGCCAGGGCACGACTTTTGGCCTCCGCAGCGGCTGATGCGGGCTTCTCAGCCGCGACCTTCTCAGCGGTTGCCTTCTTCGTGGAAGCTTTCTGGGCGGGCGCTTTCTTTGCGGGAGCAGTCTTCTTCGCTACGACCTTTTTAGGTGCAGTCTTTTTGAGTGCAGGCTTTTCAGCTTCCGCCTCGGGCGCGCTCTTCTTCGGCGCAGGCTTCTGCTCGCCCCCTTCGCTTGCTTTCGTTACCTTTTGCGGGCGCGCCAAAATAGCCCGCGCGGCAGTTTCGCTCTCCTGCGGGCTCGGTTCGTTCTGAGTTAGTTCCTTCTGAGCAGGTTCCTTCTGAGCTGGCTTCTTCTGGGCGGGTGCTTTCCGTGCAGGTTCCTTCAGCTGATATGCATCCGGCTGTTTTAAACCCGGTTGCGTTGCCTGCCGCGCCGCCAACGCAATGTCGACCAGCTCGTAGATAGCGTCGTCGGTCATGGCGTGTGCGGCGGGCCCCAGCGAATGTTTGAGCGCCTTGAGCGCCTTTCGGTAGGGCGCGCTGGCGCGCTGTGCCGCGCGTTCACTCAGCTCGGCGCGGCTCACCTCGCCTCGGGCGAAAGCGGCAAGGTCGCGCACGGTGAGTTCGGCTGTGGTGCGCAGCTGCTCATCGCTGAGAAGGGCAGCCCGGCGCTCCTTCTTTTGAGGCTCGGTAGGTTTGGTGGGCGCGGCGGGTTTAGCGGATTCAGCCGTTTCGGCGGGCACAACAGTCCCAGCGGATTCTGCAGGCTTTGCGGGTTCAGCCCCGAAAAGGCCCAGGTCCAGAGCCTCCTGTTCGGGGCTGTGCTTCGGGGTACGGCGCGGGCTCATCCGCAGGCCTCCGCGTGGTGCCCGTCTGCGAGCGAGGAGATGCGCTCGTCCGACCACTCCCCGTAGGAGGTCACGAGTTGGCGGGCCGGCTCCACCTCGGGCACGTGCACGTGCACAGCCCAGAGGCCGGCGGCCATGTCCAGAGGCGTGATGAGCAGGCTATCGCCTATGCCGTCTAGTTCTAGACGTAGCTGCGCCATCCCGAGGGGTTCACAGCGCAGGGTGCCCATGAGCTCCCAGCCGCTTTCCCTTTCCTCGGTGGGAGTCTCCGTGCCCGTTTCGGTGGTGTTCGGCGCGAGTGCCGCGGAGGCGGGGGTCAGCATACCCCGGACCTCTTCTTCACTCAGGGTTGCGCCCTCCCAACGCGGGTTGGCGTGCACGACAGCCAGGTAGAAGCCGAGGGCGCCGGCGTCCACGCTTCCGGCCAGGTGCGGTGCGGGCGGGTACTCGGCGGTGCGTTCCAGGGCCCTCAGCATGGCGGCGCGGCGGGCACGGTTCAGAGGAGCTTCCGCGCCCTCGACATCCACCCCGTCGACGTCCTCCCCCTCGGAGCCATCCGCCCCGTTCGCTCCGGGATTGCCGGCTTCGGGCTCATCAACGCCGGGTTCGCCCGCGCCGTGCGCCGGTTCCTCGGGGGCGTTCTCCCTCTCGGGCACACGGTAGTACAGGTCCAGGGTGGCCAGCTCCATCATGACGGACAGCATCGTGGAGGGCACCATCTGCTCCCCCACGCTCGCGCGCACACGCTCGGCGGCGCAGGCCATGGCGCGAGCCTCGGCCACCGCGTAGTCAAAACCGCGGAGCCCCTCGGAACCCTCACCTCCCGAGGCGGCCGCATGAGCCGCGCGCACCCGCTCCTCATCCCGAGCGAGGGCACTCAGCAGCGGTAGCTTCTCGGCCTCCGGCCCCAGCTCCTGGGTAAGGTTGCCAGGCAGATCCCAGTAGCTGCGCACGGCTTCCAGTCCCCAGGCACAGAGTAACGTTCCGGAGTTACCGCGGGCCATCCGCGAGGCGCTCACGATGGCGCGCTCGTAGATTCCGCCCAGGCGCACCCACAGGTGGGCCAGCCCGGGCACGGTACCGTCTTCGCGGTCCGCGGGGTCCTCGAAGAGGAGCTCCTCCATGCCCCGGTCGAATTCCTCGGTGAGCGTGCGCAGGGTGTGGGCCAGGTTCGACCCGGTATCGTGGTCGGGCACGGGAAAGCCGTTAAGCTCGTTGAGGGGCTCACGATAGTGATCCACCACGGCGCGGGCGCTCGCGGACCAGGCGATACCGAACCGGTAGGCTCGCATGCAGGCACGGCGGTACACCTCGCGGGCCTCGCGCAGTGAGTCGTTGCGTTCGGAATTGCTCGGCGCAGAAGCACGCTGAGCGGCGGTCTTCAATCCCTTGTTCAATCCCTTGGAGCAGGCGGCGCCGCTGAGGCCGGTCCCGACGGGCTGAGCGCCCCGCGAGTCTTCACGTTCTGTCCTCATGCTCCCCCTCCTGCTTTTCCGGTTTCTGCCGTTTCTGTGGGCCCATGCGCCTGCGTGCACCAGGGCCAGCCAGGGCTAGTCCGCGCCACGGCTCATGACTGTAACCCCCAGGTCGGCGGGTGGGCGCAGTCTTTGTGCCCGAGCCCCACCTCCTACTTCGTATTTCTATTCTAATAGAATTTTCGATTAAATGTACGGTATTTGCTGCGGAATCCGAGAACCCGCAGGGCCCGGATCGGGCCAGGCTCCGTAGATTGCGCTATGCTCCGTAGTGCTCCCAGCCCAGCTCACTCAGGGGCGCGCCGTCCATGAGCACGGAACCGGCCGCAAGCGTCCCACGATGCCCCGCACCGTAGTGCCCGCCAGCCAGAGGGTCCGCGCTGTGGGCTCGGCCCGCGCGATCCACGCGGCACGAACCCAGAATCGTAAAGCCCTCGGGCACCTCAGCGGGAAATGCCGCCAGCAGGCCGTGATCCTCTCCCCCGCCAAGTACGAAAGCCCTTGCTAGGGAGGCGGGGCTCTCGGCCCCCTCATTGCGTTCGACGATGGTCAGCAGCAAGCGAGCCACGGGTAGCAGGGGTACGGCGAGCGCGTCCACGGCGGCCTCATCCAGGTGAATCTGCACGTTGGATGCGCGGGCAATTCGCCCCGCGTCCTTAACGAGTCCGTCAGAGACGTCCAGCATGGCGTTTGCTCCTGCATCGCGCGCCACCTCACCGAAAGGTACCGGGCTGACGGGGCGCATCTGGGCGTCGATCGCGCGTTCGCAGGCCTCGAGCATTTCGGCAGCTTCGGCGCTATTCAAGGTTCCCACGAGGTCTAATAGCCCCTCGGATAGGGGGATTTCAGGCAGTGGGTCGTGGGATAGCCCGCCGTTCGCAATGCCCTTTAGGAGCACCAGGGCGGGGCGGGACAGCGGGTTGAGGAGCAGGCGCACCCCGGCGTCGGCCCAGCCGGTACGCCCAGCCAGCGCGAGTGTGTCACCAGCCTGCGCGCCGGAGCGTAGCACGGGCCGATCAGTGCGCCCCAGGGCGGTGACGGTTACCGAAATCTCGGAGGAGGCACCCATGTCTCCTCCGGCGATTGCGCAGTCTTCGGCTCCGCAGGCGTGCACACCGTCCACGAGCCCTCGGGCGAAGTCTTCAACCCAGCCGTAGGGGGTCTCACCCGGCAGGCTCAGGGAGACGAAGAGACTCACTGGCCGCGCACCCATGGCGGCGACGTCGGCTAGGTTTTGTGTGGCCGACTTGCGACCGACCTCGTACCCGCTACTGCGGGTTCCGTCGAAACCTCCGGGCCAGGGGTCCATGAAGTCTTGGTCTTGCACGAGAGTATCGGTGGTGACCACGGTCCGCTCAGTCGAGGGGGCCAGTACGGCGCAGTCGTCTCCGGGCCCTACTTCGAGCGCTTCGGTGCGCCCCGATGCGCGGAGTGCATTGGCCACTCGTTCGTTATGAGCCTCGATGATGGGCATGAAGGCGCGCAGAACGCGGGACTCTCCCAGCTGCGCGAGAGGTGTCTCGCGTGTGGGATGGTCCCGCGTTTCATGAGATGTTTGAGGATTCACACCCTTAATTATCGCGTATTCTGCGCTACGCGTTAGCTCGCGGCCACTTTTCTCACAAGGGAGAACGATGGCCTGTTTGGGAGGCTTAGCTTCCCTGGCTGAAGTAGCGGATTGCCAAGGCAATCAGCACAATGCCGATGAGCGAGAAGAGAATCAGCGGCGCAATGCCGGACAGACCCGAATCGTCTGCGTCGGCGTTCTTCACGGCCTGTTCCTGCGAGGCGTTCGCACCGTCAGCCTTGGTCACGCTCTTGGCGGAGCGGCTGGCGGTAGCAGACGCGGAGGAGCTGGGCGACTTCGAAGCCGCTGCCGAGCTGGGCGATTTCGAGGGGCTGGCCTCTGTGGTTCGGTCGTCCTCAGATTTATTGCGTGAGAGGTAACCGGCCACCCAATCGGCCGCACCGGGAATCGAATCCTGCGAACCATTGTTCGCGGCGATGCGTCCCAGTGTCGTAGAGCCGGCGGGCAGAGGATCTTCGTCGGTATCGCCACTCGGATCAGGCTTTGCGGCCCCCTTCGATGCGGAGGTCGGCGGAGTAATCGGGCGCGCTACCTCGATGGAGATAACGGTATCCTCTTGACGCCTGGTCGGTGCGATAATCTCACGACCCACCGAAGGTGCCGGCGCTACGGGGTCCGTCTCCGGAGGGGCTACAGGCTGGCTCGTGTTGTCTTTGGGATCATCAGAAATCACGGGTATGACGGGAACCACCGGATCCTGAGAAGTGCCCTTCGTGGGTTCCTGGGTGGGCGCGGGAACAACCGGCTGTTGCGTGGGCTCCTTGGAAGGCTCGGGGGCGGGCTCCGGTGTGGGGTCCTGAGTAGGCTCGGGGGTCGGATCCTGGGTAGGTTCCGGAGTGGGGTCCGTGCTCTTGGAGGGTTCCGGAGTAGGCTCAGGGGCCGGATCCTGAGTCGGTTCCGGGGTCGGCTCAGCGCTCTTTGAAGGCTCGGGCGTGGGCTCGGCACTCTTTGAAGGCTCGGGAGTAGGGTCTGCCGTCTTGGAAGGCTCCGGAGTCGGCTCGGCGGTCTTCGAGGGCTCGGGCGTCGGCTCGGCGGTCTTCGAGGGCTCGGGAGTAGGGTCTGCCGTCTTGGAAGGCTCCGGAGTCGGCTCGGCGCTCTTGGAGGGCTCGGGCGTCGACTCGGCAGTCTTCGAAGGTTCCGGAGTCGGCTCGGCGGTCTTCGAAGGTTCCGGAGTAGCCTCCTTAGTCGGTTCAGCACTCTCAGACAACTCAGTCTTCAGCTGGGCATCAGAAGTAGCGCGAGGAGATGCCTCAGCATCGGCCGTCGCGGAAGAAGTAGCGTTGGTGGTAGGCCACGCACTCACCGTAGCTAGGGTAGGAACTGCCGCCTGCGAATGTTCGTCAACGGCGGGATTTAAGGTTTGATCTGCGGCGTTTTCGGGGTGCACCGGCACCCGGGCAGCGTCCTGTATATCCTGCGCAAACGAGGCTACAAAGGGGCTTCCGGAAGCAACCAGTGCTGTCGCCAGACTCGCAGAGACCACCTTACGGTTTCGTTTTCCCAAAGGTTGTCCTTGACTTTCTGATATATCGTGAGTGAATAGGTATCCCATCAGCTAGCGACGGAATACCATCAGTTATTCTACCGAATTGGCGGAGACTTTCACGTTCATCTTACCGCTTTTAGGCATGTCTTCGAGGCATGTTATAGATTTTTATACCCGCTCATACGGACTTATTATCTATGACAAGTATTGCGTTCACTGGTGAGAAACTTTGCGTTACCCCTAATCGGTATACATCCTCATTGTGACGATTCACAAAGACACTCTCACAGTATAAACCCTCAGTGATTTTTCACACCAGAGAAATTAGAATATCTCTCGCGCATTCCCGAGAGTCTCCCCGGCCTTCCCAGCCAGTAAGACACGGCAATATCAGAGGGCATATGCAAGCGGAGGCGCACCGTACAGCAGAAGACACCATACGGCGCACCCCCGCCCACAGCGAACGCAAATCTAGCGCAGACCCAGAGGACGTTCCATCGCCAGGGTCAACAGCTCGCTAATCAGGTCGGTGTAGGAAATACCGGTGTTCTCCCACATGGTCTTATACATCGAAATTGGGGTAAAGCCGGGCATGGTGTTCACCTCGTTGATGACCAGGCGGCCATCCTCAGTGTAGAAGAAGTCCGCACGCGACAGTCCCTCGCCGTCCAGCGCCAGGAACGCCTTGACCGCCAGTTCGCGCAGGCGCTCCTGCACATCCTGCGGCAGGTTTGCCGGGCACACGGTCACGGCCGAAGACTCAGAGACGTACTTCGCCTCAAAGTCGTAGAAACCGTGATCCTGATCCACGACCTCAATCTCGCCGGGGTACGATGCGCGCGGCATCTCGCCGTGATGGCCGTCCAGCACGGCGCACTCAATCTCGCGGCCCACAATACCGGCCTCAACGATAATCTTCGGGTCGTGGCGGCGAGCCTCCTCAATGGCGGGCACGAGCTCCTCCACCGAATCCACCTTGGTAATACCGAAGGAAGAACCGGCGCGGGTCGGCTTGACGAACAGGGGGAAGCCCAACTTCAGCACGCGCTCCAGAATCTGCTCACGGTCCTCGTGCTCCCACTGGCGGTTGGTGACGACCTCATAGGGGCCGACCTCCAGGCCAGCGGATTCGAACGCAACCTTCATGAAGTGCTTATCCATACCCATGGCCGAGGCGGTCACACCGCAACCCACATAGTGCAGGTCAGCCATCTCCAGCAGACCCTGTACAGTACCATCCTCACCAAAGGGGCCGTGTAGTAGCGGGAAAACAACATCCACCGGCGGGGTGCGGGTAACGTTACCCTCAGCATCCACCAGGGTCAGGCGGGAATCGCCAGCACCCAGAGGCAGGAACACCTGCTGGGTGCCCGCAGGGAACTCCGCGGTGCCGCGAGTGCCGGCGGTCAGCTCGGCGAGCTGCCGCTCATCAGTCAAGTACCAGCGGCCGTCACGGGTAATACCGATAGTGATGACGTCGTAGGCGGTGCGGTCAATAGCGCCCAGCACGCCAGCGGCGGTAATGAGCGAAATGGGGTGCTCAGAGGAGCGGCCACCGCACAGCAGGGCGACGGTCTTCTTCTCGGTCATGTGTTTCTCCTAGTCAGTGTTCCTCTTACCGCGGGCGAACCTTACCGCGGGCGGAAGGACGGAACGGTGAAGCGTCGGTTGAGACGTTACGGGGTGAACGTCAAACGTGCAAATACCGCCGCGACTCCCCGGCCATTGTATGCCCGAAGGTCGCAACGGTATCCGTCGTTGGATGCAAATCTTTTTTCTAGTATGTCCGCGCAGAGGGCCCGCGCGCAAGGGGTCGAACGACCCGGCCCGCCGGCCCCCTAATGCCCCTCGTGCTTGAGGCGGCGGCCCAGCAGCAACGGGGCGAGATTCTCAATACTGATGCGGCCCGAAAGCACCGCCACCACCGCCTCCACGATGGGCATCTCTACACCGTGACGGCGAGCCAACTCAGCCACCACAGGAGCCGACTTAATCGACTCAGCCGTCTGGCTCATATGCTCGTGCAGGCGGGAAGGCGCAATACCCTCGGCCAGCAGACGGCCGGCCGTGTGGTTACGAGACAGCGGCGAGGAGCAGGTAGCAATCAAATCGCCCATACCGGCCAGGCCGCTCATCGTCGCAGCCTCACCACCCAGCGCCACCGCCAGGCGGGTGATTTCCGCCAGGCCACGCGTCATGATGGAAGCCTTCGAATTATCGCCGTAGTTGCGACCCTCGCAGATACCCACGCAGAGAGCAATCACGTTCTTCACCAGACCACCGATTTCGGTGCCAACTACGTCAGTGTTGGTGTACGGGCGGAAATAGCCACAAGCAATGACGCGAGCCACCGCCTCAGCTACCGGCATGGTGCGGGCCGCCACTACCGAAGCAGTCGGCTCCTCCCCCATAATCTCGGTGGCCAGGTTCGGACCCGACAGCACGCACACGCGATGCGGGATGTGCCCAATCGCCCGCACATTCGCGCCGCGCATCGCCAGGGCTTCCTCCAGCTCCTCGGTAATGACCTGCGACATGCGCAAACCCGTGCCGGTCTCCAGACCTTTGGCCAGAGAGACCAGCAGCGCCTCCGGCTTGATGAAGCGGGCATAGTTCTGCAACTGCGAGCGCAGTACCTGCGCCGGCAGGGCCAGGACCACCAGGTCTGCATCGCTCAGGGCCGACGCCGCATCCGCGGTGAAGTGCAGGTTATCGGGAAGCTTAATACCCGGGAAGTAGCGAGAGTTCTCGCGGGTACGTTCACACTCGGCCATGGCCTGCTCGTCGCGACCAATAAGAGTCACGCGAATATCATCGCCGCGCTCGCGAGCGGCGTCCGCCGCGATCTTGGCGAAGGCCGTGCCCCAGCTACCCGCGCCGAGAATCGCAATGGATTCCACGGTGGGTGAGAGGGTGAACTCGGGGCTCGGTGCCGGGGTTCGTCCAAAGAAGCTCATGGGAACCTGTCTCTCTCGCGCTTCCCCACGGATGCGGGGTGCGGGCATTGGTGTGGCTGGTAAGGGGAGGGTGCGAGCCGGAATCGCGCGGGCAGCCGGGGCGAAGGTCTACTTCGCGTCCGGTTCGCCGAGGGCGCCGCCGACAGGACCCGAGGGGGTGCCGGGGGCTTCGCGGCGCTTGGTGCGCGGGTTCCAGCGTCCCTCGGGGGCCTTCTCTCCGCGGATTTCCTCGAGTTCGGCGGTGATGGCGTCCAGCATCGCGTCGGTGACCACGCCCAGCTCGGTGCGGGTGTGCTTCGCCTCCGGGCTGGGGTCGGCCACGAGGGAGGCAATATCCAGCGCCTTGCCAACCTTCACGCGAACGGTCTTGCGGGGGAAGAGCGAAACCTTGCGCTTTTCCTTCACGCGACCGTCCTCGCCGGGCTCATCCACGTAGCCGAGGATCTGTTCGTCGCCCCAGTGCGCCACCGGGTAGACGGGCGCGCCGGTGGACAGGGCCAGACGAGCCGCGCCGGTGCGGGCCTGCATGGGCCACAGCTGCGGGTCGTGGGTGGTGGTACCCTCGGGGAAAATCACGACGGCGCCGCCGGCCTCCACGACCTTGCGAGCGGTAATCAGTGACTTGCGGGCATCCACCGAGCCGCGCACCACGGGGATGTGCGCGAGCTTGCGCATAATGTAGCCGAGCACGGGAGCACGGAAGAGCGAATCCTTCGCCAAGAAGCGCGGCAGGGCGCCCTCAACGAAAGCAGGGAAAGCCACGGTGACCGGGTCGAGCTCGGTCGTGTGGTTGGCAACGATGATGTACCCGCCGCTCTTAGGCAGGTTCTCGCGGCCGGTAATTTCGACACGCGCGATGAGCTTGTACACCCCGCGCGCTGCGTTACCGAGCACCTTGTAGAGCGCATCGCCGTAGGCGGTGGGTTCAATTTCCGGCAGTGCCTTCTTTCCCTGCTGCCCGCTCATTAGCCCTGAACCTCAACTTCCTCGGGCTCCACCACGACGATGGCGGCGTCCGGCTTGGGGGCCTTGGAGGCCTTGCGCTCGAGCACCTCAAAGTTTGCGCCCAGGTTCTTGAGCTTCTGCTCAAAGTTCTCGTAGCCGCGGGCAATCAGCTCAACACCGCTCACGTGGGAGGTACCCTTGGCGGTCAGCGCCGCGATGATGTGGGAGAAGCCGCCGCGCAGGTCGGGAACCTCGATGTCGGCACCGGTCAGCGGGGTGGGGCCGGAGATGATGGCGGAGTGGCCGTAGCCCTTACCCTCGAAGCGGCAGGGTGCGCCGCCCACGCAATCGCGCATCACCACAATGTCGGCGCCCATCTGCTTGAGGGCGTTGGTAAAGCCGAAGCGCTCCTCGTACACGGTCTCGTGCACGATGGAGGCACCCTTGGCCTGGGTCAGCGCCACGACGAGCGGTTGCTGCCAGTCGGTCATGAAGCCGGGGTGCACGTTGGTTTCAAAGACGATGGGCTTGAGCTCTGCGCCGGGGGTGCGGCGGGCGGGGTGGGTGAAGCGGATGCCCTCGTTGGTCACCTCGTACAGGCCGCCCATCTTGCGGAACTGGTTCAGGAACGCGGTCATGTCCTTCTGAGCCGCGCCGCGCACGAAGATGTCGCCGCCGGTGGCCAGGGCCGCGGAGGCCCAGGAAGCGGACTCGTTGCGGTCGGGCAGGGAGGTGTGGTCGTAGCCGGTCAGCTCGTCCACGCCCTCGATGACGATGGTGCGGTCCTCGTTGATGAAGATGATTGCGCCCATCTTCTGCAGCACGGCGATGAGGTCAATAATCTCGGGCTCAATCGCGGCGTTGCGCAGAACGGTCTTGCCCTTGGCGCGCACGCCGGTGAGCAGAACCTGCTCGGTAGCGCCCACGGAGGGATAGTTCAGCACGATCTCGGCGCCCTTCAGGCCCTCTTCGGGCACGATCAGGGTGGTGCCGGTCTCGTCGTCCTTCTCGACGACGGCGCCGAACTTACGCAGCGCGGCCATGTGGTAGTCGATGGGGCGGTCACCGATCTTGCAGCCGCCCAGGTTGGGGATGCGCGCGGTGCCCAGGGTATGCAGCAGCGGGCCCACCATCAGAATCGGAATACGCGAGTTACCACCGAAGAGCTGAATCTCCTCCGCGTTCTTGGCCGCGGTGGTCGCGTCCTGGGCGGGGTTGAGGGTGAGAACACCGGACTCGGGATCGTAGTCAACCTTCGCACCGTGCAGTTCGACCAGGGTGGTAACGATCTCCACGTCGCTCAGGTCGGGGACGTTGCGCAGGGTCGAGGGCGTCGAACCGTGCAGCGCTGCGACCATCGCCTTGGGCACCAGGTTCTTGGCGCCGCGTACGTGAACCTCACCGACGAGCGGGGTGCCACCTTCGATGCGAAGCTTGCTGATGTTCTCAGTCATTAAAAATCCTTTGGAGCGTCGGTCGGTGCGACCCGAACCGGAAAACCGTGTGTAACTGCGCCAGCGTTGTGTACGTGCCGTGCCTTCGAGCGCGAAGGTGAAACGGGCGCATATATTCATCATTATTCTAAGCCCCAGTGTAAAGGTGCTCCAAACAAGGAAGGACGTTCCCCCGTAGTGGGCCCACTATGCGGAGAGTGCACCTCTGATACGCGACGCTACGCCAACCTCGCTCCCCCACCCCGCCAGGCAGATTGTGGTGCTTGGCGGCGCGGATACCACCTCGCGGGTTTGACGCTTGACGTTTCTGAGGCGCATGGATGCGGTCAAGGCCTCGCCCTGAAAAATACTTGAGAAACGCGTAAAAAAATAATTTAACATACCTGAAAATTCATTACACCGCAAATAAATACGGGATTGGGGCTAAATATATCGTCGAAAACCCTGAGCGTAACCCAGAACTTGAACCTTACTCGCGTTTCGCCCCTACAATAACGTGCGCAGCTGCACCTGCGCGCTACACACCGAAAGAACCCAATGAACTACCATCACAAATCACACACCACCGCACATCACACCGATTCCCGAACCACCGGCACCCGAGCCGCAGCATCGCCGAAGATGTCGCGCCGCAACCTCGTTCGGGGAGCCGCCTGGAGCACCCCCGTCATCCTCGCCAGCTCCGCCATCCCGGCGTGGGCAGCTAGCGTCGAGGCCTGCACCCCCGCCCTCTCCCTCAAGCCCGCGGCCACCGGCTACGACGACGTGAAGGGGGCCTACAGCGAATGGATCGTTCCGCAGGGCACCGGCCGCGTGCGTTTCGATCTGATCGGCGGCGCAGGCGGAGCCACCTCCTCCTTTACCCCCTCGTACCTTGCCAAAGAGACTGACTCCTACCTCATCGGTGGAGGCGCGGGTGCCCAGCTCAGCGGCATCCTGAAGGTCTCGGAGGGCGATATCCTGCGCGTCTGGGCCGGCAACGGCGGCGTCGGTGCCGCATCCGGCACCCGCCCCGCGCTCGGCGG